>Ga0194133_10005933_pt1 | contig 15304 bp, 12 predicted proteins | sample TA2KigOf40mmetaG_FD_155448 | JGI IMG/M metagenome (GOLD analysis project Ga0194133, IMG submission 155448) | Freshwater microbial communities from Lake Tanganyika, Tanzania - TA2015055 Kigoma Offshore 40m | ecosystem: Environmental > Aquatic > Freshwater > Lake | place: Tanzania: Lake...
TCGACGAAGTGGTGAGCTTCGTCAGCGAACCCGGCCGGCCCGCTCGTCTCTACAAAGCCGGCAAAACGAAGTACCTGGACCCCCCCATACGTTTTAGGCGCAAGCGCGCGTCTCGCTGACATCCAAATGTCAGACTGGACCTGATGGAAGCCCCCGCATATCTCTCGCCGTCGTCGATTGCGACGTATCGCGACTGCCCCCAGAAGTTCAAGCTCTCACGCATCGACAAGATCCCGCAGCCACCCAGCTGGGCGACGCACGTCGGGTCTTTCGTGCATGAGGTTCTCGAGCACCTGTACCAAGTCGACCCCGACAACCGCACCCAGCAGACGTTGAAGACGCTCGCGGCCGATCGCTGGGCGCATAGCGGTTGGGAAGCCAAGGTCAATGCCCTTGAGGAACCGCAGGGAAGCATCGGCGACTTCAAGCGCCAGTCGTTCACCTGCATGACGAATCTGTGGCAGCTCGAGAATCCGCAGGAAACCGAACTTGACGGCATGGAGCACGAGGTGATTGCTGAGGTGGAAGGTGTTGCGATGAAGGGTTATATCGACCGCTTCATTTTAGGCGACGACGGCATCATCATCTCCGACTACAAGACCGGCAAGATTCCTAACCCCAAGTTCACGCCGGAAACCGACAAGTTCTTTCAGCTTCTCGCGTATGCGGCGATGCTTGAAGCGGCCGATCAGGAATCAACGACAAAGGTGCAGTTGCTGTATCTCGGCGTACCGGCTTCGCACGAACTCGCAGTCACCCCGGTCAACCTGTCCATCGCCAAGGGAACGATCGTCGAGACTCGCGAGGGAATCGACGCGGCACTCTCCGCTGGCGAGTTCCCTTGCAACGTGACGAAACTCTGCGACTGGTGTCACTACAAGACGACGGGCGACTGCCCGGCTCACCGTTAGAAGCCCCAGCGGCCCCAATGGTCGATGCAAAACCGAATCCCGAAGGTGAGGTCCTGATGTCCCTAGCGATCTGATTCACAGATTGGGATGTGGAGATGTCAGGTGTCCCGAAATTCGGCTTGGCGCCGCGATCCGCGCCGAAAGCGTCTTTTGTCGTTCAGAAACCGTGGAAATCACCCCGCGAGGGGTTGGAAGGCCTGCGGTGTCTGTGGCTACTGGACGGATCGAACTCGACACAAGGCGAACCGCTCGGCCGACAATCGGTTCTTGCATGCGGCGACCCTCCGCGTGTGCACCTGCGATGACAGCGGGGCTGGATGCTGGATTTGTGATGCCTTCGGGAACTCGACTCACGTCACGGTTGATGATGTGCAGCGTTCGATGACCCGGCTGAATTGACGTCGGAGCGCTACTTCATTCCCAGCCACTTGCCGAGCTTGCTTCGGCGTCCAGAGCGGGTCAGGGGGATGCCAGTCGCGCGAGAGATCTTTCGTTTTGCGGCTGTGATTCCGAGCGCACGCTTCCATGAAAACGTCAAACCTGGACCGAGCTTCATGATCGAAACTTAGCAGTTCTGTAGGAATTCGATTTCGAAAAAGACACACCTTAGGGCGGCGGTATGTGCCGTTATTTGCCGTCGAGAAAAGCCTGCGGGAGTCAGTGCTACATCCCCTAATTAACGTAAAAAGCATTAATCGATTCCTCCGGCTTGGCCGGGGAAAGGACTCCCGTGACCCAGCAAGCAACGAAGACCCAAATCGTCATTCTCCTCGACCGTTCCGGCTCCATGACGTCGATCGCAGACGACGTGGTCGGTGGGTACAACACCTTCCTTTCGCAGCAGAAGGCTGACGGAAACGATGCGACGATCACCCTCGTTCAGTTCGACTCCGCCGACCCCCAAGAGATCGTCTACGAGAACCTGCCGATCGGCGACGTGCCGAATTTGACCGATGAAATGTTCATTCCGCGTGGAGGCACTCCGCTTCTCGACGCGACGGGCAAGCTGATCGCGCGTATCCGCGAACAGCGTGCGGCGGATACGCGCCCAACGAACGAGCAGCCAGATGTCCTTTTCGTGACAATTACCGACGGCCACGAGAACGCGAGCCGCGAGCTCGAGCTTCCAACCGTTCGCCAGCTGGTGGCAGCCTGCGAGGGCCAGGGTTGGACCTTCGTCTTCCTGTCGGCCGCGTTCGACGCATACGGCGATGCCCGCGGGTTGGGTTTCAGTGAGGGCAAGTCGCGTGCGTTTCGTGCAAGCGCCAAAGGCGCAGGCGATCTCTTCGCGGCACTATCGCTCAACACAACCAATATGCGCGACAAAAAGCGTCGTGGTGTTTACAAAAATGAGGACGACTTTTTTGATGAGAATGAAGTCGACCGCATTCTCGGAGACGACGACAGCACCGACCGCAACAGATGACCGCTTCCGCTTGATTGCAGACCGGTTGCCTCGGCTAGAGTCGGCGATCAATCAGGGGGAGGCCTTTCGACATGTCCGTCACGTTGCCGGTGCTCAAGGCGACAATGGGGTCGCGCAACTACTACATCTCAAAGATGAGTGCGGCGGAACTTTCCGGCCAGGTCGCGGTTGCCTCCGAACTGACGGGCTGGGATGAGTTGAGTCTCAACGAGCTCTACCAACGAAAGCTCAATGAGAAGCGGGTCGAACAGGACATCGCGCCGTACCTTGCGAGAACAAAGGGTCGTTTCTTCGGGTCGTTAATCGTGTGGATCATGAACCGCGAGGTCGTGACCTTCGAATCCGTTAGCGATCAAGTATCGGTGCCGGCTGCATATTCTGCGGCGGCGCGATCAATGGGTTTCCTCGTGATCGATGCCTCCCGGAGTGGTCAGCAGTCTGGCCTCGTGGCCCTCGACGGCCAGCACCGTCTCGCCGCGCTGCGCAGCGTGGTGCAAGGCCGCACAGAGGGCCCCGAGGCTGCGAATGTCCGTGACGATGAGGTGGCCGTCATCTTCGTTCAGGACGACAACGTGGCAAGTGCGCGCGACCTGTTCACCGTGCTGAACCGGTCGGCGCGTCGCGTCTCGAAGAGTGACGTTCTCATCATGAGCGAGGTCGACGGCGCGGCGATCATCGCCCGCGAGCTCACGGTCGGGAAAATTCTCGCCCCGAAGGGAATCGACAAGGACCCACTCGTGAAGTGGGAGAAGAACACCATCTCCGGACGCGATCCTGAAATGACGACACTGAATGCGATTTACGAAATCGTGCAGTTGGTCGCCGAGTTTCTCGGAGTCGACCTTCAGGCAGGAGAAGAGGCCGGTAACCCGCCGTCCGATGACGACATGGCCACGGTGCGTGCCAAAACCGAGCGCTGGCTGGTGGAACTGTTCGGCCGATCGCCGGATTTCGCGGCCATGCAATACGAACCGCTGAAGGTCATTGAGATGCGCAAGGAAGGCCCGTATTCGCTGCTGATGAAGCCGGTCGGCCTGATCGCGTTCTTCTCGGCGGTTGTCGCTGCGCTCGACCCGTCGGGCGGTCGTCAGACAGATGCGGGTGACGTGATCGATCGCTTGCTCCAGCTCGATTGGGACATCAAGTCAACGTTCTGGAAAGGAATCATGGTGAACAGTAAGGGCAACATCACGAACAAGAAGTCGGACATCCAATTGGCGGGTGATCTCGCGGCCTGGATGGTGACCGGAAAGTCGTCATCAACACAGTTCCAGGAGTCGCTTGTCGAGCGCTACAGGCGCCAGCTTGGCCGTCGCGACTCATCCCTTCCGAACGCGAAGTTCGATCGCTGATGGCCTCGTACACCGTTCCCGCCATCCGCGGCCGAATGGGGTCAACAACCTTCTATCAAGTCGTGATGCGCGCTGATGAGTTGATCGCGACCGTAAAACCAGCGATGGATTTCCAAGAATTCGACACGTTCATGGCCCACGAGCGCATGCAGCGTCAGCTCAGCGAAGAACGTGTCGAGCGCCAGATCGTGCCGTATCTGACGAACTCGGCTGATCGCTTTTTCGGCTCGCTGATCGTGCTCGTCTATCAGCCGCTCGACTTTATATTCGAAACACTCGACGACCTAGGCAGCGGTTCGCTGTCGGGGCCTTACCGCGCAATCGGGTCAACCATGGGCGCGCTCACGATCCGTGGTGGCAAATTGTTCGCGCTCGACGGCCAACACCGTTTGCATGCCCTTCGAACGGTCATCAACGAATCGAAAACACCGCATCTGGGCCTCGAAATCAAAGGGCCGTTTCGTGACGCGGTCAAGGACGACACGCTGTCGGTGATATTTCTTGAGTACAACGGTGTAGAGAAGGCTCGTCGAATCTTCAACAAGGTGAACAGGTACGCGAAGCCGACGTCGACTTCAACCAACATCCTGACGAGCGAGGACGACGGCATTTACATTATCACTCGATGCATTGCGAGCCTCGATGACCCGTCGAGGTTCGACTCCGAAGTCGAGCCGCCGATACCGCTTCGCTACGAGGATCGCCGCGAGGTGACACAGCTCGAAGGTTCGGTTATCAAGCAGGGCTCAAAGCAACTCTTCACGTTGGAACTTCTCAGCAAGTCGGTCGAAGCGATGTGCAAGGCGACGAACCAGCCAAATCTGCACGAGGCGGCCACGATCGTGCGGCCGGAGGACGACGTGTTGCGCGCGGCCTACGAGGAATGCGCGAAGTGGTGGCAAGAACTGATCGAGAACTTCGCCCCGTTTGCTGATGCCATGCAATGGCCCGAGGAGTTGCCGAAATGGCGTAAGCACGACTCCATCGACTCGGTGGCATACCGACCCAACGGCCAGGAAGCTTTCCTCAAGGGGCTCATGGAGGCCCACGCGATCAGCAAACTGTCAGCAAAGACGTTGATCGAGCGGCTTCACACAGTTCCGCGCGCGCTGGATGACGATCTGTGGGAAGGGATCCTTCTCGGTCTTGGTGGCGATAAGCGGCGGGTCATGAACTTCAGCCCACTGGCGGCGAATCTCGTGACATTTCTCCTCATCGGCCCTGACGCCTATGGTGCTCGGCGCACGCAGCAACTCCTCGAGGACTTCATCGAAGCGAAAGCCAAAGTGGGCATCGCAAGGCGCGTGCTGCCGCCCCCGAGTTTCTAGAAGCGAACCGAATCAACCACTTTTGCCAGCGTATCCACATCGGGGAACTCGCTGTCGTGGCTGAATGAAAAACGAATGGCACCGCCGACCTGCCATGGTTCCAGGTCCATGGCCTGTAGTACGTGGCTGCGTTCATAGGCGTGTGACGAGCAGGCAGCACCGTTCGACACAGCAATCAAGTTCTTCGTCGCAACGATGAAGGCCTCCGAGTCGAGTCCCTTGAAGCTTGCATTCACGATCTGCGGTATCGCCGCATCGCGGTCGCCGTTCACGGAACCGCCCGCGGTCTCGATGAAGTCGATGATCCGGGACTCAATGTCGCGCGCGGCGTTCATGCGTGATGTGTGATCGGCTTGTGCTATCCGCGAGGCCTCACCGAGGCCGGCCACGAGTGCAACGGGCACGGTTCCGGGACGCAGGCCTCGTTCCTGCCCGCCGCCGTACATCAGGGCCTTGAGTGGTGGTCTCTCGATACCGTTGCGTTTACGAGTGACGAGCGCGCCGACACCCTTCGGTGCGTAGATCTTGTGGCCACTGATGCTGATCAGATCGATACGAGGGTTGCGGAGAAGGTCGAGTTCCTTGCCGAAACCCTGTGCTGCATCGACGTGGAAGTACGCACCATGGCTAGCGAGGGTTTGTGCCACGGCGTCGAGAGGCTGAATCACACCGGTCTCGTTGTTCACGTGCATCACCGACACGAGCACGGTGTCGTCGCGCAGCGCGGCGGCAACGTCGGCTGGGTCGATGGCCCCACCACGACCGACACCCAGGTATGTGACCTCGAAACCGAGTGTTTCCAGGTGTTCGAGGGGTTCGAGGACGGCCTTGTGTTCCACCCCCGTACTAATGATGTGTCTGCGGCCGGTTTGGTTCGCATGATCGGCCAAGCCCAGGATTGCGATGTTGTCCGATTCGGTCGCGCCACTCGTGAAAATCACCTCGTCGGGGTCAGCCCCCACCACCGCAGCCACCTGCACCCGGGCCATTTCCACCGCGTTGCGGGCCGCGACACCGTGGGCGTGCGTCCTGCTCCCGGAGTTCCCGAACTCCTCGAGCATGAAGTGCATGACAACGGCTGCCACTCGCTCGTCCACCCGTGTGGTGGCGGCGAAGTCGAAGTAAGGAATTCCGCTCACGTTGTTTCGCTCCGGAGGTGTGAAAGGTGAACTTTAGGGTATGTCAATGGTATGTTAGCGGTATGTCATCGCCGAGCTACACATATTCGTTCCCCGCGGCGCGGGGGGTGCAGGCAGGGCGCGAATTCTTTGTTGCGCAGTGCCCCGTAAGGATGCTTCCACGGATTTTCTCCTTCACGGATTCCGATCTCCCCGTTGAAATGAGGGCCCAACGCTCGTTGAACACGGCCCGTGTTCCCGAGATAGCACGCTACATCGTCGAGAACAGGGGCGATTACACGTTCTCGGCCATCACCGCCTCCATCGATGCCGAGGTCACCTTCGAGCCGGTCAGCGAGGAAGACGCCCGCCTCGGCCGCCTCCATGTGCCGATGGATGCCCGCTTCATCATCAACGATGGCCAACACCGCCACGCTGCCTTTACCGCCGCACTCGACCTCGACCCCACCCTGGGCGACGAGACGATTGCCGTTGTCTTCTTCATCGATATCGGTCTCGCCCGTTCACAACAAATGTTCGCCGACCTGAATCGTCATAGTGTCAAGCCATCAGCATCGATCGGTGTTCTCTACGACCATCGTGAACCACTCAGCGAGCTCACCCGGAAAGTCGTGAACAACAACAAGGTTCTGCGCAACATGACCGAATTTGAAAAGGTGACGCTCGCGCCGAAGTCAAAGAAACTCTTCACCCTCAGCGCAGTCCATCAGGCAAACCAGGCCTTGCTGGCCGGCCTACCCGGTGACGACGAAGAGAAGATGATCGCGATCGCCGGACATTTCTGGGATGCGGTCATTGCGGCCTTTCCGGAATGGCAACGCAACTCCTCGGGCGATATCCGAAGCGACTACATCAGTGCCCATGGCACGATCCTGCACGCACTCGGACGTGCTGCAAACGCTCTCCTTCGCGAGGGCAAAAATGTCGACTGGCAGCATTTCACCGAGTCACTCGGTCGCATCGATTGGTCGCGACGCAACACGGCACTCTGGGAAGGCCGCGCATTGCAGGCCGGCCACGTCTCGAAGAGCACACAAAGTGTCGCGCTCACCTCTGCGGTCATCAAGAAACAACTCGGCCTCGACCCATCGGCCGATGAGGCCCGTTATGAACTCGCACTAAAAGGCGGCAAGAAATGAGCCAGGAGTCGGCATTCACCGAAAGCGGCCTCAAGGGGGCGGTCAACGACCTCATCGACGAAATCCAAACGCTCTACGTTGCCGACGACATCCCCTGGATCGTTGGTTACAGCGGTGGCAAGGATTCGACGGCGGTTCTCTCACTCGTGTGGCTCGCCGTCTCGCGCCTCCCGGCCGATAAGCGACACAAGACGATCCACGTCATCTCGACCGACACCCTCGTCGAGAACCCAATTGTTGCGAGCTGGGTCACACAGTCACTCGGCACGATGACGCAGGCCGCAGTAGATCAGGGACTTCCTATCACGCCGCACCGGCTCACCCCCGAGGTCAAGGACACCTTCTGGGTCAACCTGGTCGGCCGTGGCTATCCCGCGCCGCGGCCCAAATTCCGCTGGTGCACCGAACGTCTCAAGATTCGTCCCTCGAACACCTTCGTCCGCAACATGGTCAAGGCGAGTGGCGAGACGATCCTCGTCCTCGGCACCCGCAAGGCAGAAAGTGCCGCACGCAGTTCGCGCATGACCGACCTCGAAAAGTCCCGCGTTCGCGATCGACTGTCGCCCAACGAGAGCCTTCCGAACTCACTTGTCTTCAGTCCGATCGAGAACTGGACGAACGATGACGTGTGGCTGTACCTGATGCAGGTCGAAAATCCGTGGGGTTACGACAACCGGATGCTTCTCAACATGTATCGCGGCGCGAGTGCCGACAACGAGTGCCCGCTCGTCGTCGACACGTCGACGCCCAGTTGCGGTGACAGCCGCTTTGGCTGTTGGGTCTGCACGATGGTCGAAAAAGACAAGTCCATGTCCGCGATGATCCAGAACGACCAGGAGAAAGAGTGGATGCGTCCGCTCATGGCCCTGCGTGACGAACTCGACATTCCCGACGACAAGCACCTGCGCGACTTCCGCCGCATGGACGGCCGCGTCCAGCTCTTCCATGACGGCACGGTTCCCGGGCCCTACACGAAAGAATCGCGCGAAAACTGGCTGATGAAACTCCTGACGGCACAGCAATGGGTACGCGCAAACGGGCCTGCCGATGTCGCAAACATCGAACTCATCACGATGGAAGAACTGCACGAAATCCGACGGATCTGGCTGGTCGAAAAGAAAGAGATCGAAGACACGCTGCCCGGTATCTATCGCGCTGCGACGGGTGAAGAGTTCCCCGGCAGCAAAGCCCACCTCACCATCAGCGCCGAGATCTTCTCGTCGCTCGCCGAAATCTGCGGTGACGACCATCTCCACTACGAAATGATGCGAGACCTCATTGCGACCGAGCGCCGTTTCGCAAGCATGGCCCGCCGCAAGGGCCTGATGGAGGAGCTCGAGAAGTCGATCAAGCGCTCGTTTTACCGCGACCGTGACGATGCAGTCGGCTTTGCCCGCGAGAAGAAGAGTCTCTACGGCGACGACGGAGTTCCCGAGCAGGAAGGCGTGGAAGGCATCGCAGTGAACGTGAGGTCCGCAGAGTGATCATCGAGCAACTCACACTTCACGACTTCGGTATCTACCGAGGCCGGCACGTGATCGACCTGTCGCCCGAATCGGACCACAAGCCGATCGTCATGATCGGTGCCCGCAACGGTCGCGGGAAGACCACCATGCTCGATGCAATCAACCTCGTCCTCTTCGGCCAGCGCGCCCGTCTCAGCAACCGTAAACCGAATACATCGTGGGACAAGTACTTGCGCGACTCGATCAACCGCAAGGCGCCCGAGGGGGCGCTCGTCGGCATGCGATTCAGCGTCCAGGACGACTTCGAGACCCGTATCTATGAGATCGCGCGCTCGTGGACGGTGGCAGGAAAGTCGGTCAAGGAGTTCTTCAACGTCAGCATCAACGGCGAGGCCGACCAGATTCTCGCCGAAGACTGGGATGAACACATCGAGGGCATCCTTCCGTTGGAGATCGCGTCGCTCAATTTCTTCGACGGCGAGAAAATCGACCAACTTGCCGACCCGCTGCAGTCGCGCGAAGTGAATCAAGCCGCCATTCGCGGCCTCCTCGGTTTGGGAATTCTCGAAAAGCTCGAAGCCGACCTCAAGGTCTTCCTGCGCCGCAAACAAGACCTCGCAATCGGCGACGAAGTGTCACCGGAGCTCGCGGGTATCGAGGCCGAGATCGCCGCCCTCGAGGGGCGTCGTTTTCTCCTTGTCGATGAAAAGGGCCAACTCAAATCCCAGGTCGACCGCAATGGGGAAGTCGTGCGTCGTCTCGAGGAGAAGGCAAAGAGCCTCGGGTCGGACAAGTGGGAAAAGCGTGCCGAACTCGAGGCCAAGTCCCGCGAATATGCGGCCGACCGTGCCGGCCTCGAAGCCGAACTGCACCACGTCGTCGAAGGTCCCGCTCCTCTGCGACTCGTCGAGAAGCTTCTTGGTCGCACCGCTGATCAGGCGACGGCCGATGAAGCGGTGGCCAAGTCGCGGCTTCTTCTCGCCGAACTCGTTGAACGTGACGCCAGTGTCTTGGCCGATCTCTCACGCTCAGCTGCCGACGAGGTGCGTCCCGTGTTTGAACGTGATCGAGCGGAACGTGAAGAGCGCGCAAGCCAACCAACCGTGCATGGTTCGTTGACGGCCGTCAGAACAATGGTTGATGTGGCACTCAGGGACATCGAGTCGCTGCCCGTCGTCAGCGAAATGCTCGAATCGCTCGACGCTCTCGATTCCCGACTCGCTGACGTCGATCGACAATTGATGTCGGTTCCGACCGAGGGCCAACTCGGCCCGGTGCTCGAGGAACTTGGCCGCGAACGCTCGCAGGGCGAAGGCCTTCGCCAACAGCTCGACGCAGTCTCAACCGAGATCGACCACATCGAGTCCACGCTCAGCAGGTTGGGGGTCCAATCTGAGCGGATTCGCACTGCCGAGGCCGACAAGCAAAAAGGTGCGCTCGAAGACCAACGTTCTCGGGAGTACACCGAGCGAGCCCTGGAAACGGTGCGGCAGTTGCTCGACAGCACGGTGACCCGCAACCTCGCCAACATTGAAGCCGCCATCCTGACGCGCTTCCATCAGCTCATCGGTAAGAAGAACCTCGTGACTGGTGTGTCGATCGACCCCGAGACGCTCGAGTTGCGAGTGTCAACGGGCGACGGTGAACACCAGCCCATTGAGCGCCTGAGCGCGGGTGAACGGCAGTTGCTCGCAACGGCTTCGTTGTGGGGTCTCTCCACTGTTGCGGGTCGATCCATCCCGTTGGTCATTGACACACCTTTGGGGCGTCTCGACGGCGATCACCGCATCAATCTGTCGACCAACTACTTCCCCTATGCGGCCCGCCAGGTCGTGATTCTCTCCACCGACAGCGAGTTCACGCGCGAACTGTACGAGAAGATGCGACACGCAGTCGGCCGTGAATACACGATCCAATTCCGGGCTGAAAACGAAAGCTCCGAAATCATTCCCGGCTTCTTCGAGGAGGACTCCAATGCCGGTTGAAACAATCAGAATCGTCGAGACCGACCGTGATCTGCTCGCGCGACTGAAGCGAAGCACCGGCATCAAGGGCTTCAACACCCTGTGCCGTTGGGCGTTCTGCATGTCCCTTGCCGACCCCAACCCGACGAGCGTCGACCCACTCGGCGCGAAATCGAACCTGGAGATCGAATGGGGAACCTTCGCAGGTGCCTACGAAGACGTCTACTGGGCATTGTTGGTGCAACGCGCCCACGAAGACGGAATCGCCGGCGACGACGAAGCGCTTGCCCGCGAGTTCAATCGGCACCTGCACCGGGGCATCGGCCAGTTGGCGAACCTCGCTCAGAAACCGACGGTTCGCCACTTCGTCTCACGTGTTGCGTAGCCGGGGCGGCCGCGTATGACCTCGCGGCGCGCACTGACGGCGATGGCCAGGGGCGAAGCCTCTCGGCCCCTGCGCATCGCCGTCGAACACGGCATCGTCGACAAGAAGCGGGCCTTCTTCGATTACGGGTGCGGCCGCGGCGCCGACGTCGACTGGCTCGTGTCAATGGGCTGGAAAGCGCGCGGCTGGGACCCCGTCCACAGGCCTTTGACAAAACGCACGAAGACCGAAGTCGTCGGACTCACGTACGTGCTCAACGTCATCGAGAGTCCGGACGAACGTGAGCAGGTTCTTCGTCAAGCGTGGAAACTCACTGCGGGGATCCTCATTGTCAGCGCACGCCTCGAAGACGAACGCGATGAATCACACATCAAACCGCGTGCCGACGGGTGGATGACGACGAGGGGAACGTTCCAGCGTTTCTACGACCATCTCGAATTGGGGGAGTGGATCCGATCCGTCCTCGGTGTCGAAACGATCGCTGCCGCCCCGGGTGTCTGGTACGTCTTCCGACGCATGGCAGACCGCGAGGAGTTCCTCGCCCGTCGCTACATGATCCGCATACCCGCACCACATCAACGCAAGAGTGACAAAGCATTCCTCGAGAACAGGGAACTGCTGCAGGAACTCATCGATTTCTTCGCACTGCACGGCCGTTTGCCCGTTGCAGAGGAGTTGACGCGCAACGACGAAATCACCGATGTTTTCGGGTCGATTGCGCGTGCATTTCGGGTGATCGAAGTCGTAACCGATCGCGAAGAATGGTTGAAGTTGACGGAGCGTCGGCGTATCGACCTGCTTGTATATCTCGCGCTCAAAGTCTTCGATGGCGACTACAAGATGAGCGATCTCGCGCCAAGCACACAACGTGACGTGCGTGCGCATTATCAATCACTGACGAAGGCGAGAGCCGTCGCAGAGAAGCTGCTCTTCGCGGTCGGCAACCTCGAACACATCGTTCTCGCGTGCAGGTCATCAATCGTCGGCAAACTCACACCGTCAGCGCTCTACGTTCACATCGACGCATTCGAACACGTACCTGCAGTGTTGAAGGTCTACGAAGCTTGTGCACGCAGACTCATCGGTGAAGTGCCTGAAGCGAACATCATCAAGTTGCACAGGGATGCGAAGAAGGTGTCGTATCTCGCGTATCCAAACTTCAACGACGACCCGCACCCGGGACTGCATCGCTCTGACGTCGTAGACCTCGTTGGCCAGTCACTGTCGAGCCGCCGGTACCCCGCCACCGCCAATGTCCCGATCCTCCACCGCAAGGAGGAGTTCATTCTGCGCTCCGACCCCCGCTGGGAAGCCTTCCGTGCCCTCACCGCCAGGGAGGAAGAGGCCGGCCTTTACGCCGACACCAGCCGAATCGGCTATCGGGACCAGTGGCAGGAAGTCGTTGCAATTAAAGGGTTTGAGGTCGGGTCGTGATGGTTTGGCGGTCGTATTAAGCAGGTTTTAGAAAACCTGTTAGTTAATTAGTTGAAGTTTATCAGATATCTGATATAGTTTTGGGGCGGACCACAGAAGTTTTGTGAAACTCGCAAGATGGCCCAAAGATTCAGAGGTACAGATGAACGAAGAAACGACAGGAATACCGCCACTCAAGTGGACGGCTGTGGGGACCACCCATGGCAAGAACACTTGTATTCCCGAGACCAGTGGGGTGTACGCGTACGGCGAGATCACGCGCGTGGCTGGACTTCCGGTGACCACCAAGTGGGTGTACGTCGGTAAGGCCGTCAACCTCCGCCAGCGGATCGGCAACGGCCACGACGCTCGCTGGGAGCGCAATGACGCGCTTCGTGCATGGCTCACGGCAGGGAAGACCGCCGTCGAGCTCTGGTTTGCCCAGGTTCCTCGCGACGAACTCAATCGCGTCGAGCGCCGGTTGGTCGACGCTGCACAACCCCTCTTCAACCGGAATCTGAAGGGGTGATGCAAATCAAAGAGAACACCACGACCACCTTGCTCACGTCCACACAACCAACCGACCAAACCAAACAAGACACTGACCGAAAGGAAAAGATCACCATGGAAACTGCACGCGAAGCAACCGCACGTGAACGTCGCATCGCCGAACGCCGCCGCCAAGAAGAAGAGGACCGCGAGATCTACGCAGAGATCTACCGCCTCTTGACCGGTCCGAGGGGCACAATCGAAGTAACCGTCGGCGAAATGCCGATCCGTAAACCCTTCTACACATTCCAAAACACCACCGAATGGGTCGGAACGAACGTGAAGCTGGCCTGGGAGCTCGACATGTTCGGGAAGGATGCCGAGGAGTACGACGATGATGATGATGATGTCGCACCCGCCGTCGACATGGAAATCACTTCGGACAACATCGAACTCATTCGTCAGCGCCCGGTCGATTTCCAGCGTGCCGAGAAGATTGCGAAATATCTTCTCTTGCACCCATTCCACAATCTTCCCGACCTCGTCCTCGTGGTGAGCGCACCGTGGGTCGACGATCCCGACGCCCCGCAGTGGCGTGAAGGGCGCGCAACGCAGGACTCCTGCGATGTCGAAGAAATCGATGGGTCGATCGACAAGGTTCTGCTCCACCTCGGCGGTGACGGCGTCGGAAGCACGCACCACATCTACGCGCTCGACGGCCAGCATCGCCTGATTGGCATCCAAGCTGCGCTCGAGATGCTGAAGACCGGTGGGCTTCAGCGTCGCAAGGCGAACGGAGAATTGGTGACGGGTAAGGGTGGCTACATCCGCCTGTCGACGTGGCTCGAAGAAGTCGAGGACCAAGGGATCACCGAACGGGATGTCTACAAGTTCCGTGACGAGCGCGTCGGCGTGAAGCTTGTGCCTGCGGTGTGCAAGGGCGAAACCTGGGACGAAGCGGTGCGCCGTCTCGCGTCGATCTTCAAGGCCTTCAACACAAAGGCGGAGGGTGTTGCGAAAGGTGCGATCGCTGCGATGGATCGTGAAGACGGATTTGCCCGTACCGCGACGGGTGCTTACAAGACGTGTGACTTCCTCAAGGACGTCAAGAGCGACATCATGAATTTCAAGAAGACCGGCGCGGGTCGCCCGCGTCGTATCAGCCCGACGAACAACACGATTGCCAGCAAGAGCACGGTGTTGACGACAATGGCGACCCTCGCGACGATGGCTGAGGAGTACCTCAAGAACAACGGTGATTTCAGGATGTGGTACGTGAAGAAGCAACGCAACGCGATGCCGCAGCCGCCGTCCGAGGCACTCATTCGTGAGGGTGTCGCGAAGTTCGTTGACCTCTGGGATGCAATTGCGACTCTTCCCTCGATGCAGGCGATCGAACCGTGGAGCTACCTCCCACACGATGTTCGCGCAACGACCCCGTTCCGCGAGCCACGCAATGTCGCCGAGATGCGTCGATTCCCTGCACCCGAAAAGCCCGGAGAAGCGCACATGTTGTTCCGTCCGCTTGGCCAACAAGCGTTGGCCCGTGCGGTCGGCGAGCTGGTCCACCGTGTCGAGGGCGCTATGACTCTCGAGGAGATCTTCGAGATTCTCGGCCGCTATGACGACCGTGGAGGTTTCTCCCTGATCGACAAGGCCAACCCGTGGTGGGGCGTCCTCTACGACCAGGCACGAGACAAGATTGTCACGAGCGGAATGGCTCTTTCGGCCGACCTCCTCGTGTACATGCTCTCGGGCGATTCCCCCCGCGGTGTGGAGAATCTCCGTAACGCATTCGCGTCGGCCCGCAAGTCGACAACTCAGGGTCGTTACGTCGCCCTCGACGGCAGGGATGTCACGCTCGAGGACTTCGCGCTCCCGGCCCGTCTTTTCTGAGACCGCTTATCCCATTCACACACACGTACAACCACACACAACGAATGATCGACGGAAGGAGGTGAGGAATTGACTCTGCAGATTCACTATGTGACGCGTCTCGAAGACGTCGTCGACCCGGTGGCGGAATGGGTGAATGCCGCACCGCAAGGTAGGCCACTTTTCAGCACCGAACAGCTCCTCCTTCCGTCGAACGGCGTGAAGGCGTGGTTGCTCCCCGAACTCGCCCGCCGCGTCGGAGCGAGGCCGGGCAAGGACGACGGTGTCGTCGCCAACGTGCAAGTCGGTTACCTCGGCTCGTTGACGAAGTTCATCGTGCCCCACCGTCATCGCGACATCGACTCATGGTCGGTTGAGTCGATGACGGCGGTGCTCCTTGGCCTGATCGTTGGGGAT
>Ga0194133_10005936_pt1 | contig 15301 bp, 16 predicted proteins | sample TA2KigOf40mmetaG_FD_155448 | JGI IMG/M metagenome (GOLD analysis project Ga0194133, IMG submission 155448) | Freshwater microbial communities from Lake Tanganyika, Tanzania - TA2015055 Kigoma Offshore 40m | ecosystem: Environmental > Aquatic > Freshwater > Lake | place: Tanzania: Lake...
CTCGCGCCGATCGTGGATGGCCCGTTCTACGCGGTGCAGGTGCACGTGGGTGACCTGGGCACCTACGCCGGGATCTCGACCAATGGCCACGCGCAGGTCCTGGACGGGAACAAGCGCCCGATCCCGGGCCTGTACGCCGCGGGCAACGACGCGCTGTCCATCATGGGCGGGAATTATCCCGGGCCGGGGATCACGCTGGGTCCGGCGATGACCTTCGGCTGGATTGCCGCCCGGCACATGGCCGGCGCGGACTAGCCGTTTTTCGCGGCGAGCTCTGCCGCGCGCGCCTTGAACGCCTTCGAGGCCATGAACAGGCCGCCGTCGGCGCCGTCGATGAAGTGCAGGTGCTTGCCGGAGTAGTTGAACACCAGGCAGGTCATATGTGCACGATCGGTTACATGCAGGCCGTACACCAGCTCGCGCCTCGCGTAGCGTTCGGCCAGCCAGGCATCGAGCGCCTCGCGCTGCGCCGGCGTCCCGGCGAGGATCTGCCGGAACACGTCGTTGAACTTGCGCACATCGGTGTTGCGGTAGAGCGTCTCCTTGTACGTGCTCCAGTCGGTTTGCTCGGTGCGCAGGCCGAACTTCATCAGGAACCAGCCCAGCACCACGAACCAGCGCGCGCATCAGCCAGAGCCATTTCGCGAACGGCCCGCGCCCAGCCGCGCGCACGCCGGCCTCGTTGCCCAGCTGGCGCGCGCTCAGCGGCGGCGTGAGCTGCAGCACGGGCGGCGCGAGTGGATGGCAGGCGTCATTGCTGCCGTAGATCTCGCCCACCTTGACGATCACCGAGCGGTATACCTCGCTTGCCATCCGGTCGTCGGCCGGAAGGGCGCGCACGATCAGGCTCACCGTCTCGCCATGGCGGCTCGGAATGTCCTGCCAGCGGCATTCCAGGCCCTCCAGGCTGCCGCGCGCGGGGACGCTACCCGGCTTTACTTCGCGCAGCGCCGCGGTGGCCGGGTCCTTCAGGTAGCGGTCCGCGAAGCCCATGCCGCCGCCAGCGAAGGCGGCCTGGATGTAGTTCTCCGACACGCGCACCCGCGCCACCAGGATGTCGTGACCCGCGGCGCGGATGGTCGCCACCGGCACCGTCGCCACGCGCGGTTGCAGGCCGAAGGAGGACAGGGCCATTTCCTGCGTCTTCACCAGCGCCGCCTTGGCGTCCTCCAGCAGCGCAGGGGGCACGCAGAAGGCGCTGCCGTCGCCCTCGAAGACGAACGGGATCTCGAGCGCCCCGGCGGCGTTCAGCATCGCGGTGACCGCGGAGGCGCCGACGGTATTGACGTGCTTGTAGTTGCCCGCCTGCACCGCTAGGGTGGAATTGCGCACGTCGCAGGTGGCCACGTGCCAGTCCTCGGGCAGCGGCACGTAGTGCTCCAGGCGCGCGACCTCGCTGAACGAGGCGAGCACCGGTAGCTCGGCATAGAACGACGCGCTCGTGTTCATTTGCGGCGCACCGCGTCGTGAAGGGGCAGTACCTTGGGCAGGTTGGCCTCGATGTCGCGGATGCGCGATTCATGGCCCGGGTGGGTGGAGAGGAACTGCGGCGGCTGGCCCTTGCCCGCGGCCTGCGTGAGCTTGGTCATCTTGCGCCAGACGTCCGCCGCGGCGCGCGGGTCGTACCCGGCGCGGGCGGCGAGTTCCATGCCCACTAGGTCCGAATCGGTTTCCTGCTTGCGCGCGTAGGGCAGGCTGATGGCGAGGCCGGCGGCCTGGTTGAGGAGTTCAGCCGAGAGCTGGCCGAGGTTGAACACCGCCGCGGCGATCGACACCCCGGCGCTCTTCAGGAGCTGCTGGGACATGCGCGCGCGGCCGTGCTCCAGCAGCGCGTGCGCGATTTCGTGGCCCATGATGGCCGCCACCTCGGCGTCGGTGAGCTGCAGCTGGTCGATGATGCCGGTGAAGAAGGCGATCTTGCCGCCGGGCATGCAGAAGGCGTTCACGGACTTCGAGGAAATCAGGTTTACTTCCCAGCGCCACTTCTCCGCGTTCGGGTTGAAGCGCGTGGACTGCGGGATCAGCTGGCGCGCGATGTTGCGCAGCCGTTCAACCTGCTGGCGGTCGGTGTTGAGCGCTCCTTTTTGCGCTGCCTCGCGCATCATCGCGCCATACTGCTGCGCGGCGCTGCGCTCCACGGTCGCGGCGGGCAGCAGGAGCAGGCGGCTTTTGGACACCTCCACGCCGGACTGCGCCAGCGCGCTCCCGGCGGCGAGGCACAGCGCGAGGGCGAGCGTTCTCACAGCGCGTCGAAATGCGCCGCCATGCGCCGGCGCTGCGCGTCGTCGGGCAGCGAACCGCGCCCGGCGGCCAGGTTGTCGGCCATGTGCTGCGCCTTGCCGGTGCCCGGAATCGCCGCGGTGATCGCCGGATGGCCGAGGATCCACTTCAGGAAATACTGCGCCCAGCTCTCGATGCCCAGTTTCTTCGCCCAATCGGGCAGCGGCTTGCCGCGCACGCGGCGGAACAGCGCGCCTTCGGCGAAGGGACGATTGGCGATCACCGCGACCCTGCGCTCGAGCGCCAGCGGCAGCAGGCGGTGTTCCGCTTCGCGCTCGGCCAGCGAATAGTTGATCTGCAGGAAATCGTACGGCGCCGCCGTCAGCGTCTTCTCGACCTCGGCGTGCGCCGAGGCGCTGTAGTGCGTGATGCCGATGTGGCGCACACGCCCCTGCGCCTTCCAGTCGAGCAGCGTCCGGGTGTGCGTCGCGACATCGAGCAGGTTGTGCACCTGCATCAGGTCCATCTGCTGCACCTTCATCAGGCGCAGGGACGTTTCCATTTCGCGGATGCCTTCTTCGCGGCCGCGCGTCCACACCTTGGTGGCCATGAAAAGGGGCTCGCAGGCGCTCAGCTCCGCGCACAGGTCGCCCACCACCGACTCGCTGGAGCCGTACATGGGCGAGGAATCCAGCAGCCGCCCGCCGGCGGCGAAGAACACACGCAGCACCTCCTTCAGCGGGGCGCGGGCGGCGGCGTTGTTGCCGGCATCGAACACCTGCCAGGTGCCCAGGCCGATGACCGGGAGCGGCTCGCCGGAGGACGGAATGCTGCGGGTGATCAGGTTGGGCATCTGGGCAACGGCAGGGTAGAGCGCCAGCAGCGCGGCGAGGCCGCCGAGTGCGCGCAGCGCCGAGCGCCGGTGGGCGTTCATGGCTGCATTTTATCCGCCGCCGCGCCTGCGCCCGTCCCAGCCGGAAACCCACCGCTTGCCAGCGGCAGCGCGCGGCCAGACCAATCCCTCATGCGCTATAGTAGTCGAGGTATAGCAACCATCTGGGGGGCAACGTCATGGGCATCTGGATCTTCCTCGCGCTGGTTGTCGCGATCGTGTTCTGGGGCATCTCGATCTACAACGGCCTGGTGAAGCTGCGCCAGCGCTTCAAGAACGCCTTTGCACAGATCGATGTGCAGTTGAAGCGCCGCTATGACCTGATTCCGAACCTGGTCGAGGCCGCGAAAGGGTACTTGGCGCACGAGCGCCAGACGCTCGAGGCGGTGATCGCGGCCCGCGGCAACGCGGTGAGCGCCTCGCAGAAGGCCGCGGCGGCCCCCGGCGACGCGGCTGCGATGCAGGGCCTGGCCCAGGCCGAGGGCGCGCTGGGCGGCGCGCTTGGCCGCCTGATGGTCCTGTTCGAGGCCTATCCGGACCTGAAGGCGAACCAGAACATCCTGCAGGTGCAGGAAGAACTCACCAGCACCGAGAACAAGATCGCCTTCGCGCGCCAGGGCTACAACGACTCGGTGACCGAGTACAACACCCGGCGCGAGTCCTTCCCGGACACGATCTTCGCCGGCATGTTCGGCTTCAAGGAGGCCACGCTGCTCGAGGCCACCGAATCGGCCGAGGAGCGCAGGGCGCCGAAGGTGTCCTTCAAGTAAGCCGCCGTCGCCTTGGCGACTTTCTTCGAGCACCAGGACAGCGCGCGGCGCAACACCAAGGTCCTGGTGCTGCTGTACGCGCTGGCGGTGCTCGCGGTGATTGCCGCCGTGGACATCGTGCTAGCGGTCACCTGGCTCACAACCGGCAACACCGACAAGCTGCTCGCGACGCACGGCGGGGGCGCCGGCCTGCTGCGCGCGGTGCCCGCGAAGGTCTACCTGTGGGGCGCGCTCGTCACCGCGGGCGTGATCTTCGTCGTCAGCGCCTGGAACGTCACCAAGCTGGGCGGCGGTGGCGCCGCGGTGGCGGAGATGGTGGGCGCGCGGCGCGTCGAGCCCGGCACGGGCGACCTCCTGGAGCGGCGCCTGCTCAACGTGGTGGAGGAGATGGCGATCGCCTCCGGGGTGCGGGTGCCCGCGGTGTACATCATGGACGGCGAGGCCGGCATCAATGCCTTTGCCGCCGGATGGGATGTGTCCAACTCGGTGGTGGCGGTGACGCGCGGCACGCTGGAGACGCTGAACCGCGACGAGCTGCAGGGCGTGGTGGCGCACGAGTTCAGCCATATCCTGAACGGAGACATGCGGCTCAACATCCGCATGATCGGCGTGCTGGCGGGCATCGTGTTCATCGGCTCCATCGGCGAGTTCCTGCTGCGCAGCGCGCGCGGCGGCAGCAGCTCGAAGAACTCGGGCTCCGACTATCTGGTCGTCCTCGGCCTGGCGCTCATGGTGATCGGCTGGATCGGCCTGTTCTTCTCGCGCCTCATCAAGGCCGCGGTGTCGCGCCAGCGCGAGTTCCTCGCCGACGCCTCCGCGGTGCAGTTCACCCGCAATCCGGACGGGGTCGCCGGCGCGCTGGACCGGATCCGCTCCGAGCCGAGCGGCACGCTGATCGACAACCGCCATGCCGAGGACCTGTCGCACATGTTCTTCGCCGACAGCGTCAAGGTCTGGTTCGGCGGCCTGTTCGACACCCACCCGCCCATCGAGGAGCGCATTGCGCGCGCGCATCCGCGCTTCCAGCCCGGTACCTACCGGCAGAAACGCCCGCCGACCGAACCCGCCGGCGAAGAGGCGGCAAAGGCCGCGCAAAAGAAGCTCGAGGCCGCCCAGGCGGTCGTTTTCGGCGCCGCCACCGCGCTGCAGGATTCCGCCGGCCGGCGCGGCAGCGACCTTGGCACGCAGTGGGGACGCTCGGCGCAGGAAAGCGCCGCGCTCGTGGGCACCATGGACGGCGGCAAGGTGGACTATGCCAAGCGCCTGCTCGCCGCGCTGCCGCCGGCGCTGCGCGACCGGCTCCACGATCCGGATGGCGCGCGCGCCGCACTGGTGGCGCTGCTGCTTGCACCCGCGGCGGATGTCCTGCAGGCGCAGCTTGCCGCGCTGAAGGCCGCGGGACTAGAGACGCTTTCGCAGAATGCCGCCGCGCTCCTGCCGCTCACCCGCAAGCTGGGCGCGACCTTCCATTTATCGGCGATCGATCTGGCGCTGCCCGCCGTGAAGGCCTCGCCGCAGGCGGCGCACGACGAACTGATCAAGGCGCTCGAAATCGTGATCCACGCCGACCGGCGGGTGTCGCTGCACGAGTTCGTGGTGCTGGCGCTCGTGCGCGACCAGCTGGCGGCCAGGCCCAAGGGACCCGCGCCGGCGGGGCGTCGCATCGCTGAGCTGGAGGCCGAGGCCCGGCTGCTGTTGTCGCTCATCGCGCACGCCGGCACTCGCCAGGACGCGACCAACCGGCGCGGCGAGGCGCTGCAGGCGTCGATCGACGCCGGCGCGACGGAGATGTCCCTCTCGCCGGGCATGGGCGCGGCGCCGGAGCTGACCCTGGACAAGGCGGGCGCCGCGTTCGTGGCGCTGAAGCAGCTCGCGCCGATGCAGAAAGCACTCCTGGTCCGGGGCCTGTTCGCGACCGTCAGCCACGACGGCAGCATTCGCTTGATGGAAGCCGAACTCATGCGCCTGGCGGGCGCGGTGCTGGATTGCCCGTTGCCGCCGCTGCTGGAGTCGCTGGACCCCGCTACACTGGCCGCGTGAGACACACCGAACTGGAGAGCGCCCTGCGCGGCGCCATCGCCGGTGAAGTGCGCTTCGACGCCGGCGCGCTCGCCGCCTATGCCTCGGACGCATCCAACTACCGCCAGGTGCCCATCGGCGTGGTGCTGCCGCGCACGGTGGAGGATGTCGTCGTGGCCCTCGCCGCCTGCCGTGCGCACGAGGCGCCGGTGCTCGCGCGCGGCGGCGGCACCTCGCTGTGCGGCCAGACCGTGAACGTCGCGGTGGTGATGGATGCCTCGAAGTACCTGGACCGCGTGCTGGAAGTGGACCCGGCCTCGCGCACCGCGCGGGTCGAGCCCGGCGTGGTGTGCGACGCGCTGCGCGCCGCCGCCGAGCGCCACGGCCTCACCTTCGCGCCGGACCCGGCGACGCACTCGCGCTGCACCCTGGGCGGGATGATCGGCAACAACTCCTGCGGCCCGCACTCGGTGATGGCGGGCAAGACGGTGGAGAACATCGAGGCGCTGGAAGTGCTGACCTACGACGGCGCGCGCTTCTGGTGCGGGTCCACCTCGGAAGCCGAGCTGGAGGCGATCATCCGCCGCGGTGGCCGGCAGGGGGAAATCTACGCCGCGCTGCGCAGCCTGCGCGACCGTTACGCCGACCTCATCCGCAAGCGTTTCCCGAAGATCAAGCGCCGCGTTTCCGGCTACAACCTGGACCAGCTGCTGCCGGAGAACGGCTTCAACGTGGCGCGCGCGCTGGTGGGCTCGGAAGGCACCTGCGCGCTGACGCTGCAGGCGCTGACGCGCCTGGTGAAGAGCCCGCGCGAGCGCGTGCTGCTGGTGATCGGCTTCCCGGACATCTATCGCGCCGGCGACGCGGTGCCGCAGGTGATCGCCACCGGCCCGATCGCCTGCGAGGGCCTCGACACCGGGATCATCGGCGGCCTGCGCGAGCGCGGCCTGCGCCTGGAGGACATTGCGCTGCTCCCGGAGGGCAATGCCTGGCTGATGGTGGAGTTCGGCGACGACGAACGCAGCGAAGCGGTGCGCAAGGCCAAAGTGCTGCAGGACGCGCTGGGCGGCAAGCTGATCGAGGACAAGGCGCTCGCCAGCCGCATCTGGACCATCCGCGAGACCGGCGCTTCGGCCACCGCGCTCAACCTGAAGGGCGCTGATGGCAAAACCCGCGGCCCCGACCCGATCGTCGGCTGGGAGGACGCCGCGGTGGATCCCTCGCGCCTGGGCGATTACCTACGCGAGTTCCAGGCGCTGGTTGACCGCTTTGGCTATCGCACGTCGCTGTACGGGCACTTCGGCGACGGCTGCATTCACGCCCGCATCACCTTCAACCTGAGGACGCCGCAGGGCACCGCGCATTGGCGCGAGTTCCTCTTCGCCGCCACCGAGCTGGTGGTAAAGTTCGGCGGTTCCATCTCTGGCGAGCACGGCGACGGCCAGGCGCGCGCCGAACTCCTGCCGGCGATGTACGGGCTGGAATTGATGGAGGCGTTCCGCGAGTTCAAGCGCATCTGGGATCCGCTGGGGCGCATGAACCCGGGCAAGCTGGTGGACGCCAACGGCGCGGTCTACCGCCTGGACGAAAACCTGCGCCTGGGGCCGGGCTACCAGACGGTGCAAATCGCCACGCGAATGGCTTTCGCGGGCGAGATCGGGGCCGGGTTCGGCCGCGCCGCCGAGCGCTGCGTCGGCATGGGCAAGTGCCGCTCGGCCGAGGGCGGCACCATGTGCCCCAGCTACCGCGCCACGCGCGAGGAACGCTTTTCCACCCGCGGCCGCGCGCGGCTGCTGTCGGAAATGCTGCGCGGCGAGGTGATCACCGACGGCTGGCAGAGCGAGGAGGTGCGCGAGGCGCTCGACTGGTGCCTGGGTTGCAAGGGCTGCCGCAGCGACTGCCCGACGCACACCGACATGGCGTCCTACAAGGCCGAGTTCATGTCGCATCACTACGAGGCGAAAGCGCGCCCGCGCCAGGCCTTCTTCATGGGCCGCATCGGCGAGTGGGCGCCGCGCGCGGCGAAGGTTGCGCGCCTGGCCAACTTCTTCTCCGGCACCCCGGGCCTGGCGGGGATCGCGAAGCGCGTCGCCGGCATTGCGCCGGAGCGCCCGCTGCCGCGCTTCGCCCCCGAAACCTTCCGCGCGCGCTTCGAGGACAGCCGTAGCGCGCGGCGGGACCCGGCGCGCGACGGCGGCGCGCGGCGCGGCGACCTGGTGATCCTGCTCCCGGACACCTTCAGCAACCACTTCCGCCCGCAGACGGCGCTGGCCGCCGCTGACGTACTCGAGGCCGCCGGCTGCCGTGTCGACCTGCCGCGCGAGCCCTTGTGCTGCGGCCGGCCCTATTACGACTTCGGCCTGCTGGAGGAGGCGAAGGCGTCGCTGCAGAAGATCGTGTCGGTGCTGGCGCCGCAGATCGAGGCCGGCCTGCCGCTCGTGGTGCTGGAGCCCGGCTGCCTGTCGGTGTTCCGCGACGAGCTGAAGAAAATGCTGCCCGACGATCCGGCGGCGCAGAAATTGTCGAAGCTCGCGGTGTCGCTGGGCGAGCTGCTCTCGGCGCGCGGCTGGCAGCCGCCGCGGGTGGAGGGCCGCGCGCTGGTGCACGGCCACTGCCACCAGAAGGCGCTGGGCGGAATGCGCGAGGACCTGTCGCTCCTCTCGCACGCCGGCCTGCAGGTGGATGCGCCCGACATGGGCTGCTGCGGCATGGCCGGGTCCTTCGGCTTCCGGCCGGAGACTTACGAGGCTTCGCTCAGGATCGCGGACCTGGCGCTGATGCCGAAGGTGCGCGGGCTGTCGCGCAGCTCAGTGGTGGTCGCGAACGGTTTTTCCTGCCGCGAGCAGATCGAGGACCTGACGGGGCGGGAGACGCTGCACCTCGCCGAGGTGCTGGCGCAGGGCCTGGAACGAGACAAGCCGCGCGCCTAGGCGAGCCCGGCGAGATCCTTTGTGATCTGCGCCGCCGGTACCTCGCGGCAGCCGGTGGCGTTCTGCCCGGACCACAGCGGCGAGAAGTCGCCACGCCCCAGTTTCTCCGCCGCGGCGCGCAGCGGCGCGACCGCCACGGCGGCCAGCGGGAAGGCGGGGGCGACCGCGCTCATCGGCCCCAGCTCGCGCATCAGGCGGTTCACGATGCCGCGCGCCGGGCGGCCGGAGAACAGGTTCGTCAAGGCCGTTTCGGATGCCTGCGGGCTCTTCAGCGCCGCGCGGTGCACCGCGCTCGCCTGCGATTCCGGGCACAGCAGGTAGGCGGTGCCCACCTGCACGCCAGAGGCGCCCAGCGCCAGCGCCGCGCGCGCGCCCTGCGCGTCGGCGATGCCGCCGGCGGCGATCACCGGCAGCTTCACCGTCTTCACCACCTGCGGCAGCAGCGCAAAGGTGCCCGGCTGCGTGGACACCTCCTCGGAGAGGAACACGCCGCGGTGGCCGCCGGCTTCGTTGCCCTGCGCGATGATCGCGTCCACGCCCTGCGCTTCCAGCCAGCGCGCTTCGGCCACCGTGGTCGCCGAGGACAGGATCTTCGCGCCCCAGCTGCGCGCCCGCGCGAGCAGGTCCTTCGAGGGCAGGCCGAAATGAAAGCTCACCACCGCCGGTTTGAAGGCCTGCAGCACGTCCGCCGCCTCGGCGCTGAAGGGCGCGCGCCCCGGGCCGGCGGAAATCCGGTCCGCGTCGATGCCATACTCCTCGTAGTAGGGCGAGAGCTTCGCGCGCCAGGCCGCCTCGCGCACCGCGTCCGGCGCCGGCGGCACGTGGCAGAAGAAATTCACGTTGACGGGCCGCTTCGTTCCCGCCGTGATCGCCGCGAGCTCCTGCGCGATGCCGTCCGGGGACAGCATGGCGCAGGGCAGCGAGCCCAGTCCTCCGGCGTTGGACACCGCGATCGCCATCGCGCTGCCCTGGGAGCCCGCCATCGGCGCCTGGATGACGGGCAGGTCGATGCCCAGCAATTTCGTGATCGCGCTCATGCCTCGTTCTATCAGATGATCCAGACCCCCAGCAAGACCGCGAGCGCGATCCAGATCGCGATCACCACCGCCGCGGCCGCCCAGCTCTTGGTCGTTTCGATCTGCTTCTGCGCCGCGATCCGCGCTTCGGCCATCACCTGCGGCGGGATCATCCTGAGGCAGAAGATGATGCCCAGCGGCACCAGGACAAGGTCGTCTAGGAAGCCGATGATCGGGATGAAGTCCGGGATCAGGTCGATCGGCGAAACCACGTAGGCGACCACGATGCCGGCAAGGATTTTGGCCGCGAGCGGCGTGCGCGGGTCGCGGGCGGCGTGGTAGAGCGCCAGCGTCTCCTGCTTGAGCGCATCCGCCTTTTGCCGCAGGTACTGGCCGAGCGAGAGTTTCTGCATCAGATCCAGCGGCGCACGCGCCGGCGGTAGGCGTCGAACTCGGCGCCGAACAGCTTCGCCATCGCGCGCTCCTCGGGTTCGATCTCGAAGCGGTTGATGTACAGCACGAGCAGGGGCAGCGCCGCGAGCGCCGCCGGGTGCGCGAGGTACGCCGACCAGGCCAGCAGCAGCACCAGCATCCCCGGGTACATCGGGTTGCGGGTGTGGCGGTAGACGCCGCTTTGCACCAGGCGCGTGGCCTTCTCCGGCCTGAGCGGGTTGATCGTGGTACGGGCCTTGCGGAACGCGGCCAGGCCCGCTACGTCGATCGCGGCGCCGATGCCCGCGAGCAGGATCGCGGCTGCGGTGGCGCCCGGGGCCGGGATGCGGTATTGAGCGAACTCGCGCGCGAGCAGCCACATCATTCCGGCGGCCATCAGGCCGACCAGGGGCGGGGGAATGCGGTGCTCCAGGGCGCGCATGCTAGGGCAATGTAACCGATCGGTTACATTTAGCCCCTCCAGGAGGCGCGATGATCGCGGTCATGTTCGAAGTATTGCCCAATCCCGGGCGCAAGGACGACTACCTGCGCATGGCCGAGGGCTTGAAGGCCGAGCTGCAGGCGATGGACGGGTTCGTGTCGTTGGAGCGCTTCGAGTCCCTGACCACGCCGGGGAAGTACCTGTCCTTGTCGATCTGGCGGGACGAGGAGGCGGTGAAGCGCTGGCGGAACCGGGAGGCGCACCGCGCGGCGCAGGCGGCGGGGCGTGGGGAGGTGTTCCAGGATTACCGGCTACGGGTGGCTCAGGTGGTGCGGGATTACGGGATGAATGAGAGGGCGGAGGCGCCGGGGGATTCGCGGGGGGTGCATGGGTAGCCGGTTGGAACGGGCGGCATGCTGTTGCGCGTCACGCTGGTTCAGCTTTACGCCTCACAGTGGCGGCCTTGGCATGCGCAGCCATGCGTCGATGGCTGGGTGCTGCCACTGGCGCCTGGCGTAGCTGGCCAGGCTGTCGGGTACGGGGTCACCGTTCACGACCAGCCGGTTGAGCATGAGCGCAAGGTCAACGTCGGCTAACGACCACGTGCTGCAGACGAACGGCCTGCCATCGCTGAGGAGATTTCCCGCGGCTCAGAGCAGTTTTTCTTGACGTATCAGTTTGCGTTCCGAGAGAACGGCGAGCCGGAAGACTCCGACAATCCCGAGTACTGGTATCGGGTTGGTGGAATTCTGGATTTTGTCGATGCTGAGGACGCGAAGAGGGCTGTCCGGGCTGAACTGGCCGGTATTGCCGAAGGTGATCGAGACAACGCCAATACCCTCATTGGAAAACTTCATTCCAGAATCCACACCTACAGGTCTATAAATTTTTTCGAAGAGAAATCACAGGACTATGACAAAGTTGTTGATGTGTTTATTAGGGCCGATATCGGCGGTGAAAAGCTCGAGTACAGCGACATTCTAATGTCAACGGCAACGGCAAAATGGAAGAGTTTGAATGCTCGCGACGAAATTCACAGGTTCACGGATGAGATCAATGCAATAGGGGCGCGTTCTGGTTTTCGGCGAAGATGGTGGTGCCCTTGGCGATCTTCTCCTCCTTGCAGCCGCTCCTGAAGAACGCCAGCGCCACCTTCGGGTCATAGACCTTCGCGCGCGCCTGACCGCTTTGCGGTATGCCGTCCATCCGATGCTCCTCCCTGGGCCCGATTATGCCGCATCGAGGTTAGAATTCCTGGCTCACCGGCATCCCAGCGAGTCGGCAATGACGACACGGACGGCAACGGACCAGCGCGAGCAGGCGGTGCGCGAACTCATCGGACGGGTGCGCGCCATCGAGGCGAAGGAGGGCGTGACACGCGCCGCGCTGGAGGCGATCAAGGCCGAGCTGATTGGCCTGGCCATGCGCGACGAACTGTTCCCGCCGGCGCACTTCCAGAATACGCCGGGCCGGCCCGGCACGATTTATCACCTCGCCGAGGACGCCGACGGCCGCTTCGCCTTGTATGGCTCGGCCGGGGTGCCGGGCAAGGCGCAACCCCCGCACGATCACACCACCTGGGCCACCATCGCCGGCGTCTACGGCGACGAGCACAATGTGTTCTACGCATGCGATGACCGTGACCGGGTCCCGGGCGAGGGCCGGCTGCGCAAGACCGACGAATTCACGGTGCGCAAGGGCAACGCCTGTGCCCTGATGCCGACCGACTTCCACACCATCGAGGTCACCAGCGCCATCGAGTCGCTGCACCTTCACCTGTACGGCAAGACATTGGAAGACCTGCCCGACCGGGTCACGTTTCCTTCCGGGGCCGGCGGCAAGTACGCGCGCTTCATGGCCAAGCCCGTGGTCCTCAGTCCGCGCCTGATGCCCCGCGAACTGAAGGCGATGTGCGCCGATGGTGCCGAGATTGCGGTGCTGGATGTGCGCGAGGAGGGCGTACACTCGCGCGGGCACCTGTTCCTCGCCGCCTCGGCGCCACTGTCGCATCTGGAATCGCGCATCGCCCGCCTGGTGCCGCGCAAGGACACCCGCATGGTGCTGGTGGACGACGACGAGATTCTGGCGCAGCGCGCCGCGCGCGTGCTGCGCGCCCTGGGTTACCGCGGCATGAGCGTGCTCGCGGGCGGCATGCCGGGATGGAAAGCGGCCGGGCTGGAGGTGTATTCGAACGTGCATGTGCCCTCGAAGGCGTTCGGCGAGTATGTCGAGCATGTCGAGAACACCCCGCGCATCACCGCCGCCGAGCTGAAGGCGAAGCTGGACGCGGGCGAGGACCTCGTGGTGCTCGATTCCCGCCCGATGAGCGAGTACCGGGTGATGAACATCCCGGGCGCGTACGACTGCCCCGGCGCGGAACTGGTGCGCCGCGTGTTCGCGGCCGCGCCGCGCCCCGAGACCACGGTGGTGGTGAACTGCGCCGGCCGGACCCGATCCATCATCGGCGCGCAGTCCCTGATCAACGCCGGCATCCCCAACAAGGTGGTCGCGCTCAAGAACGGCACCATGGGCTGGCACCTCGCGGGCTTCAGCCTGGAGCGTGGGCAGGCGCGCATGGCGCCGGCGCCCAGTGGCGAGGCGCTTGCAAAGGCAAGGGCGGCCGCGGGCTGGGTCGCGAAGCGCTTCGGCGTGCAGCGGAGTTCGCTTGCCGAACTGGAGCAGATGCGGGCAGATGCGACGAAGACGACCTATGTGTTCGACGTGCGCACGCCCGAGGAGTACGCGGCGGGGCACCTGAAAGGATCCCTCAGCGCGCCCGGCGGCCAGCTGGTGCAGGCAACCGACACGTTCGCGGCCGTCAGGAATGCCCGGATCGTTCTGATCGATGACGACGGCATCCGCGCCACCATGACCGCGTCGTGGTTGATTCAGATGGGTTGGCCTGCCGTTTACACGGTCGACTGCGCCCCCGCTTTTGGGGGCGCGGTCGAAACATCGCGCCCCGCCGCCCCGCAAGCGCCTGGCTGCTCGCGCGAAAAGCCGCGCGACCTCGTGGAAAAGCTAAAATCTGGAACGGTAGAGTTGCTCGATTTCGGTACCAGCATCGAATACAGGAAAGGCCACATCCCCGGCTCTGCCTGGTCCATCCGCTCGCGCATCCAGAACGACGCGGCCAGGCTCGCTACCGTTCAATCCATTGTCTGCACTTCCCCCGATGGCGAACATGCCAGGTGGGCGGCAGCCGACCTCGCGAAGCTGCTTGGCCGCGAAGTGTCCGTCCTCGACGGCGGCACCGCCGCGTGGCAAGCCGAAGGGCTGCCGCTGGAGGCGGGCGAGACACGCATGCTGGAGCCGCCCGAGGATGTGTACTACAAGCCCTACGACGGCACCTCGCAGATCGAGTCCGCGATGCAGGACTACCTGCAGTGGGAGCTGGACCTGCTCTCGCAGATCGAGCGCGATGCCGACTGCCGTTTCCGCAAGTTCGCCTGAGGAGCCCTGATGAGCATCTCGATGTACGAGGCCAGCGCGCCGCGCTTTGCCCATACGCTGAACAACCTGTCCGCGATTCTTGACAAGGCGCAGGCGCACTGCGAGATGAAGAAGGTCGACCCGGTGGTGCTGGCAGCGTGGCGCCTGACGCCCGACATGTTCCCGCTCTCGCGCCAGGTGCAGATCGCCTGCGACGCCGCCAAGGGCGCCGTGGCGCGGCTCGCGGGCGTGGAGGTCCCGAAGCACGAGGATACCGAGCGCGATTTCGCCGAACTGAAGGCGCGCATCGCGAAGACCGTCGAGTTCGTGCGCGGCTTCAAGCCGGCGCAACTGGAGGGCACCGAGGACAAGGACGTCGTGCTGCGGCTGCAGGGCAAGGATGTGACCTTCAAGGGCATGCCCTACCTGCTTGGCTTCGCGCTGCCCAACTTCTACTTCCATGTCACCACGGCCTACGCTATCCTGCGCCACAACGGGGTCGAGGTGGGCAAGCGCGATTTTCTCGGCGCGCCATGAACTCCGAGGCTTTTGGCGCGCTGCTCGGCCGCGTGACCCGCGCCATCTGCGCCGGTGACGGCGCGGGTGCGGCGGCCTGCTTTACGCCCGAGGGCGTGTACCACGACGGGTTCTACGGCGAGTTCGCGGGCCGCAACGAGATCGCGCGCATGGTGACCGATTACTTCCACCGCGACGCGCGCGACTTCCAGTGGACGCTGATGGACGCGGTGAGCGATGGCCGGGTCGGCTACGCGCGCTACGCGTTCAGTTACCTCTCGAAGCTGCCCGGTGCCGAAGGCCGGCTGGCGGGCTTCTCCGGCACCAGCTTCTGCCGGTTGGCGGAGGGCCTGATCCTGCGTTACGAAGAGCAGTTCGAGCGCGCGCCGGTGCTGGCGCGGCTGGGGTTTACGGACGAGCGGATCCTGAAATCGGTGCGCCGCTGGGCGCAGCGTCCCGGCGGCTAGGCCGCCGGCTTCTCGATCCGGACCACGTTCTCCAGCTCTCCGACATTGTCCAGGACCTTGCGCGCGTGCTGGTAAAGCAGCACGCCTCTCGCGGTCGGGGTGACGTTGCGGTGGATGCGGTCGAACAGTGGCGCATCGATGAAATGCTCCAGGCGGCGCACGCGC
>Ga0194133_10005940_pt1 | contig 15286 bp, 10 predicted proteins | sample TA2KigOf40mmetaG_FD_155448 | JGI IMG/M metagenome (GOLD analysis project Ga0194133, IMG submission 155448) | Freshwater microbial communities from Lake Tanganyika, Tanzania - TA2015055 Kigoma Offshore 40m | ecosystem: Environmental > Aquatic > Freshwater > Lake | place: Tanzania: Lake...
AAAGCTTATCAGTTAAGATTTTTTTTGTTCAAACATTAAACTAAAAATGTTGTTTTATAAACTTTTCTCTAGCTTTTAATTTGAATGAGCTATGCCTCATATCTTTGCGAGCTGGCGGTTAGGTCATTTTTTCTTGTGCAAAAAATACCAGTCTACTTAATTCTAATATTTTAATAATTTAGGCGTTACTTGTTTTTTGTGTGCTTCAATCGGGACTGTCTTCACAACCGGTGCAGGAGAGTATTGGTTAACACTATTTGACAATTATGGCGCAATGGGCCTTACGCTTATCGCATTTGCTGAGATTATGTCAGTTATGTATGTGTATGGCCATGAAAAGTTCACAACTGTAAGGAAGATAGACATAATCCATTGCAAAAAATAGGTTTTTTACTTGTGTGTTTTAAGGACATAGAGGAGATGACTGGTGTCAGACCTGGATGGTATTGGCAGATTACTTGGAGGTTTGTTGCACCATCCCTGTTGGCCATTATCGTGGTGGCTTCGATTATTTTTCAGTTCCAGGCAACTCCAACTTACTCTGCTTGGAACAAAGAGGAGGTACTTTGAAAAGTAAATTGTGTAAACTTTATGCTTTAAATATAAATTCAGGGAAAGTCAGTAAAGCTTCCATATCCAACATGGTCCTTGGTGTTTGCCTTTCTTCTTGCCATAGCTAGGTAAATGAGAAGTGAGATTGTCAGTCTAAAAAGTTTAATTTTTCTAACTGCCATGACAAAACCTCTAAGATTTAATATATTTACCAGTGTGGTGCCTATGATTGTTGTTGCCATACTCCGAGCACTTGGACTAATGAAGGTAGACCAATCATCGTTTACAAACCCGATGAGGAGAACAGACACAAGTGCATCCACTCATCCAATGATGGTAAATCTCTTGCTTTTTGGCTTCTTTCTCTTTTACAATGGAGACATTTTAGGACGATCGCGTGATTGAAGAAGAAGAGGAAGATTTGGATTGTAAGAGTCAATCGTCATCTGATAGTGATCCTGGGATTATTGTTGAGGGCAGTTATACTCAACCTTAGAACTATGTTATAGTTTATGGATGAAACTGTACAATTTCCTGATCAGTAAGATGTGCCTTTACAGGGACAAACAATAACCATAGAATATTAGTAACTTGTTTCATTCATTATCTGGATTTGTCCATACTTTTGTTTGAGCTTTTCTAGCTTTTAATTTTGTGGCACATGTATCTGTTTTCAGTTTTAGTCATTCCTCATTACTTGTTGCTTTTTTGTTCAGTCTGTTTAATGTTTCTTTGGGGACAGCTCACATTCATGTTTACCCCATTGTGTTATTTCTTTTTATATCAAAAAGTACGATAATAAACTTAATTAAAAACTTATTCTGTTCAGTTTTTTAATTTACTGGAATGTTTCAAAGAGTCAACGAAACTTGATTCATTCAAAACTGTTCGCCTAATGAATGTTCGTCTATCGGATGGTTCGCCTAATGACAAAGGCAGTATCAAACCCAACCTAACCGCAGAGTCCACCCTGAGGGTCTTGGTATTGTGATGGACGAAAAATTGCTTAATACTTTATGCTGGGAGGACTAAATGGAACAGAATTCAATGAAATTTGATCAAATTAGTTGTTGCATCTCAAACTATGATATATAGTTTCTTGACAAAATTTAGGGTCAATGAGTGAATGGCAGGTTTGAAATTTTCAGACAAAATCATTGGTTATTTGAGAACAAAGAGCCCTGAAAAGCAGATTTTTGTTAAAAACATCAGGCACACTGCATCCTGAAACCCTGGGATGTTTTTTTCAACTTTCCTTCTTCTCCCACTATTGAACTGCGGGGTCCACCCTGAGGGTCTTGGAATTGTGATGGACAAAAAATTACTAAATACTTTATTTTAGGAAGATTAGATGGAGCAGAATTCAATGAAATTTGATCAAATTAGTTGTTGCATATAGTTTCTTGACAAAATTTAGGGTAAAAAATCTTCAGTTTTCAGCTATTTTCCAATAATTTCTCTGTCCCCAAATTATTACTCAATGTATAGCAGGGAGAAAAAAAGTAGAAAAAGAAAGTTTTCATCTGAAAATCAAAGAAAGAACATGTTCTGTGATAATTTGGGGACATAGAATATAGAGGTAATTAGCTGAAAATGGGAGATTTTTTTAACCATATGTTCAGATATCTTTTCCAGGAGTTTTATTTGAACACATTAAAAATCTTCTATTTTTCTAAAATCTCCGCTTGCTGACGAATAAAATATTCGTCAAAGCTGTTGTTCTGGGATCTTGAGAAAGAAAATTGTTTGGATCTGAGTTGGGGAAATATTATTATCTTAAGCAGGTATTAAGACCTGTTTATACTTTGATTGCCTTAATCAATATTTTTTTTCCTTTCAAAATTATTGAGTTTAATGTCGTCAGGATGGCCGAGCGGTCTAAGGCGCCAGACTCAAGTTAAAACTTCGCCTTGAGAAGGTCGAGCATTCTGGTCCTCGTTTGAGGGCGTGGGTTCAAATCCCACTTCTGACAAAACTTTTTCTTGAAGTTTCCTTCTAGAAAACACACTTGATCTTTTATTTGGCAGCCATCAAACTTCTTTATATGAAAATATTGGTCCATATTGTTTAAAACTCGTGATCGACTTATCCTTGGGTCAAAAAATACCTGTCAAATATGGGTCTGCACTCTGCAGTATCCGGTTTCAATATCTGTCAATTCTGCTCAAACTGCTGAGACATGATTTGATAGACAGGGGGTTGGCTGCGAGATCAGCCTTGCCCTTCCATAAATAGACCATAGAGTCCACCATGAGGGTCTTGAAATTGTGATGGATAAAAAATTGCTAAACATGTTAGGAGGACTAAATGGTGCAGATTTCAATAAAATCTGATCAAATTAGTCCTAGCATCTCAAATTATGAGATAAAGTAGTTTGACAAAATTTGAGGTGAATGAGTGGTACTTAGCTTGTGCTTTCCAGACAAAATCGCTCATTATTTGAGAACCAAGTGTGCTGAAAAGCAGATTTTTACTTAACAACATCAAGGACACTGCATACTGTAACCTTGGGATATTTTTTCTCAACCTGACTTCCCCTACCACTATTGGACCTCAGGGTTCACCCTGAGGATCTTGGAATTGTGATGAATAAAACACTGCTAAATAATTCATGTTAGGAGGACTAAATGGTGCAGATTTCAATAAAATCTGATCAAATTAGTCCTTGCATATCAAATTATGAGATAAATTTGCCTGACAAAGTTTAAGGTGAAAGAGTGGATGCCCAGCTTGTGATTTCCAGACAAAATCATTTGTTTTTTGAGAACCAAGTGTGTTGAACAGCAGAATTTTGATTAGCAAAATCAGGGACACCGCAGCTTAAGACCATGGGATGGTTTTTTTCAACCTGCGCGGCCATTCCATTATTTGACAGAGGGGTCCACCCAGAGGGTCTTTTTTATTGTGGTGGACAAAAAATTGCTAAATACTTCATGTTAGGAGGACTAAATGGTACAGATTTAAATAAAATCTGATTAAATTAGTGCTTGCATCTCAAATTATGAGATAAATTTGATTTAAGGTGAATGACTGGATGCCCAGCTTGTGATTGTTATTTGAAAATCAAGTGTGTTGAAAAGCATATTTTTTCTGAATAACATCAGGCCACTGCAGCCAGAATCCCTGGGATGTTTTTTCTCAACCAGCCTTCTGCTAACACTATTGAGCCTCTGGGTCAAAATTAGTCTTTCCATCTCAAACTTATTTCAATATAGTTGCTTTACAAAATTTAAGGTGAATGAGTGGATGGCTTGTTTGTGATTTCCAGACAAAATCATTTGTTATTTGAGAACCAAGGGTGTTGAAAATCAGAATTTTGCTTAACAAAATCAGGGACACTGTAGCCTGAAGCCTTGGGATGTTTTTTCAACCCTCATTGCCCTTCCATTATTAGACCCATTTTTGGACCTCAGGATCAACTTTGAGGTTGTGGAGTAGATGGAGCAGATTTCAACAAAATCTGATCAAATTAGTCTTTGAATCTCAAAATAAGTTTTTTGACTTGGTTGGGACAGGTTAGGTTAGGTTAGGAATAAATGCCTTTGTGTTTAAAGGATGTGGTTTTGGTTAAGACAGAAGAGTGAGAAATTGATAACATGGCTTTGATTAATTTAGGGGGGAGCATCCGTTGCTAGGGATGGTTTGGTATTTTTCCCCGGACATCTATTTAATTTTATGAATTATTTTCTAGCTTTAAAATTATTGTAGCTATTAAAGATGTAAATATAAAACTTTGAACTTAAAGATACTATGAGAAGCCACCGAATCCAAACTCATTGATCCGAACTCATCGAATCTGGACTTGTCGAACGGTTTAACTCGTTGAACGGATTAACTTGTCAAAATCTAACCTTACCTAACCTATCCTATCCTAACCTAACCTAAACTAAACTAGGCTTACTTAACCTACCTAATCCCCTCCCTTTTAACCTGGGGCCGGGGTCGAAATTCAACTTAGTGTAGGAAATCATGGAAGAAAGTCTCTGAGAGAAGCCTGAAATGACTTTTACAAGAAATGTGAATAAATTGAATATTTTCATTGAAAATATCATAAAATGGAAAACATGAAAATATCTTTAAAAAGATCACATGCTGATCTATTTGCCTCTTCGTCAATAAATCCAAAAAAAATAAATCAGACATTATCCCACTTAAACATTCCAACCAGCAATAAAAAGTAAATTAAGGAAGTTGATAGTGGTATACCCAACCAACATATTGTTTTTGCTTGCTTTTTGACCAGGCTGAATCGAAAGCAAAGCAGACAACGATTTAAGGTAGCTTCTGAAAAACTTCAAGTACTTACAACAAGGTTGCATGAAAATAAAGTTAAGGCTATCCACAAAACTGTGCTTTGTTAAAGTGTTAAATATGTCTTCAATATATATTTGAATGAGTTTGATTTGACATTCCAGGGCCTACATTGAGCGAAGTCTTGTGGAGTACATTGGCATTGGTCTAATAAGTATCATCTATGGTTAATTTTTGCTTTTTTTAAAGAATTCTCTGCCAAGAACAGAGCAGGATTAGAAAGAGACAACAGTACTAGAAAAATCCTTATAATTAAGTCCACTCCTTTTCTATTTTAATGCAAATTTATTTTAGCATCTTGTTTTCGAAGGTGACAAAACAACAGTGGGAACACCACCTATGAGGATCAAATTGTTGGTCTCACTGAAACTGGCCCTTGAAAAATCAAATCTGAGGACCTTTGAACCTCTTAAGCATGTAAAATAACATGTTTCATTAATTTTTGACTTGTCTTAGTAAAGTGTTTCTTCATTTATGAATGGTTTTAAGTAAGATTTTATTGCCTACGACAAACCAGAATTGCTTCAACATCAACCAAAAATTTGAATCCTATTGTGGCTTTCAGACCACTAGCAAAAGAAAGCTTTCAATAGTATATCTAATAATGTACAATTTAAGTTTATTAGACATAGGTTAAGTGTTTACATGTCTTTAACGGTTAAGATTTTTAGAGTTTTATTGTAATTGATGACAATGAGTCCAAATAAAAGCTATGAATTGAATCGATCTTCCCAGTTAGCCATGTAAATTTTGTAATAGTTCCACCATTAAGTCATGTTTTTTTCATGGAAACCATCTATTTCAGTCTTAATAACTTCATGGCTGTTTTAGATTACGATTGTGAGAAACCAATGGATTACTTTTTAGAATTGATGGCACATTTTACAGGCCAGCTTTCCCTCACTGAATCTTCATTTGAACTTTTTTCTCAAATGTAGAGAAGATGATGATCACTTTGCCAATAATAAATTTCTTGAAACTGGGACTGATTTCTGTTTATTATTTTAACATAGACTGGGAAAAGTCAAGAAGACCGCTTGAATGAAACAGATCCACTTTTATTACCTTTCTGAAAAGGGGACAGGAAAATGTCCAGAATGAAAGAAACACAAAGATTGAATTCAGAGCAAAAAAGTGATAAAAACATTTTCAATTAGACTTTTTTTACTCCTAAGAATTTGAAGAGACACAAAAATCTTAAGTTCAATCCCTAAAACAGGAAAGAGGTTGAAAAATTCAAATATAAAATTTCTTTTGGGAAAACTAAAACCTTTTCATATTGTAGGAAATTTTCCAGATACATTTTGGAAAATTGAAAGGAAAATAAACATGAAAATTAGAATATATGCTCGGTCAAGTAAAGTTATGTATTTATTTTATCTTAACACCATTTTGAACATGAAACCACAATCCAGAGAGAAACAAAACTTTCAAAACTCTCCTTGAATTTTTAATTAAATTTATTTTCGAAAAATGTTTGATTTAACTCAACAGTCTGGAACCTTTTTTCGGCTGAAAGTTTTATCAGTCCAAAATTATAAAATTTAAAAAATTTCTTTAGTAGAGAAAAGGAATTGAAATTCCTCTGCTGAACTAAATTAAATTATATTATTAAGTAAATCAATCTGATAGTGCTTGGAAAATATTATCCAGTTTCTAAATTACCAACCAGTATGTTAAAGTATTCTGCCAAGGGCTCTATAACATGTCACATTTCTTTTCAATTAGTTTTTCAAAAAAGCCTGCAAAAGATTTGTGACCAAACAGTGCCAAGTATGAAAGATGCTAAAATGAATATAAAAAAATGCTTGCAAAAATATAATAATTTGTAGATGAAAGTTTTTGGCTGCAGACTTGAATCCTGACCAATAAAGCAACAAGTTTGGAATCAAGCAAGTTGATTTTAAAAACTTTGCTTCTTGGCACTTACAAAGGATGTTTTAAACTTCTCTCATTGACTAGAGACTTTTCCTCATTAGATTGTCCTGGAACAGTTCAAATTACGTTTTTGAATTTATGGGAGTTTATGGATCTTTTTTTCCAGCAGGTCTAGCATGTCCATGAGGATTAACTTCAACATTCTGGTCATAACCATAATGTCGTCCATGGTGATATTCTCCAGCTTGAACCTGGAAAATTAAACTGTTTTAAGAGTGTCGAAAAATATTGTGAAATTTCTTGTTGGATTGGGAGGTGGAACATAATTTTCATAATTTGTTGATCCTTCAGCTAAATAGTTTTGTTGCTTGGTTAGGAATGCATTTTGATGGGGTATCTTCATTTCCAGGATCTCTAGCCTAAATTATTTTACGTGGACAAAAACTGGTATAGGAGGTGGCGGTGGCGGTGGTGGTGGTTGCTTAAAAGTTCTCTGATAAATTGGCAGCAGGTCCTATGGGTCCTTAAATATTTTTTGTTTAATCTTCAAGCTTTTGAGCAGAACATTTTTTAGCTTGGTTACATAGAGGAAAAAAGGAAATTTTACTGATAATTTATGAATGAAATTACCTGGCTCACCATTTGGACCTGTTAGACCTCTTGGACCCTACGAGGCAGTTAAAATGTAAAAAATATTATCAAAAGTAATTCAAAGTAAAAAATTAAGTTACCTGGTTTCCCTTGAATTTCTTGAAGTCCTGGGGGTCCTGGGCTACCCATTTTACCTCCTTATCCAATATGGTCCCCGTGGACCAGGTGCTCCAATGCTCTCCTTGACTAAATTGTTTCAACCTGAGTTTTTCTTGAAGTTTAAACACAATGGGATTTATTTGGAGCTACAGGCTCTCCAGATGTTCCGGAAGGTTCATCTGGGCCTTTTTCTCCGTGTCGACCTAGATAGAATTAAAAGTGAGTTTAACACCCATCAACTTCACACTTCGACAAAGAAACATTTCGCATAACTGTCAAAATTCATCGAATTGCATTTTTATAATAGCAATAAAAATCCTATCATTAGTATTTGAAGACTTATTTTTTTGAGGCCAACATTTTGATTTTATGATTGTTCTCTGATGATTGATACTAAACATTTATTCTCAAATAATTAGTTTGAAACACTTTTTTACATAATCTTGAAAAACTTCAATTCTTTTGAAAAATGATTCCAGTTTGTAGAGTCATTAGAAAATTAAGACAAGTTGTTTTGAGAGACTTTTTGAAAATGACTCTGTATAATTATACAAAGTCACTTATTAAAGAGTGTGAAAATTTATTTTTGACAATCCAAAGAATGTTTAATGAGCTTTATTGCCAAGCTTAAGTGACACTTCAATTGACAAAGGCTGGGAAAACCAAACACTTGTTTCACGCTTCCCAAGTTTCTTGAAAACAGCAAAACAGAAAATATTTTTCGCTTTTCTTGCAGAACAATAAAATATTTATTTGTAAATGAAAAATAAACCGAGTATGGAAAATTAGTGCACCTTGTGGTCCAATTACTCCTGGAGGACCTTGTGGACCAGCGACACCTTGAATGCCAGGATCACCTTGGGGACCATCTATGCCTGGCAAAAAAGGTGCTGATTTTAAATAATCATCCAGGATTTCACCTTGTGTCCGATTGCACCATCAACCCCTAAGAAAATACAGTTTTAACCTAACTGACCTTTTGGCACAGTTTTTTTTGTTTACCTGGATAACCAGCTTGCCCAGGAAGTCTTTCGGATCCATTAGGTCCTATTGGTCAATAAGTTAAGATTTGAACTAAGTTTTGAGGCCAAAAGTTTCACCAGATAATCAAATTTATTGAAAAAGCCATAGAAGGCAAAATTTTTGACATGTATATAACTGCAATGCCAGGGCAAGGGCTGGGATCGGGGTTGGGGTAGAATAGTGGGGTGAAATTGCTTGAAAAACAAGCTGAATGGGTTGATAAGGAAAGTGTCCTTGAATATGGACATGGTAAGCAGCAATATGAAGGTGGTGGGCTGAAATGGTAATTTTTTCATGGAAGTAAAGTCATATCAACGTGATTTTGTATTCTAAATTATCTAATTATAGTCAATTAACCTTTTTTAATTATTTATTTGCATGTAAGAGAATATATCTTTGGTAAACAAGATGTCTTTAGAGGACGACCGCAAAACATCACAAGAAAAGAAACCTTGTTATCAATCACTACCAAACTGTTTGTGTTAACTGGTGAAAAATAGAAGGTAAAGTGACTATTGACAAAGTCCAGACTTGTATATAGACTGGCCAAAAAAAAACTTGTACTTCAAAAACTAATTATCCTACATAGCCAAAAAAACACAATTTAAAGATAATTCTTAACAAAATTTATCCTAAAACTTGTGAAATCTAAAATTAATCATCAATAATGAGGTAAAAGTTGGTAAATAAATGAAAAAAATTCAAATGTGTAATCGTAGAGTTCTGGATGGATGACTTTTTTCTTGCAAAATGCTGTACAATAAAATAACTTTGAATATGAAGAGTTAGGGCCTAAAACAGTGAAATTTTATTATGACTTTTATGTCGATCTTAAAACTTTTTTCTGCCACGCATCATCTGCTGATGGAGTTGGAAAAGTTTGACATTAATGACTAATGAATTCACTCAAAAGAAATTTATGAATCATTGACATTTCAAGAATCAAAAGTCAAAAATTTCCATTTGGGTGTGGAATACATATGATCTTTTTTCGACCCTGTGAAAATTTGGTTTCTTTTTTTTCCTTATCTGAAAAGAGACAAATTATTCTCTAATGACAACAAAGATTCACACAAAAAATGGATCACACATTATGAAGAGCAGTTGGGGAGGGGGTAGGCTTAAAAGTTTTATCTAAACAAAAAAAATACTTGGTGAAACATGTACCTGAACTGTACATGATTGAAGATGTACAACGGCAGCAAGAAGACCAATGTGAAACAAAACATAAGCAGTGTGTTGAAATAAATCAAAATATCTCATTTTCAACATGATTTTATGGAGAAAAGTTTCAAATCAACATGAAAAAAATCACGTTTTAGACATCATACTAAGCCATGAAAGCAACGCTCTTGTTTGAATATAAACACAAATTGACTGACTGACCAACAACCAGTGTTGTATGAATTCACTCTTTTTTGAGATTTTTTTCTAGTTTTACTCCGATTTCAGAGTCCCTTTTTTCATTTCAGAGTAAATTTTAGCTGAAATTCTTGTTTTTTGATTCATTTCAGAGTAAAATGTTTATGAAACTTTTCTGAAGGGGGTGAAACTCCGAGATGAGAAAATTTTGGGGGTGGAACTCCGAAATCAGAGTAAAACAAAAAACCTCAAAAAAGAGTGAATTTCATACAACAAACCAGGCAGAAGCATTGATTGAAATTTTCACAAATTCCGATTGAAAAAAGGTGCGATTTGCATGGAAATTTGTGGTCTTTTATGTCTCGCTCTGTCTGTTAATTAAAGTTTAATCTTTAAATACTTTTAAATAAATTAACATATAAGGGAGAAACTTTCATCACATTTAAAAAAGATATTTTTTAAGCAAAATTGTAGCATTAAGGTTGAGAATCACGTTTCTTGAGGTAAGTTGAACAGTTGAGGTAACTTCTACAAGGTTTGATAACTTTAGAAGGCCACTTCTCTTTTGATTGATTGACAGCTTTTTGTTAAGCAACTGATTATTCTAACACCTAGTGGTGTTGACTTTACAACAACTCCTATCACTGAAAGCTGTGCCTTGCAGTCACTTGGTTGTATTCTTTTAAGATTAAGAGGCAAAGATTAAGAGACAATTAATTTTCAATCAAGTTTCTGCACAACAATCAATCCTGACTGAGATAATCATCTACTGGAAATGATTAATTAAGGCAAATCTAGGGGTCAAAGATTTTGCCCTGTCCTCGGATGGAACCCCAATTTCCTCCCTATTCTCAGTCAGATGCTTGGCCACAGCGACCCCTTTGCAATTATTGTGATGGTTTTGTGGTCTATAGAAGAAGGCATTAGTGACAATGTTGTAGTTAAAACAATAAAAAGTCTACAGAATTTATTTAGCTTTGAAAAAATGACCCTGTATATGGCTAGCTGCTGGGTTAAAAAAGGACCAATGCAAATCAACACCTGTCGATCAATCTCTTTGAAATTTAGCTTCAGCTCTGAACCCCAACCCACTTGGTTCTTATAGCCCAAAACCTTAAAAGCCACAGGAAAATCTTTTGAAATTTTATCACATTGATTTTTTTTGTCTTTTAACTCCTGACTTAATGATAAAGTTCCTCTAAAAGTTTTCCAAAACTTTTTAATGATTTATTTCATCCAATTTTGTTCCAAAAAACCTCTCAGACTGGGCAGTTATTTCAATACTTGGCAATCCATCAAGCGTTTAGAAAATTTGCAAATGTTTAACAAGCAAGATTAAGCTTGACCTGTTGCAAATATTAAAATTGCAATTTATAAATCATAGTTTTTGAACAAATATTTATATGATTGTTTAGAGCAAGAAGGCTTCCACTTCACATATACTAATCACTTTTATTCTAATAATCAAATAATTTCTGCCCTGTTTAGCAAATTTTACTATTTGGCATGCCTGTACAGATGATTCTTTGATGGCAAGTACAAAAAGTAAAATAATAAAGTGTTGAAGTGTTTATCAAGTGTTCAAAACACATCAATAATTATTGGATTTGAATATAAAGAAATTATCAAAAAGAGTTTACTCCCAAAGAAGCAAAGTGAATGAATGTCTTTTGGTATTGCTTGATGAATTTTATGCTGAAAAATATGCTTGAAACATCTCTTTTGTATTTCAAGATATTTTTTTACAATTAAAATCTTGAAATTCGTTCTTCATCTTGAAATTTCTGCTTGACCTTGTGTTTAATTTTTGAACAAAACAATGTCGGATTGTTTCAAATTATAATATAAAGAAAAATTCATACAGAAAATGTTGATTGATATATATATGATATAAGGTAGTAAATTTAAACTTAATAGCTTTTATTATTAAAGAAGATGCCATTGACTTTTTTCATCCAGAAGTTTTTTCTCCGACTCATTGCACTTCAAATATCTCATTTTTGAGACTGGAAACAAAAATTTTCAAACAATATATGTAAAGAAACATAATTTCTATTGTTTATCACTGTACTTAATTTGTAATGATTAAAATCTGATGATCAAGTTGGCATCAAAGAAATGATTTAGTGCAACTATTCAAACAATATATCTTGGAAAAAATGAATTATTGACAGATCTTACTAAAAAAAGCTAACCTTTTCATAGCAGACAAGGTCAAATGACAAAAATATGTAAAAATAGGATCAAAAAATATTTTTTTACATAGCATTTGGAAATGCTCTTCTTAATTACAAATTGCCAATTTTGATTAATCTAATTGGACGAGAAAAATTGATTATGTTCACATCAAATGTTTGAAAAGTCATAAAGTTAAAAATCTGCTAATCTGAAAATGTCAATTTTAGAAAAAAAATCGAACTTGTAGCAATATCAACATTGTTCAGCATGACGTCAAAGTTTCAGTTTTCAACAGAATCATTACTTGAAAAAAAGAAGTTTCATTAGGCCAGACACAAAATGTTTATACAAAAACCTAGAGAAAATTGTGATTATAAAGAGTCATCTAATTATTGAAAACATATTTTATATTTTAAAAAAGTCAGAGTTTATTAAAGATCTGATTGGTGTGTTTCTTTCAGAGAGTAGTTCACTGACACTGACCTCCATTGTTTTAACAAAGTTCTCACGATCATGATGACTTGTTAAGACTAACTGTACCAGATACTCTAACCTTTTAACATAATTTTGACCAGCAGTGTGTGAATTCTATCTCCTAGGCAACTTTCAAGTCAAGCTAGTTTTTTCCTTCCCTGTTTTCACACATTTTTGTCAGCAAAGCAACAACAATATTCAGAATCATCCATATTTATCCCTCCCAAAAATATCAGACACTATTTTAATCATCTTTTTTATTTCAAACTGGAATTTTTACCACTACAAGATAAAATTTCAGCTTCATTTATCACCAATTGAAAATAGTCATATTCTAATTATATCTGTAATGCAACAAGAAACAGAACCATAAAAGTAAATTGACAAGAACAGGACGACTTCCTGCTGAGTGAATCTTAAAATTTAGATATTAGATACCGATATCTTGAACTACTTTATTCTGTCTTCCTTGGAACAGACAAATGAACAGCCTTCGTGGGAACCCATTGGCTTGAAAAGAATTTCTCATCATTTAACATGCAGTGTCCAGATGCATTTCTCAATGGCCAAAGCAGTTAGGCAATAAAGCAGACCTCGATGATCTGTTTAAGAGTAAAATCAGCCTTTTTTAAGTGCTAAAAATGTTTAAACAATGACTTTTCAGACCATTTTATGTTTCTCAAACATATGGCAGCCTGAATTTTTCAAAAAAAATTCTTTACTTTAAAGTTCATTACAGCAGAATATTTTTGAACATCACAGGTCGTGGCATCATTTGCCATCATCAATCAATCTACCAGATACGATGACACAGGAATGAATGAAAAACAAGCTGAAACCAGATCCATAACGTGTGTCTACATGACAGCTCAACACTTTCTTGTTATAAGCATCATTGAAAAGAACAACATTTAAGACAGACTTGTTTCTAAAAGAACTTTTGCACCAGCATGGCTAAAAACATTAAAAAGCTAACTTTGTCCTAACTTTTAATGGAATCATAATTTCATTCTGTCCTCTGCCATCTATAAAACTTGTCATAATGTGAAACCTGAGTCATTTTAGAATCAGTCTTGGGGTGGGAGAAAATGACCTTTCATTCAATCTATGCCGACTAAGTGACGCCACTTAGCAGTATTATAGCATCTCAAGGCATAAATGTGTTGCTCAAAACTACAAGCAATTGAAAGTGTGTTGCATGCTTTCTAAATGAAATTAGTCACAAAAAGAAAAAAAAATTAATTGTAAGTAAAGCTGTACACACTTTTTGTCCATAATTGATGAACTTCTAAATCTCTTTGGGAAAAGAATAATGAGTGGCTTCTTTGTCAAATCATTGAACAAAGAAAAAAGTGAAAACAATAAAAAATGTTCTTATAATTATATGTGTGAAGTGAAAGCCATTAACATTCACATGGAGGAAAAAAACTTTTTTTGCAATCACTGTGGGAGTTCCCCCTGGTGTAAAACGACTTCCTTGTAATAATATCAAGCAAACTGCCTTTAAGACTTGAATTTCATTCAATCAATCGAGATGTTATTCTTTCCTTTAGCTTTTCATGCTTTGCCGTCAACGTCGTTTTTACCTGCATGAAAGAAATATCATCCCTTGAAGCAAGGTGATCCGACATCGCTAGAAGGATGTTGTTTTCATTCAAATTTCTCCCAAAAGTCGCACTGTTCTTCATTCTCATTTCATTATGCTTTATCAATTTTTTCGAGAAACTTTTTTTATCATGATGTGTGAAAACAAATTTTCCAGACCAACATTTCTCACTCTCATAAATAAGGAAACTTATTTTGAATCCTGAAAAATTGATAATTCCATACAGATTTTAGTTTCATTTTTATTTTTATCAGACCATATATCTCTCAACATTGGTCTTCTTTCATTTTTGATAGTGTGATAAGTTTTCTCGACGTTCTAGCAGTCTCCATTGAAGATATATAGGAAAACAAGTTTTCGGGACGACAGCTAGCCTCGTCTATGGATTTTTGCAGAGCATCTCGACTCAGTGAAATGAGCAGCTCAAATTCCAGAACAGAACACACTTACCACACACAAACTAACAAGAGACGATTAACTCAAAATAACATATGTCACCAGGGTAATTGCTAACAACCATTCAAATATTTGCTTGGGAAAGGAAAAAATTTTAAATGCATCTATCATAAATTTTATTTGTCATTCAAACCTTTTTTTACGTCAACAATTTGCATTCCATTTCTATATATATGTATTGACAGCTTTTTTGGCTATATTTCACGAATCATTAAAACTAGCCGTCAAATTTAGCCGGAATCGATTTGGAATCTCGGATGATTTGAACTTTTTTTTTGCATTTTGCGCAACGAGATCATCTCTGTTTTCTTAGCTGCAGTAGCTGAAGATTTTTACAATGAGTCTCTTTCTTTGCAGCTGAGAAAACTTCAAGATTGAAGTTGACAGGGGAATTCACATGGTGACTTATCTGCTTTCTTCATTAAAAAGACATCAGATGATCAAAAATGTCAAAAATTAGTAATATTTTAGATGAAGTAAAATAGGATTTTTCATTCGTCTGTTTGATAAGTTTTGAATTCAGCATTCTAAATCTCTATTGAAAAAGTGTAAAACAATGATGGCCTAATTGTCATGGTATCTGGCTGGGGATCTGAGGGTTGGTGGTTCGAAGCCCGGCAGGGGTTAAACCTCAACTCCTCTGGCAACCTTAGAGCCCGGGATGCCACAAATAATAAAACAAAGTAATTACCATAC
>Ga0194133_10005941_pt1 | contig 15285 bp, 4 predicted proteins | sample TA2KigOf40mmetaG_FD_155448 | JGI IMG/M metagenome (GOLD analysis project Ga0194133, IMG submission 155448) | Freshwater microbial communities from Lake Tanganyika, Tanzania - TA2015055 Kigoma Offshore 40m | ecosystem: Environmental > Aquatic > Freshwater > Lake | place: Tanzania: Lake Tanganyika...
AACTGATCTGTCAATTTTAACTTTGAATTGTTGTAAAGTTTTTCTCCAAGGAGAAAGAATAATCAATTTGAAATAAAAGCTGTCAATCAATCAATATTTTTTTGACCCAGGTCCGACCAGAAAGTTGTTCTCATGGTCAAACAATATTTCAAGTAGAGCTCAAAGTTTTAATTTAGATCCAGTTCTTTTTTCTGTACAACCTTAGCCAAAACAAGTGTCCTTTGACCCATCAACAAAAGTTAACTATTTTTATGAAGTAAAACTCTTAATTGGCTGCTTTAATTGTTGATACCTTTTTTGAGAGACATTCTTTTAGGTTAAAACCTATCTTCTTTTCATTACCTTAATTTTGCACCTACTTTAAAAGATCAATTCAGTTCGAATGTGTGGGAAAAGTTGATCAAGACTCAAACCCCTGGATTTGAGATTTTATTTAAACTAATAGCAGAAAAAAAGTCATTAACAAAGGCCTGAACATCAACAATTCCACATTGACAGCACTGAATGGGTCCAATATCTCAAGAGAACTCCTTTTTTTGTTTCAACAGAAGCAATGACCATTTGCATGAGAAGCCACTGACCATAAAACAATAATTAATTATTTAGATGAATGGGGTCCTCCAAACTTATTTTTCACAGTTTTTATCATTCAATAAACTCAATTAGATTATTTATTTATTTGACAAAGATTAACATGAGAAGTCTCATTTAGTACAGCTTTTATAAATCAAATAAGTACCCAATCAGTTTGATTATAGAGGATATGTATTTTTCTTACTAAAACCTTTTTACTTTTCTCATGTGTCAATAATGAGTTGTAATCTGACAACCTGGTGTAAAACTTTCTCAATTTAAGGATGTATGTATTAGGTAACAACAAAGTAAAGTAATTTTTTCAATTATTGAACCAATTAGAATGGAAATAGGTTAATTTAACCAAAACCATTTATTGCTTAACTTACAGATTCATTCAGTGACAATCACATGTGAAAATAATTAGAACTCAATTATCTTATTTTTATTATGCCTGAAATGCTATAATTATAATTGCAATCAAGCAGAGAAAAATTTAAATTGTTTTTATTGGATTTTTAAAACAATCTGATTTTAATTTAAGGAGGCTGGTTTTTTTTGCTTGGTCACCATTGCTATTTATAACCTCAAATCAAACTTAGGCCTATTACCCGATGCCCATGCAAAAGAAAAGCAATTATTGGTAAACGTTGCAAGATTTACAAACATTGAACTTTGAGAATTTTTTTGCCACAAAAAATACTTTAGTAAAAAATTGATTTCTTAACTGCAAAAAATGTTTTGTTCTGCATATTTTAGTGTTACAGCCAAATCCCCAAAAGTAATAAAAGTACCAATATGTTAACATTCTGTATTTAATACAATATTTCATCCAGAAAATTTCGGTACTTTTTAAAAATGTGGTTAACTTTAGCAAACTATAGGAAAAATATTTAAAATTTTCTTATTTTCTGGCTGGCTCATTCAGCTGCAGATTTCTAGCCACAACATTTCCAATTTATTTTCAGCATGACAGAAAAAAGTTAAGTTCCTCTTGAATATTGGTTATTGCACTCACTATGCCAATTTTCTATATTTGAAATCTTTTTTTTTGTAAAAAAAAATGTGGAAAATCATTGTGTGAAAGTGTTGAAAGTTCTCAACAGCTGATTCAGTGCAAAATTCTAAGCAAGTCATATTTTTGGGTTTTGTTGAAAAGATATATTCTTTACAGTTTTAACTCTTCTCTTGCTTATGGAAAGACAAAAAACTTTTTTTGCTTCTTAGATTGATATCATTCATCCTGACCTGAAAAAGGGAAATATTTTTAATTCTACACGTTGACATGCTCTGACTTGACAGAGTAAGCAAATTTGCAATCAGTACATAAAGAAATTAACTTAAATAGCATGTTTATATGAATCCTGTGGCATTTTGCATACCATTGGGAAATTTTGACCCTTTTATAGAAAAATAGCTTAATTTCACTGTCTGACACAACAAAATCCCTAAAAACTAAAATGATAAATTACCTTCCAAAACAGCTCAGTTTTTATGCCCTAATACCAAATAATAACTTATTTTTTACAAGCCCACACATTATTCATGTGGTTTTCCATTCCAAAAACTTATTAAGCATGAAATAGCTGAATGAATTTTTTTGCTAAATGAGACCTATCTAGTGAAGCAAATGATCTAAAGAACTTTCAATTATCCTGTCTCAAATTAGGCATAAAAGTATATTGATTGATTCCAGCCATACAACTTAAAGATGTATTTGTGCAAAAGAAATTGGAAAAAGATTCTTTAGATTGGAAGGCACAAGATCAGTCTTTTATTCCAACAAAAGAGGAGTAGGATCAAGGCTTTTCTGTTCTTTGGTTTGCAACAACATTCAATTGGTCTTAAGATATTTCTTTTTTTCAAAAACACTCTTGGTGTACTTTTCTTGACACTATAAAATGAAAAAAATATATCACAATAAAATATTTTTCAATCAAATTTATCATTGAGATTGTAAAATCTCCTTTAGAGATAAATTAGAAAGCTCTTTTATTGGTTAATACTAACTTGCTAAAATGTAGAATGTAGAGAAAACATATGTTAAAACCAATTGCTCGACTCTTATAAATATACTTTCATTGATGTCAGTGTGTTAATGTCAGGAAGAGACAATTAACTGCATTTGAATTTCAATACCAAATCAAGTTAAAGAGAATAGTTTTGATTTTACAAAGGTTCCATAACAATCTGTGGATGTCTTTGCAAATCATCCAATCATAATTTTTTTTATTTTGAACAGCTTTTGATGATTTTTCTTACTTAGTTGATTCAAAGACCTCCCTGTTTAAAATAATGATCAAGAGATGATGACCTGTAAGGGCTAACCCAAAGGCCAAAGGTTTTGTGCAGGCCAGAGATCAAACTATGAACATCCTAGTTCTCAACTTGAACAAAGACAGACTTGATATAAAGTTAACTTTTGCACTTGGGGTCTTATTATTATTATCAAAGCTTATTGCTGAATTGCTTTTCACAAGTAAGTAGTAAAGAATGAAAAAGAAGCATCTAGAGATGGGCCCTGACCCGACCCGACCCGACCCAAGCTTACTTTTGACCCGCAATAAATAAGATGCTGACCCGCCTCTGACCTGGGTACTTTCTGACCTGACCCGAAGAGATTTTTTTTTATCCGATCCGAGCCACAAAAAATTGGCCCGACCCCGGTCAAAAATTTTTGACCCGGACCCATCACTAGAAGCATCCTTAAATGAATGGTTTGGTCAAAAATACACCATTTTTGTTTTTTTTTCATTAGAAAATTCTCTTTAAAGATTCAATTTTAAAACTCTATTCAATTTTTAATTGAAAAAAATCTCTCAAACTAACAAAGTAGCGAAAAAGTTGCACAATACAATTTTACCTTAAATGTTATAAATGACTTTGAAAATACAAAAGAGCTGAGAGTAAAAAAAAGCTTTTTTGTGTCTCAAAGTGGATTTTTGGGTACAGAAAGGGGATTGTTAGATGTAACATAGTTGAATACATTCTAATACAAAAGGTAAGCATTAAGGGTAAGAGCAGTTGTGAAAGGGGGGATGGTTGGTTCAAATAGAAAAGATTTTACATGACTCAAACAGAAGGGGTACTACATAATCCCTTGGAAATAACAAGAGCCACTGATCCTGGTCATAATCCAAGAACAAACATGGGTAAAAATCCACCATTTTTTTGCCCCAGGTCTACACAAACTCACAAAAAAGTACACTTGTGTATCAAGTTTAGGCAAGATTTTCAAATGGGAAAAAGTAAATGTGGTAAATAATCACTTTCTTCAATCCACCATTCTTTCATTCTGGATTCCCAAAGACACCAAAATTTCCCAGATAAAAAAAGAAATTAAATTTGCACACAAAGAGAAATAAAAAAGTTCATTCTTTGATGACATACATAGCATTATACGCCTTTTATAGCCAATCAACATGGCGGTAGTTTTTTCCCCCCGGTGGGGCCAATTATTCTACAATAGTCTTGACAAATAAAATAAAAAACTGGGTTTTTCTACCAGAGCACAAACCATGTTGTAAAGACCCCAGGCTGCAATTCGTCCTGACATAAGCCTTTTCCTCTATCCTTTTAATTTAATTTGTATTAATTTATCTCGATTGTATGATTTAATCAATGTGATAAAATTTGTCTGTCATGCTTTATTGGGCTAGAAAAATAAACGTTACCTACCAACACACAATAAAGGTCCTGTGACTTTCCTGATCTCTAAGGCCTCCTGGGCTGTATATCGAAAGTCACATCACTGATCTAGTTTGCATGGAAAACAATTTTGATAAAATTATGCATTTAGTTTGATAGAGTGCGTTCAGTAAGACTTCCAGCCATCTGCCATTCAGAAATTCAAATATCTTTATTTTCTTTCACTTACAAAGGCAATCCCTTCCCCTATTTTCTTCAGAGTTTTAATCATTCCACATATGGAAGCATACTTTTTTGATGGCTTTGGTCAAGACTTATAATGGGTTTATGATTTATGAGATAAACCAACCAGCAAGCCCCATTTCGCTATAAACGTGAATTCTTTTGCTATCAAAAATGATAATCGAGCAGACACTATACACTTTAACATGTATTGGTAGAGAGAAGGAGAAAGAAAGAAATATATTTGGAAGTATGAAAGGATTCCTGAAAATGCAGGCCAAAGAATTTCTGTGCTGAAAAATGTTCTTTGAAAAAAAGCACCTTTATTGTGCTCTGCTCTCTTCATCCTCACTCAACAAATATCAACAAATATCCAATCCCAAGTGCAAATTGACCACTCAAATAATTTATCTGGCCTCAACATTTTTGGAACTTCCTTTGTTAGTGAACAGGTCAATGTCATAAATTTGACCTTGGGTTTACATCTTATAATTCAAAATTTGTCTTAATTTTGGTCAGAAATTGATTGTTCAGTACTGAATTTAAGAAGGAGTCCTTCTTACACATTAGAACTTTAAGCTTGTATAGCTTTAATCATTAGTGACTATTCTCCTAATTCAAACAATATCTCCATGATAGGATAATTACAAATGATCTCATTAATTACAAATCATCATGGAAAATTAGATTTTCCAGTAAATAGGGTGAGATTTCTCTAATTTGGAACAATTTTTTACCTTACTTTGAGCTCTCTAGAAGATTTATTTTAATTGTGAGACTAATTTGCTCCTTTCTGCTCTGTAGATTAGCTCTCAGGATAAAATCTGGAGATGTGATTTTTGCAACCATTAAAAAACTTTTCTTGGCAAGAGATTTAATTCCAAAGAAATTAAATTTGTGAAAAGGTGTTTGGTTAAGTATAGGCCAATGAAATGATCACCATTTGCATGGTTTATAAGCTGAATTTGACTTTTTGATTGGCTAGTAAGTGGATTGAGGTACCTCTTGGGGTTTATTTGGTTGAATTTTATTGTCCTCAGAGCTCAGCTTAGATGTATACTAATTCTTAAAAATTGTTGAGTTAATTAAGTTGTTGATCAATCCTAACACAACTTAACGGTTTTATTTAAAAAAAAAGCTCTACTTTAATGTTCCTTTTTTTCTATTTTGTACTCTGAAACACTTACAAAGCATTTGTGGCAAGTTTTGAAAGTTCTTTGTCCCTTTTCCATCTTCTCTTTTGTCATTTTGATCTGCGCAAAGATTTTTTTTCTACAAGCATGCCTAAAGGATAAAGTAGAAATCGTTCAGGTTGTAAGTGTTTTCTGGTTGAAAGTAAAACTCAACATTTTTCAAACATTTTTTTTAGAAATAAATTTTCTTATGCCTAAGGTCTTTTAGTTTAATTTTATTCTTAGTTTGACGGCGACAGTTATAATAAATGATGAAAACGTGTAAAATTTTGAATAGGTACCTTATGCTGAGAAAGACAAGGATGGTTTGGAGTAAAAATTTACCTTTATTGAAAATGAAAGCTAGAAAATGTGTTGAATAATCTGAACCAATGCATATCAACTTTGTATTAATCTGCCTAATTGTTTGTAAAAATATTCTTTAGACTTTCTGAGACTGGTTTATGGCTGTAAACTAATAAAAACTGGGCTGAAACCTTTCATTTGTGAGGTTATAAGCAGGCAACTCAGTTAAATGCTTAAAAATTGAGTTCCCAAATTTTTCTAAAGTATCTTATATGGCCAATCATATAAATGTCATCAATTAATTTCCTATTTGAGGCAAACACCACCTCTAATGTGTTTTGCCAAAGCCTTTTGTATCTTTTTTCTCCCCCAACCATAATGAACCTTTTACCTTATATCCATTTATCATGATTCTTATTGAGATTTTCAATTGGGTCTGTCATTTGGTAAGAAGTAGGAAAAGCACTGCAAGCATTTGTGTCGGACATCATCATAATCATTTGTCTAAATCAACCCTTAGGCAATGAATAAGCAAAGAAAACATTTGCAAAATATTTTGAACATGAATGGGCATTTTAAAGGTAGAAAGTCTATTCAATTGCTAAAGTACAGGCCAACCCACCATTATAGATTGAGAAGATAAAGTTTAATCATTTCAAACTTAAACTTCCAAAAGGACTGAATCATAAATCTTAAGATTTGATGAAATACAAAGCTAAAACTGAAATTTTAGATTTGACCTCTAGCAAAGTATGCCTTGAGTCTCATATGGGTCTAAAAACCTATTGAACATTTGGCTCTTACTCTGAAATTGTGACTTGAATTCCAAGGTTTATAATTTTCACTTAAGTGATAATAAAGAAAAGGGGACAAAAAAAAGCAAAATGAAAAGTTTTCATAAAAAATAAGGGCTATAATATTATCTTTGACAATAAATTATCATTCCATGTCTCTTTATAAGATCTGTTGATTGATTGAGGAACTTATAACCTAACACTGTAGTGTTAGACTTTACAACAACTCCTTACTCTGTTATTGTGTCTTACAGTATCACCTGAGCTATTTCTTGTTAACTTTATAGCACTGGTTTTTTCTGATTGAGTCATATTTGTATCTTTTAAAAATTGAATTAGATTATTTTGACCCCATGCAGGATTATTTGCACAGGCTTAAAGGTTTATTTGCAAAACAGCAGAGCTTTTGGAACAACTATTACAATTTTGAGTTAGCAATAAAACTGTCTCAGGTGATTTGGATAATTTATAAAATTAGATGAGCCTGATATTCCATGTATCTTTTCATTTCCTATTTCTTTTTTCTTGCAAAAAATAACTTATCTTATTGGCAAAGCAATAACAAGCAATCCATTGATGAACTATTAAGAGACTCTGTTTTGTTGAAAAACACTCAAATGAATACAAAACCCACTTTGTTTTGGGGTTGTAAGCTGAATAATAGCTCTTGGGTCTACTCTTGATGAAAAATAGCATGGAAAATTCTGTAGGGTGCAAAAAAAATGGAAAGCCATCATGGTGAATATGTGTTGGGGGATTTGCAACTAGATAAGCATATCTTCCTGGTATGCAAATCACTTTGCCATCACTCCTCATCTGAAAGTAAATAGACGATTGTTATTCCTTGAGAACTTAGCTTTTCGACGCATCTTATGACTAGAAATCTTTGTAAGTCTACAATCAACAAAAGGACTTTATAAAAGGGCTGAAATTTTGCATAGTGAAACTGTGAACCCAGTTGGTGGACTATGTCATGGGGTCATAATCACCCTCCTGAAAACTAAGAATTTGCCTTAATTAATCTACAGACCTCTCTATCGGGCCTGATTATTGTGCAGAAAGTTTCAAGTGACTGTAGGACACAGTTTTTGTGAAGTCAATACCAAAAATATGTATCAATCAATTTTTCATTTGTTCTTATGATCTGAGATGTTAAAGCTCAAAGAGACAGGGGGTAAAATTACCAACCACAGTTCACCTCAATACCAACATTGAAAATGATCTGGAAAACAAATGAGATACTGAAAGGGGGTTGGGCAGATAGTTCATGCTGAGTTAGTGATGAATAACTTGAGGTCAACCGATAGATTCTCCACTCTGCATCTTCTCACAAGCTGTGTCTGATGCCATTTGGCCCGAATGCCAAAATAGTTGGATGGATTCTTGTTGAAGAAGAAACTATTTCATTGCAATTGTTATCCCTTTTTCTTTTTAGTGAATTGAGTATCGTTTTACATCACTACGACTTCTTTTTTGCCATAAAATCCCAAGAGAGAAGTTTTGAAACTATAAAAATACAGTTGAGACCAGAAGCATATTGGTTCAACAAACCTAAAAGTAATTTTTAGGATCATCATGCCTGAAATGTAAAGCAAAAATACTTAATTAATTCAAACTTATTAATTACTGAAAGCCAAGTACCTTGTTACTTTAGAGGGCTTTTTCATGTCCTAACAAAATCAAATTGGAATTGGAAAATAATTCATTCCTGCTCCTTTCCCTCCTGTATAATCTTATATTTTCACACAAACTTGATGAAACCTGGAAAGGTTATTTTTAAGAACATCAATTGTCACAGTGAAAGGAAAAGTTTTTTAATTGTTGTGAGGGTTAAAGCCTTTGACAGTTAAGCATGTATTGATTGATTGATTGACAGCTTATAGTTGGTTGAGGAACTGATTTTTCTAATACCGAAGTATTAGAATTTACAACAATTCCCTACACTATTATTGTGTCTTGCAGTCACCTGAACTATCCCTGGTTAAATTTTGGAAATTCTGATGTAAACTATTTTGTGTTTTTAATAATTAAATCAGATTTTTTGTTCATGTGATTGATCTGCACAACCATCAATCCTGACTGTGGTAACCATCATATTAGATGATTATTTATAAAGACAAATCCTGGGGTCAAAGATTTGCCTCAACATTTAAAATGTCTATCAGTGTTCAGTAAATGCTTTTAGGGGGAAAATCTCAACTGTAATTAAAATTTGACTATTAGATGCAAAATCAATGTGATTTATTGTTCATTTTTATCTTTTTGCTGCAGGTAAGCATCTCACTGGATGGTCACAGATGTAAAACCTACAAAGTGTTTTCATTTTGGAGCAATATCGCATTTGATCGTTGATTGTTTGACATTTTTTAGCGATTCCCTCTCTGTAACCTAGTCTACATTTTCTATTCACATTTTTCCTGTCAGTCAGGGGTGATGGTGCTCAATCATATTTCTTTTCAAGACTTACTCAGTGACCCATCATCTCATACCTTAAAAAGCAACAAAGAAAGGGGAAGTCAATGAATCTAAAAGCTGTGAAAAATTTGTGAGATTTTCATTATAAGCATATTTTCATTGTGTATTGCCAATTAGAATGAAGAGAAGATGAACAGAGAATCCGTTTTGATATTGATGGTTGAATGAAAACATTATTTTTCTTTCTATTATTTTTCGTTGATAAATACATGGGGGATTTTATTGCCATGAATATTTATCTTCAGACAAAAGCAAATATCATTAACAACTAGAAAATTGCTTGTTCTATGGGTACAATCACCTTAATAGTTCTCAAGCCAAAGCATTAAACAAAAGAAAAGGGTTTTTTGGTTGAATATATTTTACCTCTCAAGTGATTGTATTTCTTTTTTTCACCATTTGCCCGATGAATTGACAGCTCAAAAAGTTTGATCTCAACCAACTCATCTGAAAAAAATTGAAATTTATGAAGTTTTAAATCATATGAAGAATGACACAAGGTATCCCTATCAGATAGATATTGCAGGACATCATTCAGACTGAGGAAGATTTGAATTATAATTTACCAATCTTAAGTCCAAAATTATTTGTAGGGCTATAAGGATTGTGTCCCAGAGCCTTAAATGTCTCTTATGCCTATGTGCAACAATGTAGCTCCACTTTCAAGCTTGATTGAAGACATGCTGAATTATTTTTTCAGCCTTAAATTTCAATTTTTAATCCCTTATACTCAAATAGTTGGTCTGGCAAAAAGATGCTTTAATCAGCTGTCCTATATGTTCTTTTATGTTTACCATATCAAAAATAAAATTTAACAAAAGTGGCCTCATTTTTAGGAGCAAAAGTTTCCCTTCCTTAGGGCAATAAAGAAATTTCGATTTTTGCATTACATTTCTACTGAATTATTCTTCTCTATTTTTCTTTATTTCAAGAAACTGCAATAAATAAATATACATTGTGTATTGGTGGAATGGAGGACGTTTTTTGTTTGTCAGCAATAAATACCGAATAAATTGCTTTAAACACACCCCACTTTCCCTCAAAACCCATCCGCCCACACAGGCCAAAGAAAAACAAACAAAACTGTGTGGAAATGAACGATTAAAGGGGTTAAACTGAAGAGAAAATCACATCATTTTGGTTGAAAAATTTCCCACCATTGTTCATCATCAAAGTTTAAAGACTTTGCCAGCTAGTTATTTTTCATTAACAAATATGTTGAGGTTCTCCTGGTGCATCAAAACTGACCTTGAAGTTATTTTAAAACCTTACAGTGCAGCTCAAAAAGTTTGCTTTGACCTTTTTGAAAATCGTTTCCAAGTTGATTTCAAATCTAATAAACATAAGGTATCGAAATGAGAAACTGCAAATCTGAACTTAAACCTATTTCTAAACTTAGCTTCCTCCAAATTGACACAATTTTATCTTTTTCAAAAAAAATCCAATGCTGGAGAATTCTATATGCTAATGACTTTCCTTTTGCTTCTTTCATTTTCATTTTGGGGACAGTTGAGGAAAGAAGATTTGTGCATCACACTGGAAAAACTTGTCGTTTTGTTTTTATTTCAGTGAAAGAGCTTTTAAACAGTGAAACAGCTCTCCACCAAAAAGGGAGATTGGTTACAAAAATTATGATCATTTTTTGAGTAGACTTCGTGCAATCCTCATTGTATTAAACCAAGAACTTGAAATCCCTTGTCCTTTGGTTCTTAAAGAATGGAGTCTCCATTGCAGAAACTTCTTGATCATTTCCCACTTGCTTTTTAATTAGTGCTTTGTTTATCATTTTACAACTTCAGACTTAATGGGTCCCTGACTGATACTAAAATTATTCATGTATCATGAATCACTGGCAAATTGAACACTCAAAGAGAGATAAACTTTCTAAATTCCTTTTGTTATTCAAAAAGAGAGTTGGTAAGCTTAGAAGATTTCTTATTCCCCCCTCACAGATCTTATATCTAGTTATTAATATTGAGAAGTGTTTTCAATTGCAGATGAGATGATTGAAGATTAAGTTGATGGAAGAAGGGAATTCTTTTTCTTTCATCTTACCCTTTCGTTCTACTTTTATTAGACTTTTTCTCATTCATATTTTTTGTGTCAATCATGATTTTTTCCAATTTCTTAAACATGCAAGGGTTAAAGATATCCCTTCATTTGAATCTGGTATGGTAAATTAAACAGAAAGGAAATGTATTGGCTTGGATTTGGATTTGGAAATCAAAATGATGATCAGTGTTTGCCAAAGAGAATGTATCAAATTAGAAATATTAGGGAAAGACTTTAAACTAAATTATGAACTGAAATTTTGGTAGTAATAAAAGTGAGTCAAAATACAAAATACTTACTCATTACAAAGCATGTTTTCTTCAATGTGCAACTTTAGGTGTGACTATTTTTTGTTCAAAACCGATCAATAGACCAAAACAAAATATTATTAACCAATCTTTTTCATATGATTTCAAAGCAATTAGTATTGCTAATAAAGCCTCAATTCAGATATCAGGGAAAGATAAAATTAAAGAGAGCTTGTGTTAAGAACTGATTATTCTAACACCAAATCAAGTGAATGAAAATAGTGTTGGCTTTACAACATTTTGTTTGACTGATAATTGTGTCTTAAAAACACTTGATTTTCAATTCAAAAATGTGAATGAATGAGTTTAAAGATAATTCTAATCAAGTTTTTCTGCACAACAATCAATCCTGACTGAGTTAATCATCTCAAAGAAATGATTAATTAAGGCAAATCCAGGGGTCAAAGATTTTGACCAGACTGCGGGGATCGAAAGCCAGTTACAACGACAAGACTTATCCAAAGATCGAATACAAGTCCTAAATTATTAAAAAGCCGAAGATAAGTTGCAGGTAGAATTAAAAAGATAATTATTGTATTTTATATATTATTTTTCAAATATAAAAATTCTTAGCAAAATAGCAAAAAAATAACTCTTGGTTATGATATTGTTTGAAATGCTTGTATGCAAACCTAACCTTTTTTTCGAACAAGTAAAAATAAAATTTTCATCCATGGTTGGCCAACGGCTTTTCCACACCTTTTCCAGCTAATTTCAAGGTAACAAAATAAATTTCCCTCTGGTTCCAGGTAGTTTAGGAGGCATATTACTGATCATGCAATTTCAAAGTTTCATAAACTCTCTTTTTTTCCATGGCTCCACTTTTACAGACATGCACAGCAATTACTTCCGCTATTGGCCTAAATCAAAGCCAAAAAAATATTAAGGCTTTTCTCACCAATAATTACAGATGTTTGGGAAACTTCATAGGAAGTTAATCTTTTGTAACAATCCCAACAAAGTACTTGTTTGTTTTATTTTTGTCCTGCCGCCATGCAGAAGAATATTTTTGTTTATGAAAAATATTTTTGCTTTTCATTTTCCAGGAAAAGGAAACTTCATTTCAATATGGGAATGGCATATTTCAACCAGAGTTGAGAATTTGGAAAACAAGACTGGAAAATTTTGTAGAAAAAGTAAAGTAAAAAAACTTCTTTTGCCCTCCCCCTCCCCTGCCTCTCCTGCATTTCAATATATGAAATCCTTCTAACCCTATCACAATTTGAGAAACCATGTCAGGGTCCTTGACATAACAACACCTATTTCTTTTCATTGAATATAAAAAAGAAGATTCTCTTATTTGCATAACTGTTCTTTGACTGTGGGCAGACTTTTAGAGCCGCAGGGTTTTTCATGTGTCAGAAGAGTGACATTTTAAAGGATTTTGAGTTTGATTTGATAGTGTGACAACCATTTTCTAGGTATTTTAATTAATTTTTACATGAATGCTATCTTCAGGAACAATATATGAGGAATTTGTCTCCATTTGAAGATGGGGTCATCTTAGCTCATGACTCTGTCCACTGGGCTGCATGAAGAGAATCTTTGACCCTGGATTTGTCTTAACCAATCATTTCCACTTAAGATGATAATCCTATTCTGGATTAATTGTTGAGCAAAAAATTGAATTGAATTGAAAATCAACTGACTTTTAAACACAAAAATTTCATTCTTAATGAATTGGTGTAAAGTAAGTGAACACTATTCTCATTCACTTAATTTAGTGCAGTAGAAGAATCAGTTCTTAATGTAAGCTATTTAATTTTTTACCTTTTTTTGAAAAAGAGTATTTTTTCTCAATCTTGAAATGGAAAACTTTTTACACAAGTCTAATACAAATTGTTTCTTGGAATGGAAAATCTAGACTTTTTAATTACTTAAATTTTTACTAAATGATTTCTTTTAGGATTTTTTAGAGAAAAGAAAATATCTTGTATGGTATTTTTGGAAAGGTGTGCAAAAGCCTAACTTTTATCTTTTAATAAATTTTCATAAAATGTGTCAGGATGTGAAAACCTAATTAAAAGCATGACGTGAACAGGAAGTGATGAAGGTGCAAGGCCCTTTTATGGAAAGCTTACCCAACAAATCCAAACAAAGTTTTTTGACATTTTCTAAAATGGACAGGTCATAGGAATAAAGTTGCTTCATCGGCTTAAACTCACTCATTTTTCGCATTAAATCAGATATACTGTCTTGAGCTCTACACAGATAATTAAAATCTTTGTCAAAGTTTGAGGTTTCATCACATATGAATTTAGCTTTTTGTAATGAAAAACCACAAGAGATCAGTTACAGGATATTGTACAAACAAGTATTAAAAATAAATAGACTGTAGCTATATACAGATATTTTATGAGGATCCAATCCATACAAGCAAGGAGCTCGGTTTGAAGGCAAACTCAGTAGACTCTACCAGAATTATTTAGGATTGCATTTTTAAGATGAGTTATTCAAATCATCAACAAACATGCAAAACCCACATCCATTTATATAATTCAATGTCTTTTAATACCATTCATGGGCAGGAAATTTAAGTTTCAGTCAATCAGAGGGGTATTCAAACATGAATTTATCAAATTAAAAACATTTTCAATGCTCAATCTTTTCAAATCTCAAGAACTCATAATGAGATCACAGTTATGCAAAATTTGGTAAAGGTAATTGAGTTATTTATTGTATATTAGTTTTACCAAATATGAGTTCTTTTGTTGCAATAAGCAATAGGATAGGCTTATCTTTTTGCCACCAAAATATCTCCTCCATAAATTATAATTCTCCCCTTTCAGTAAATATTTATCCCATTTTTGTATTTTGATGAATGGAAGTCAACCACAAAAGGGTTCTCTTCTTTATTGGCTATATATGCAAATGATTTCAGATTCAATAGGCCAAAGAGATGCAACATTGGTGGAAAGTTTGTAACAAAAGTTCCCCTACAGATAATCACACCCTACCCTTTTCCATGGCCCTAAGGCACAAATTACTAGTTTTATTGTCAGAATCTTCCTATCTAAAAAATAACAATTCCTTTTCTCCCCTCATCATACGACACTTGTTCTTATTGTCATAATTCAATATAATTTTCAATCCAATTTGCATGTAATTTACAAGATAAGATTTTCCCCTACTCTTTCAATTTTCAATTTTCCAAAATGCTCGTACCTCAATGGGTTATTGCTTCCAGCAAATAAGAAAAAGTAGCTTCAAAATCTAATTTAAATGTTCTATTGATGACAGAGTAAATCCATGTGTGGCACAACTTAGTGCTTTTTGAGATATGATTAAAGTAAAATTGAAACCCTGTCACCGTGAAAGTTTTCAAGTTTAGGTTCAGGGGTTCACCCTTGGCCATGGGAGGGATATATCTTGCTCAAAATTTTAAATATTTGAAAGTTGTTTGTGACAAAATTCAATCAGATTATGTGGAAGTTTTATAAATTTTGAGCAGCCGGATATTAGCCTGGTTCTAAGCTTTTCCAATAGGGTACATTCAAAAGACCCTTAGAAACTTTCATTGCTTCTCTCTATTACAAATAGATAGAGAAATCGTCAGGTTTAAGAAGGGAAACACCTTTTTTCATTGATTGATTGATTGACAGCTTTTATTAGAACTAATTATTCAAATATTGAACAATAAATTGTTAGCAACATTGACTTTACAATAGTTCTTTTAAGTGGTAATCAAAAAAATATAAAAGAATTAAAAGGTCTACTTTTATACGATAAAAGTGA
>Ga0194133_10005942_pt1 | contig 15284 bp, 11 predicted proteins | sample TA2KigOf40mmetaG_FD_155448 | JGI IMG/M metagenome (GOLD analysis project Ga0194133, IMG submission 155448) | Freshwater microbial communities from Lake Tanganyika, Tanzania - TA2015055 Kigoma Offshore 40m | ecosystem: Environmental > Aquatic > Freshwater > Lake | place: Tanzania: Lake...
AAAAAAGATTCTGGTTATTTTTTTTTGTTCACGATTAATGATTTTTTAATTTGCAGTTTTATCCGAAAAAGAACGAATGCCAAAGGCGAATAAGTCGATCTGCTCATATATATTTCCAGTTGAAAAGTAGTGATTGTCAAATGGAAAGAAGGTTTTTTTGATATGAGGCCAAGAAAAAAATTACATTAGGCAAAACAAAAATAAAATGCCATTTATTTTATTATTATTATTGTGTAATGCATTGTCTTTTTTCCTCCGAGAAAAATAAAAGATGAGTGAAACAATCGGCGATGTTTTGATCGAGGTTGTGTGTTAAATGCATTGATGTATCGATAATCAAAAGCGCCAGAGTAATTCAAACACACGGATGACTTAATTTTATGAATAATCTGACCCCAAAGTTTACTATTCATGTACAATAGACAGTCGATCAAACAAACTGAAAGCTGCTGATGATAAAAATGCCAAATGATGCCAAAATACGAAGATAAAATTGGCTCGAAAGATCATGCTAAAATCTGTTTAAGGTTTGAGTTAACGTGAATCATTTTACATATTCAAGAAGTAACCTAGGCTCGTATTCTACGCAGAATTACGAACTCTATGTAATATAAATAATCTCACTAAATCTTAGCTATAAGATAATCTAAATTTCCTTTCAGGTCAGATTTCAAAGGTTTTCTTTATTTTCTTATCGTATTTTCTTTTTATATTTCCAGCCGCTTGATCTTCTTCAAAATGAGTAAAAAACTACTTATATTCACACTTCAATTACAATTTTATTTTTTAAAAGGTAAGATGTAATAGCTGAATGTTTCATCTTTTGAAAATCGATTTAAGAGCTTATGTTCGCTGATAAAAGGAGATGAAAAGTACAAAATTGTTACCCGCACATACAGTCATTCCTTCGAGGATGGCAAAAAGGTAACAAGTTTTTTGTTCAAAATCTTGATTCCAACATTAAAGTTGTCCATAAAAAATACCTTTTTTCTTCATAACTACAATTACCTTATATCAATCAAACAAGTTTGCATTCCCAATAAGGTTTTCATTTGGTTTGAATGTAACTCGATGAGAGAAAATTTGATAAAGTTACAGTTCTCCCTCTTTGGGGCTTTCCATCTCTCTCTTATTGTTTCCACCACAACATTTCTCAACAAAGCAACATACATCATATTAGGATTGATTTATTTTCAGCTTGTAAACTTAAACAGTCTTGTAATTGTACTTTGAATATTTTAAAGGTCTGTGCAGAAATAAACCGGGAATATGGAGAGATCCATAACCAGGAGGATCAAGAAATGGTTGAAAATTTGAGAGATAAGCCGACGGGTTTTCACTTTGGATTGACAGGAAATCGGATGAGCCATAGCTTTTTTTGGCCAGTTTCAAAAAAAATCCCAACGTACTTTAATTGGGATGTAGAAGCAAAAGAGCCTCTATTTTTCAGCGGTCCAGGTGGTACTTCTTTTAATTTTAACTTTTCCTGTTCAAAATGACCATTTAAATTAATTATTTTTTAGGTTGTGGTTACCTTATCAAGGGTCAAGAAGGTTTCAAATGGTACTTTTCTCCTTGCTCAGACATCCCTGTATCTGCTTACCTCTGTGGACCAGGTACATATTCAAATAACTAATCTTTATGCATCGAGTTGTATTTCTGACCTTTCTTTCTGTGGTTTTCAGAAATAAGCAGTAAAAATTATTGATGAGGTATAACATTATAAAAAGGCATAAATATTTTCCAAATAAATCTTAAAGCAATAAATCTTTGCATTTTATTTTTTAAACACACATGAGTTTGTGTAAGTTTTGTATCAATGAGATAGGTGGAGGGTAATGAAGAAATAAAGATACAGGTTCGATTTATTGATTCTCTCTGGCCAATTAATACATTGACATATTTTTTTGTATTTGGTTTTGAGGCTTCATCTTACAATTTCCTGCACAAGATACAAAAAGCAATACTTTTTAAAAGATGGCCCCTCCACCAATCCAACAATGTAGTGGTGGAAGACAGCTTTAAATCAGAGTGAACTTAAATGAAGTGCTTTTTGTGTTATATAAAAAACGAAAAAACAAGAGATAAAAATTGGCTGTAAATTTTTTTTAGCTCCACTCTGCAAGTATCCTTCATGAGGTTGGCATCGTAACAATCGAAGTCGGGAGGATTCAATTGAGTTGCTTTGATTTAAATGAAAGAAAGTTTGAATTAAAAGTAAACCATTCGATCTTGCCGTGCAGGGTTTGTGCTCCACAGGGGGAAAAAACCTCCAATCACTTTTACTAAAAATCATATCCTTCTCTTAAATTGCGCATCAAAATTGATCTTGTATTCTAACCAGCCAAAATTCCAGGTAGATTTGGGTTCCATTAAGGAATTTGAAAGGCATGCTTTGCCTGCTTTTGTGTGGCTTGAATCAAAGAAGGACTTTATAAGGAGCGTAGCTTTCTCAGAAATTACAATGAATATAGTCAGTCAAAAAATATGTTTGGGAAAATGACTCCCCCTGAAACCCCTAGACTCCACTTGACAAGTCCGGATTCGACGAGTTAGTCCGGATTCGACGGTTAGTCCTGATTCAATGGTTTGTCCGGATTCGACGAGTTAGTCCTGATTCGACGAGTTAGTCCGTTCGATGAGTCCTGACTTGATGAGTTAGTCCGTTCGACAAGTCCTGATTCGACGAGTTAGTCCGTTCAACGAGTTCGTAATTCGTCGAGTTTGTAATTCGACGAGTTTTCGCAATCCCCAATTTTTTACAGTCATTGATAATTCCGAGCGTAAAATATCTTCTTGAGTAGTCTTCTTCCACCGTCTCGATATCACTATACATTCTTTAAGAAATTTTAAATTTCGGCTTAAGAGACCTCGCTTCAGGTCCAGTTTCATTCTTTCATTCAAAGCAAACCTGTATCCCGAATAATAGCCTACGTAGATGCATCCATGATGGTAAGGATCAGAATTGACCTTATCATAGATGAGAGAAATGAAATCGTCGTAGTGGATTTCAAAAATACAACAACAGTTGGAGCATACAGTCCTTTCAAAATCATTCATCAAACATCCAAGGTAGAATCTGAGTCTTTCATAGCACAGCTCATCAATCAGCATGCTTGTTGGAGGTGACTTAAACATCAACCTAAATGTTAGCACAACAGAGCTGCAAATTTTAAACAAAATAACTTAGGAACTAAACTACAATCAACTTGCTAAGGAAAATACCTGGATGCGAGTAATCACAAAGAATGGAGCTAAACAAATGAGAACTTCAAGAATTTGACCATATATATACGAACTCCTATGAAAAGGTTAAATGCAAGATTGTCAACTACTGGACCTAAGACCACAAGTTAGTTGCAGCAACAATAGCAGATAGGATCTCAAAGCCTGAAAGGCAAAAACACATGTCCAAGGATTGGAGGGACTACAACACCTTGGCTGCTGTGCTTGTAGCTTCAAAAAAGCTTGGAAGACAAATTAAGGAAAATGTATCACTAGTAGAGTTGTATACCTTAAATACCAGTGGCATCGATGAAACACAGGCTGAATTCTGCACTAGCTATATAAATATTTAAAACCCAAAATACATTTTACGACTGTAACCACTCTGTTACATCGGGACAAGTACCCAATGAAATTTCAAGACTCAGTATTTTGATTATGACGTTATTTTTTACTTAAACTATAAATTCTCACAATGATGCTGCCGAAAGTTTTACAACACCCATCTTATTGAACCTGAGGGTTGCTTCGCACATCTTTGCAACTTGGTTGGTTACATGGTTAGTTTTGTCTGACTAAAGATTCGGTGAATCCGATCAAATTTGCAACATTTAATACATATTCTAAAAGACGCTCTTTTCAAACATTCAGACTCTTTGCTTCCCAAAATTTTATCGATTTTAATAACTCTAGTACTTTTCAAGAGAGCCAGAAGTTACTATAAACACACAGAAAGGACATTAGAAACTACAAATCATTTTAAAGTGTAATCCTTTACTTACCGCAAAGCTTTGGGCCAAATCAGTACACCCAGACACTAAGACTAACCAAAATTTCGAAACATTTTACTCATTTTAAAAGTCTTTTAGAGGCACTATTTGATTCTGAATGTCGTTCATGTGTCAGGTTTTCCCAATATTATAGGGTATTTCAAATTTGACTCTCAATATTACCTTTTTTGTCATCCTACAGATATTCAAGACAACAGTTTTGTAAGACAGCTAACTTATATAGAAGTTCGGTTAGGACTAAGCCAAGTTAGTTTCAGTGATGGATTTTGAGTTGGAGCTATAGTGATTTACATAATTTGATTTGGGGTCTGTCTAGGCCAGTTTGGTTTGGTTGACCCATTCGGTTTTCTATTTGAATCAAGCAAAGGCAAATACAACTAAACAAACACTATATAACTTTCAATTTTAAAATAATGGTTCGTGAAATAGCTTCAAAGGTAAAAATAGTTATGAATAATTATGTTAGGATGAAATGTAACTTGTTTGTTCTGTGTGATATTATTATCTATTATCTATATTATTATGATCTATGCTAAGGGACGTGCGAGCGGGGTGCATACAAGGGAGTGTTTTGGGTCCCTTTTTATTCAGTATCTATATGAGTGATCTTGAAAGAATTGTCCATCCGCATCAGTTGGTAGCCTATGCGGACGACTCATATGTAGTGATTAGAGAAAAAACAATAGAATCAATCAAACAAAGAACGGTTGAGGTAATGGAAACCCACTTCAACTGGCTCAGTAGCATTGGCATGTTATGTAACCAATCAAAAACTGAGCTAATGTTTATGAATTTAGACAAGGTTGAGATCAGAGTGAATGACCAAAGCATTGAATCAAAATCATCAATTAAAGTGTTAGGAATGATGATAGATAACAACTTAAAATGGGAATCCCAAGTTAATAAAGTAGTGAGTAAGGTGAAGTCACTTAACTTTGGTCTGAGATACCTTAGGCATAATCTGTCAATGCAAGAGATGAGACCTATTTTGTTCTCTCAAGTAGTGAGTCATATTACTTATGGGAGTATAGTGTGGTTTCATGCTCTAAACTACAAACAAAAATCAAAAATAAAGTCAGTATTCTACCAAACCTTAAGAGTGATTACTAGGGATTTTAAAAAAAGGCAAGGTCGAAATAGTCTAGTAAGGAGCTTGGGTATAAACCACATAGAGGACATTATGTTCTTAAGATCTTCGGTGTTTCTATTTAACATCATTTATAACATGGTACCTACTGATCTCGTGTACAAACTGCTGGGAAGATCTTACTTTAATGAAAGAAATCTAGGAAAATTACATTTTTTTGATTGTAGTACATCCAAGATTGGCAAGGCATGTCTTACGAATTGTGCTGGCAGTCTCACAGCAAGATGGACCTTCGATTGGTTTATGCTTACGCCAGAATCTTTCAAATTTCATCTGAAGAAACAAATTGCTAATTCATAATTTTGAGCACATTTATCTGTACCTCTGTCCCCCACCTGCATGAGCATCCCTGTCAGGAGGAAGGTTTTTTCCACTTGGTAGGGCAGTCAATTTGTGTGAGTGGGTGTGAGTATGGAAAACCAAGTTTTTCCTTCTAGTGAACGCCTGACTTGGAAAGTCCCTGCTCTCCACCCTACCCCGTCTTGAATACAAATGTTTCTAATAATACATTTCATTTCTCTTGTGAATGTAAATGTTCTGAAATATATACTATCAAATCAAATCAAATCAAAGACACAATTTTGACAAATGTCTTTTTCAAAAGAATTGTTGGAGAACAGCTGCCTGGTCCTTCTTTCAAATGCGTATTTTTAACTTGACATGATTTTAAAAATCTATCGGGTTGCTTTTGGTGGGTTCTTTTTTGCTAAAGGCTAATAAAAAACTAAAAAAGCGATAAGTTTACAACTTGGAAATAAAGCTAGCTCCTGCCTAAAACTTTTCAAAAAATCCGAAGACCGCAACAAAATTAATTTTGTCAAAACGAAAACCTTGTGGTTATATACTCATTTATGGTGTTCATTCCGAATTCGTGATTCAACCTCATAATAAGCATTAAATCTAATCCCCTTTTCAACATTAAAAATCACAAATCAAAATTTAAACATAAATTTTATTAAAGAAAATTGAAATATCATACTTGATTACAGCGAGACTACAAACGGCGGTAACTTTCTTGGGTAACTCAAAAATTGAACATGAAATAAGGTGGCATGAACTAGTATCCATACTTCTGAGCACATTTTCTTGCAACCCTGACTAGCTACAATCTCATCCACTGACTTTTCATCTTTTTGGGAATAATTTTATATTTTTATCCCATAGTAAGAGAAATTCCAAACCAGCTGGATTCTAATCAAAGTAGCCTGAAGTTGTGCGTTGCCGTTGTCTGTACGCTATCGATTTTATGATTACAGGTACAATTAGACAATGGGGCCGAAGTTATGGGCCAAAATCGTGTTTTTTTCAAATGTGTGAATTGTGATAGAAAGAAAGATTTGCAATGGAAAACTATAAAATGGTTGGGGGAAAAGATATTCTTATCAAAAGAAGAAAAAAGTTCGACTAAACCACCACCAGCCAATTGAAATTGAATCTGATAAAGAAGCTAACAATTCATTTGTTTCACATAAACCAAAAAGTGCTAATGTTTAATCAAAGAACAAAGTGAAAACTGATCTAAAGAAAAATAGACAAGAGAGTTGGGAAAACTGTTCCGGCAGTGGATTCGTTAACTGGCCTTCAAGTGGGACAAACACCAAAGATTTCCCAGGAGAATCACAAAATGTTTAACGATGGGTGGCATCAATCGGTCTAATACACTTAATTTTATACTTCTTAATTACGACACCTAAAATTATAGAGTGAAATCAACAACACTTCTACAACACATTCACATAAAACATTAGTTTAAAATGCTCATTTAAACATATTGTTTTGTAACCGGGATGCATTAAACTAGGGTGATAACAAATCAATTCATATATGTCTACCAGGGGATTGTAATTTGCTTTTGTTGCTAAATAAAAAAACTTAACTAGCAGAATAGAAAAACAATTGGTTGACAATATTTGACTAAAATAATTTTCAAAAAAGAATCAATATTTGCTATGGACCAGCATAAGCTACAATCAGGGGAGATTTAAATTGAACTAAAGAAAATCAAAGGCAGGGGAGGCTTATTTTTTCGCAGTGGCTAAAATTCTCATAAAATCAAAGGTATAAATCAAATTCATGGGAAATGACTAAAAATTTATCCAAACTTACATCTAACTTGCAAAAAATGGTCATACTTTTCAAAGTGATTGGGAACAATTTAATGAAATGTCAATACAGTCAAAGTTCGATCGAAATATGTTTTTTTAAAGTTATGCCCATTTGAATAATAAATATGGAGTAAAACTTCTGATATCTACAAGCATCCGATCAATCAATCAATCATCCATTCATTCAATCAAGGTTAAGATAGTGCTTCAATACTGTCGACAAGTAGCGAAAAAGAGACATTCTTATTGTTGTGACAACGATCCAAAGAGTGGCTGAGGTGTAGAGCTCATCCAATCGTTGGGAAAGTCAAACAACCTGCTGTTAGTGATCCACATAGCATTTTCAGAGTGTGCATGAATAATCTGAAAATGTTTGTTTTGCTTAAAAGTTGAGGTTATGGAACTTGATAAATGACTTGATGCCGAATTACCTGCTCCACTTCATTCAAATCAGTTTTCAATTTCCATTCGATTGCTTTCAACTGGCCCATAGGTTGTGATTTTAAGTCCGAAATGAGCCTGTGAAGGTAGATCGATAATGTAGAAATATATTCTTTCCTTAAAAAACTGCTCTTCCTTACCTTGATCTATGCATGGTTTCCATATTTAAAGTGTCCAACTCCTTTTGGAGTTGGCTAACCTTGGCCAAAGCAGACTCCTTTTCACGTAAAGCCTCTTCGAGCTTTTTTGTAATCTTGGCAGACTCATTTTTCCAGGCTTCACAAGCTGCCCTGGCATGAGACATGGTCTCTTCCCAGGTAGCAAGTCTGTTTAAAGACTTGGTAAGCTCATCCTGCGAAAACATAAACAATTTTAGTTTAGATTAAATCAGTGTGTTTCTACTTTCTTAATGTTTCAAAATATAATCTTCACCTTCAACTGCTTGATCTCAATATCTTTCATATTAAGGGTTATGCTTGAGTCAGAGCCAGGGGATGAAGGAGCTTTATTCATACATCCATTTCCAAGTTCAAAGAGTCCAAGGGAAGAGTTTAAATTGATCTGGAATTGAAAGAACCTCGATCTATCAGTTTGAGTCATAAGAAGGAAACTGAATAATGAATTTACATTCTCAAGTGTATCTTTTTGCAAGTATCCGTTCATGCCATTCGTAGGTGGAGAGTTTCCTTGTGGTGATGGATTTCCAGAATTCGGAATCATCAGTGGAGATGAACCGTTTAAATAGCCTATCAAATATAAATAAGAGCTTCATCCAGTCTGCTTACTTGAAAGTACGAAAATTTAGACTTCTACCATTTGTCATATAACCTGGAGATCCAGAATTTCCACTGCAGTTTCTAGACTTACTATGCTCGTATCCACTGTATTGACGACTTTTAGAGGTGGTTTCACTAAATCCAGATGATTTACGACTTTTGTTTCCGTCATATTGATCAATAGACAACTCGTCAAAGTAGTTTCCTTTTAAAATTTTTAAGATTTTCAAAATATGTAGTTTCAAACCCAGAAGATTTAAACACAATGTAAGTCATCATAAAAAGCTGAAAATAGTTTCTAGACTGAACCTAAAAATATTCTTACCGACTGGTTCGATGGGATCGTATTGCGAGAAAAGACAGTTGTTGTCTCCGTTAGGGAAGTTCGTCACCGAGTTTGTATTCACGTCAGCCATCACCATGTTGGACTTTCTATGGCTGCTATGGTCTATCTCCATCAGGTGAAGGTCCGTTTCTGAAAATATTTATTTTTCATTTTCTTTCACTAGTAAAAGTTCAGATGATTATTGTCTACCAATGGCAAAAAGTTGCCTTCTGATAAGAGATTCTCTGTTAGAAGAGCCATTGTCTCCCGACAAGAATCTATTCTTGTTAGAATAATTATTGATGGCCCCAAGTCCTGATTCGAAGCTTGATGCCAAAGAGCTGGTGGTGACGACATTCGCTGGCTTCGCAAGGGGAAGGTCGATCGGACTCGAGATTCCGTTTTCCTCAAATGGAGGCTAACAAAAGATAGCAAATTTGAATACTCTACTTTTGAGCACGTTACTGACTGATAGGGATGAACTTACGGTCTTGCTTCTCATTCGCTTCCCTGATCCTGCTGCAGTTGCCGATCCAACAGCTCTATTTGTGACTGATGTTGGCTCAGTGAGATCTACACCTTCATCACTGGAAACTGACCGAACACTAAAGTCTCCACTGTAGTTTATATTGTTGTTTTGTCCAGATTCTGGTGGAGTGGGCACAAGGCTTACAGTTTCGTCTGAAATAAATAAATTCAAAGTTCAAGATTAAAACTTCCATGTGAAAGTGAGTATGAATCAATTCGATTTCTTTGACATGTCCATTAAATTTATACTCAACACAAGTTATAAATAAACATTGAAAACTCTTGTGTTAGAAATGTGTTTTTGAATAATTTACAATTACAACAAATCTGTTTCTTACTGTCTGAATGTGCAAAGGCACAATAGACTCCTCTTGGGCAGTATGATTGGCTTGCCATATCGTTGCACTTGGTCGACTTGTAAATTTCGGGGTGAAATTGTTGTTCTAAAATATATACTCATCCATACTTTAGTTTACCAGAAAAGCTATGAAATACCCTTACCTGTCCTCGTATGGCAGTACATGCAGTCATCTCCTGCCTCACACACCGCAGGATCACCCCATTCGTCTCCACTCTTCACGTTCGGGCAGGGTGTCGATCTAATGTAGAAAAACTAATTTTGTCAACAATCCAGAAAAGTGGTCTTTATGCTCGTACCTATATCTTATTTTTAAGTAAGATCTGCGTTTGTCCTTTCCATTATGATAATATGGACAAGCGTAACCTTGTCTACAAAGTCTGGGAGGCTTTTTGCAAAATTCTGTTTTGTAGTGGAGGATGACATATTGGGTGTCACGCCACTTTGGATCATCAGGAATGTTGGACCTTTGTTCTTTTTCGCTCTGAGTACATGACCCTCCAGGTGGATGGTCATTGTCGTTTTCTCCAAATGACTTGTCCCTATTCGTCAAATATGAAAGTAAGTTATGGTTTTCTAACATTTTAAAAATTTCTTGAAGAAGTGTCTTTTTTCAGAGTTGCGATGAAAGAGATAACCCAATATTAAATTACCCGAAAATGGATTAATAAAAGTGATAAGTCGATATCTTATATTCGAGTGAGGAATTTTAAAACTGAAAATACATCATTTTGTTCATTGTTTACCTCAGATCGTTGTTTCCGTGTCCAAAGGCACAATGGGGTCCGTTTTTTATGCAAAATCCCCTTGAGTCTGAGCTGTGGACACACAAGCTGGTCTTGTAATATTTTAAGTGATAACGCCTCTCTGTATCTCCAGAAGTCCTGTGTAGCAAAGGGCACCTGAAATGAAGAATATATGAGTAAAGTAACGGGTGATCCAATTTCACTACCACATTGTAACTATGATTTTTAATAAATAACATTTTTTGAGGGAGGTAAACTGCAAAGTTTGGCTTTCTACCCTTTTTACTTCAGACAATATTCTCAGACTTGTCTGATCTTTCAGACTTTTTTCAGGAAAATGTAAAAAACGAGAAATTTTAATGCTCTATATAAAACAACTCGTCTTGAAAATTTTATGGGGCAATTTCGATGTGGATTAATTTATCCAGCTGAAAGATGATATTAAAATATATAGCAAAAAAAGAGCTTATTTAGTAAAATTGAATTTGTATTGGACACATGGAAAAAGGATAGCAAAATTGACAAGAATCTGGCTTGGAGAAACCCTTTGTTTAGTTGAAATACAGGTTTAAAAATAATGATTTTTACATCAGTCTTTGATGAACGCTGCTATAAAGACATAATTTTTTGTCATCCCTATTTGATCCATTTTGAGTTATCGTCCCACTCTGTTGTTCTTCCACCTTATCTTTGAATCGGTTCATTAGAAAACGTCAGAGTAATTGATAATGGGCGATGCCTAGGTGGCTAAGTGTTCAAGCTAATTGTTCTACATTCTTTAACGACTTCACCTCAGACTGTGACTGATACCAAAGGTCTTAATTAAACAGATAGGAATAGTTGTGCTGCTCAGCATAGGTCCTGTCGTCTTTCAACAAAGTGTAGAAATTTATGGTTTTGTTTTGATTGCGGCTTGTTTAATGAGTTTGAGGGGAGGATTTTTCTTTTCCATGAAAGGATAGACAAAAAATGCCATTAAAAATGTAATTCAAATCAAAAATTTCTCCCTTCAAAGGAAGGGGTGTCGAACTTGGATTAATTATCGATTGATGATCTACTCTGCATGAATGTTTCTGATCATATTTTTTCATGGTGTGTAAAGAAACATCATTTTTTCTTTGGAACAAACAATTTCACAAAATTGATGTTTCAAAGAGTAGCCAATCCAAAAGGCATCTTGTAATCAAATGAAATCTACGGGGATCAGCTGAAAGTCAAGAATCAACAAACAACTTTGTTTTTTTCTCCTCAAAAGGCGCTCGGTTTCCTCACATGACTTTGTTTTTAACAATTTTAGTGCATTATAAATGTAGGTAAATAGATGTGTGTATGTAACACGCTTGAGATAAAAGTTACAAAAAAGGTCTCTACTCTATCAAAATTACTTCCTGAAACAAAAACTTTCCCACATTGTCAGAGCTGATTGTTCATTTCTTCAGGAAGGGATGCTTTGATGATTACTTATTTACATAAAATCAATCGTCAATCAAGAGCTTCCTAAAACCAAACATGATAATTATAGTTCAGTGACAGAAAGGGATCCCCTTTTATAAATATATCAATTTTCGAGGGGACTTTAGAATATCAGGTCTTACAAATCAATATGGAGCTGTTTGAAATATTCAGCAAAGGTTTCTTTGTTAGTATTTAAAGTTTTGTTAATGTAATTTTCCAAATTGAGTTCATTCGTAACTAAATGAGTCATAATTAAATTTATTTTCGAGAAAAATAAAATATTGCTTTGAACTTAGAACAAGAAATTGTTAATGAGCTTGAAAATACAGATACAAATATACGATAGTTAAAAAAGACAATACGAATGAAATGATATGAATATTTGCGAAGTCAATGACCAACAAACTCAATGATGTGCTTTTTTCAGATGAAATCTACCCCAGGGAACTCCAGAACAAAGAAGACTTGCTAGATGGTAAAGCAACGTTACGTGAATGAAAGTGGATGCCTTCTTTGTTCTCTCTACCAACAACACATTTTCGTTGTGTTATTAAAAAAGAAACTTCCAACAGCAAAGTCAAAATAGTTTTTCGGAATACTTTTCTAACATCTGCATGCACCTTAGAGTCTTCAAGAGTTCATGTGTGAGAAACCTACAAAAATCTCATGAGAAACTGATGACCCAGTTTTTTGGCTGAGAGATAGTTGGGTGAATGGCAATAAAATTCTCCACATGTGTGTTTTGAGAGGATATCTGAAAAAGTTGATGTCACGACTCACTCATTCCCCTCCATTTAATGAAACCAACTTATCTATTAAAAGCAGTGGATATGAACCCTCATCCGGAAGGAACGTGGGGACAAAGAACCTCTGCCTCGCCTTGAACACAAACCCCTCATTATCTTCTTTGTTTCCCACCTAGCTCTCCGGATGAAATCTCATGGAGATTGTCAAGCTTGGCTGTCGTCAAAATGCGTAAAGAATTTGCGTAAGGGAGCTTACTTGCTTTGTTGGATCTGTTGCTTTGATTTCCCCCTCCTCATTTTCCTATCGCTGCACCACACACGCATAAAATTACACAAAGGAAGAAAATCGGAAAATATATACGATTTGGAAAAAATAGGTTGGGAACAAAAAGAATAATTATATTTATGCGTATTCTTTCGTTTTCCAAATTTTTATTTCTCCCCTCAGATGAGGATCAACACGCCATTACAGAGGAGGAGTAGATCAAGAATAAAATTAACCAGTCGCTCGACAGTTAATGTTGATACAAAATAAATCTGATTGAAAAACTAACCAACCATACAAAATAAAATCTTAATAAAAAGTGTTTAAGTTGCTCATTATATTTTGATTGATTTAAATTATCTTGATTTTACCAGTATACATAATTATGCAAATGGACACCTAAGAAAACTTCTTTCATTTGAGGATGAAAAGGTACAAGGCCAAACATTTTGGATGAACAAAGAATTTTTTTAGAATGAATGCCTGCATGTAACTTTCAGAAGAATTTGATCCTAATATTATGTCAAAAAGAAATATTGTTCTACTAATGAATCACTTGCAAATTTCGACGTTGCTTCTTCAAAGATGCTTGTGAATGCCATAAAAATAAGAAAAAGCAATCGGGAAAAACACGATATTGGAAAGTGTAATGAAGTGATCCAGCTTTCATATTACATTGCATGTGTTGAAAAATCACTTGATTTCTATTTAAGCATTCAAAAATTTGTATTTCAGACACATTTGTACAAAAATAAATTGCTCGTGTAAGAGATATACGCTTCCAGAATTAGCCTAAGGCCATTTCCCCCCTTCTGTTGGCACTGACATTCAATTCCATATTTCTACTGCTACCCTATTCACCTTTGAGATTGTTCCTTACCCCAACCCCTAGTCAGCAAACGACTTAAGTAATGTAACATAACACTCAAAACTTTTTCAATAAAATACTCTTTTCAACGCACTGTTAAAGTTTTTACACCCTTTGCACGAGTGTGTTCAGGTTTTTTCTGCTTTTAATCTTGGTAGAATGTAAAACAGCAGCTGCTTTTGTAGCAATCCTGTGAAACATGAATGCTTCTGTAAAGGGGGAAATGGATAGGTGTGGGGGAGAAAAGTTGAGGACACAGCATCAGGGGCAACAAAGAACTGACTGAACACACATAGAACCATAAAAACGAATTGAAAGACGAAAGAATTGCTCAGACATGAGAAGACTAGACTGAACTCGAGTATTGGAAACGTATAATACAATAAGCTGTTCGTTGCCAGGGGAGAATAGAAAAAAAGACGCCAAAATGTTCATAGGGGTTCGATTGGTCCAACTTTTGCGTTTTGCTGGGGGATATGAAATGCTTGGCAACAGGGAAACTTCAAATTTAGAGTACGCAGAAAGGAACAGCACTTCATATGAGGTTTTCACATTAACAAATGCAATTTAGAGTACAACTTAAGGATGTTGTTAATTAGAAAAACTTGATGTCGATCTTTGTAATTATTTCCATATTTTTAACGACAAATAAATGTGTGCTAACAAATACACAATATAAAACTTTTTTAATGTTTCAAAAAAAGTATTTTGCACATGTTTTTCCACCACTCCGGGACAAAAAGAAAAACCATTTGAATTGAAAAATATGTAGGATCAAATTGTCTTCTATTCAGATGTGCAACAAACTCATGTTGTCAACTGTTCACCATTCGTTGTTGTCATCTTTGTTGGCAAAAACTACTTGCTTATTTGTATTTGAAATGATGTTTGCTCTTGAGTAGAAGCAGGAGCAGAGAACTTCGCTTCTGCAAATGGGATCAATAATTGACCCTGATGTTTATCTTGTCACTAATGTTTTGACCAGTTGTCATTTCTTACAAAATGGAGCTCTCGGCTAACATTTGTTCTGAATTTACTGACACATGCGTAAAATTGTTTTTGTGAATAAAACTTGCTCCAATTCGAATAGATCCAAAGAAATTGGTGGCCAGGCTGTTATTTTGGAAATAGACAGTTGTCAGCATTTATTAAAGAAGGTTCTTCATCTAATTTCAGTCACAAAATTAAAAAATATTTCATAAAGAACGGCATCTCTTTTAGTGATCTATTCATTTGTGCAAAAAAAGATTTGTCAAAAGATATTTTAATAAAAGTAAGCCAACTAAAAGTATTAACTATAATGCGTGCGGACGTGTTTCGAGAGGTCAGAAATTGAAAATTGTGTATCTTTGAGAATAATCGACCAAACTTCGAAAAAAATTGATCAACGTGAACGTGAGTGCCCAGAGATTGTTGCCGATGTTGAATTTTCCGGCATTTCTCACCGCAAAGTGGTCAAAATTGGAATCAAAAAGTGCAAATTTTCAAAGCTTCAAAAAACAGTCACC
>Ga0194133_10005944_pt1 | contig 15281 bp, 15 predicted proteins | sample TA2KigOf40mmetaG_FD_155448 | JGI IMG/M metagenome (GOLD analysis project Ga0194133, IMG submission 155448) | Freshwater microbial communities from Lake Tanganyika, Tanzania - TA2015055 Kigoma Offshore 40m | ecosystem: Environmental > Aquatic > Freshwater > Lake | place: Tanzania: Lake...
TTCCGAAGAAGAAATACGCAATCGCGGGGAAGAGGAGATACGTCAGCACGGCGTAAAATGCCATAACACCGGCGTATTTGGTGATGTTGAAAGAGAGATTCATTGGTGATGGATGGATTGGATAATGATGGATGATGGATGATGGATTGGGTTATGTAGTATCGAGAGAATATTCTTTTTGTGGCGAATATCTCGACAAGGACTCGTTTGTATATGCCCCCCACAGTAACACCCCGCCCGCCACTACGAATACAACCGAAAACTCTTGGTCGCTTGGATAATTCCGTATAAATAAAAATAACGCCGAGAGAAAAAGCACCGCGAATGCGACCACCGATACGATGCGTTTCACCTCCATTCTGTAATATAACGATGTATATTTTTATTAGATCCGCTACGCTGATTCCATTACATGACATACGGCACCAGATACGTTTCTTTCTCTGAAATAACAACGAGTGCCTTTGTCTGTGTAGGCGACTCTTCTAAATATTCTGAAATCGCCACCGCTACCTCCTTCTTCGGCACCACACAGCACCCGCAATGGTCTTCATTTGCCTGAAACACCTTACAATCAATAACCCGTGGGTCGTATTGAATCCCCCATCGCCCCAATACGACCGCAGTATTTCCGCCGCCGGCACCGACACGTTCAACGAGACCGAGACCACGAAACAACGACTTCAACATTTCTATTATAATAATACACGACACTATATTTATACCTATTTTCAATAAAAACATTTCAATTTAATCTCTCGCGGATCGTCGTCGCGTCGTTGCGTGTTTCCACCCCCGTCGGCCATACTTACAATGCTGGCGTTGAGAGAATCCGCGCGGGCGGCGGCAGTTGATACTGCGTTTGTATTTCATCGACCAGCGATGAGGGCGGCGTTTTGTAAGAAGCATGAGTATATAATACTGAGAATAATACTTAAAGCCCGTTCAACAACTCCTCAATACTATCCAAATCCGTCAAGAACCGCGGATACCGTGCGTGAAATTCGCGCATCCTCGCGAAACATTCCGGATAAGACGCATCCAAGAGTTCTTCGGTTACATCCGTCCATCTCTCGACAACGAGACATGGAAATCCCGTGACGGGGTAATACAACCGGTCAAACGCTGTATGCGTCCGGACAACAATCGGAACGCATCCTAAGTAAATACACTCATAGAACCGGTGTGTATCAACGCCGAGACCCCGCGGGCAAAGCGCATACCGGCTTTCGAGAGTTTTATCATAAATCACCGCGGGAGGTATTTTCTCATAAAAATACTCGGGTGTGTCGCGTTTCTCTCGTTCGAATCGTCGTTCAGGTGCGGGGTCATCGTTTAGATTATAGACGAATGACGGCGACGCGGCACCCGCACCCGTGAACAGGTCATAGCACTCTTGACGCGACGGATGTGTCCATACGCTAAAGCACAGTAAACATTTTATGGGTCGTCGCGTGACCGCTTCCGCCGAATCCGCCGCCCACACGGTGTCGCGCATCATCGATACACCCTTCTCATACAAACACGAATGATGAAACCGGTGATGCATCGAAACCACCGACCCGCAATCACGTATTCCAATCGGCATGATACCAACTTTCGGATGGTCGTAAGCATTATTCTGAATAAACACCCGAATACTTACTGGCAGCAATCTCTCGACAAACTCCCACGCAACTAGCGGTTCTTCCATAATATAAAACACGACGCGGACATTACGTGCTCGTAAAATCGCGACAACGGTATGAACAGGCACCTCGGTTTCTCTCGTCGATATAAAAATCGAATCTCCATCACGCAACTGTGCGGCATATTCCGCGTAATCATGAATCCCTACATTAATCCGGTTAGTATAACAAAGCGTGCTCCGAAGCGCGAATCCGATTTGCGACAACTTAAAGATGAGTCCGCGCGAGAGAGCCCGTTTTGCTTCCTGTATTGCGTTCATCGCGCGGGTCTTTGATATTTAGGAGCGTTTCATTTTTATATGTTTTATACGGTGGATATACAAAATGGAACCTGTCGACGCCGAACCCAGTATCCCCCAGTTGAAAACCGACAAACGCGAGAGAAAGCATACGGCACAAATGTTGCCTCTGGGCATCACACAACAAATGATGAAAAAATATGTCGTGTATTATCGAGAGTTCGTGAATCTAAAAAATGGAAAACGTGTTCCGAGAGAATATTTCAAGGTGGAGTCGCATCCCAAGCTCTCGCGACCATGGGTCAGTTCAAAATCAGGGAAAATTTCATTACATGAAAAGTTGGAAGCAGCGAACCAAATTGTCACGGATTTAGAAGGATCAACGCCACCGACGCCGTCGAACACAACAACCACAGACACCGAAGAGAAATTTACTGTCATGTCGACAGGAGGACATGAAATAAGTCATGCGTTCGCATCCGAGAGAAAATATTTACCGAAATATACTACAATACGTATTGTAAAACAGACAACAGCGTCGACCACCTTATCTCTCGTATTTGATCAAAAGGATCATCAAAATGGATTTCGATGGACGTGTAGTCATACATTTACTGTTTCCACTCCGCCTGACTCTTCAAAACCGATGATTACGGAATCAACTATTTCTCTCGAAATCTCGAAACTAAAAGAGAAAATATACAATAAATACGCGGTGAATTTGATTGAATAGACAGAAGATGATAAATACCTACATAAACAAATATCTTGATATAATATATAAACGCCAAAAATATGACTCTTTCCAGCAAACTACATACGTCTTCTAACTCCGCGACGATAGAAGACGATGATACCGACCTTTTGACCCCTAAGGTGCCTCGCGGAAAACGGAGTGACCTAACCGAAAAAGACTTGGAAGAATTTACACAATCATTTTCGGCGTTTATGACCGCGTTAACGGCGGGGCATTTAGAGTAAATAGAAATAAGATGATGTGACGGATGTAAAGTATTTGAAAAAAATTGAAATGTTTTTCTTCAAATCAGTCATCAACATATCTTCTATCAGAGAATCAATCGTATACAAATGTCGTCGTCCAGAAATACCAACGCTACCCGCAATACCGTCGCCGTCGCTCCTTACTGCAAGGTGTGCCATGACGCCGGAAAACCCAAATCGGAATATACCAATCACTTCGTCAAGGACCAGCCAGGACCCAACGGAAAAGTAGTCTGTCCAACGCTCCTGAATCAAGCCTGCCGAATCTGCCACAAAACGGGACATACGTCGTCCTACTGCCCGCAATACAAGTCGCGCCGCGACGACTACCGTGAAGAACGCTACAACATCCCTCGTGAAGAGCCAAGACGCGATGACCATGACCGCCGTGAAGAACCAAGACGCATCAACGGTTACTATGACAGTCTTCGCGAAGACACCGAACGCCGTGAACGAGATATACGCCAACGTGACGAGGAATACAACCGCCAACAAGAGCGCCGTTCCAAACCATGGCTTCAGGCTGCGTTGAAAAAGCCGGAACTAGAAGAACAACAACAACGCCGCCGTCATGAGCCATACGCTCACCCTCACGGACCTCGTGTGCGTTTGAACCTTGAAGCGTCAGCTCTTTGTTCCTCAAAACACGCCACCGGCGTCACTAAACCAGAACTTCCTGCTATCGATATCCAAAAAGTGAATCTCAATCACGCATCAAAGTGGGGCGATGAGGATGCTGAAGAGCCGTTCGTCTACAACCCCGAAGAAATGGCGCGTGAGTTCTTCCAACACGCTGCTGTAATGTCAAGTTTCACAACGAGTGCCGAACACGACTTCATCGCTGCGTGCGAGGAGGACCAGAACGATATGCTATTCTTCTGCGGACAGTAAACATCCAAAAATCAACAAGCCAGCCGCATCGTTCCATCAGGATTATCAAGGTATGTTTATATGTATGTGTTTATGAAACTAACACTTTTTATTCCATTCGATTCGATTCCATTCCATTAAATTGAAATGTTTTCATCTTATGATGGCATATCCCAGCGTTTATTATGAAACATTATTCAAATACATCAATCATCGAATTTTTAGAAAGAGAAAAAATGGCGAGAGAACAAGAACGAATCGAAGCAGAAGCCAGAGCCTGTATGCGTATGGACATCAAAGAACATATATACAGTTACCCGGATGGAACCGTATATATGGGGCAAATGCGTGTGAATGCTCAGAGCGACGGACGAAACAGCCATCTGCGTCATGGTCGCGGGACTCTTCAAACTCCTGCGTTTGTCTATGGTATGCCCCTCAAAAACTACACAAGCGACGAAGCCGCTGAAAATGCTCACCTCGCCAAATGGCACGAATACGCTGGAACATGGGAAAACGATAAACTTCACGGCTACGGAGTTCATGTTCAAAAATCTGGCGGCGGAGCCGAAATTGTTATATTTGAAGGTGAATGGAAAAATGGGAAACCGATGAAGTCGACTCATGACAACGACGACGACGACACGGTATTTGGTTGAATGGTAAAAATCACTATGATAAAAATTGATATGGGATGATACACCGATCCGATCAAGCTGCGACGACCAGTTCTTCGAGGTCATCCGTTCGCCACCCCGCCATCTTATCAACCGGCAGGCATTTGGGACTGTAAAATTTATAGAGTCCGGTAGGTAGAAGCGACGACGGCAGTAGTAAAGGTAAAGTATACGCGTCTGTTGTGTTCCTCTAACACTTTTTATTTATAGAATATTCAACTACCGATATTACACTACTAAGAATTCGTATAAAAAATGAGGCATACCCGCACCTCTTGACACTACACACACACACACACACACACACACACACGCTTGCTTACCTTTCTTTAATCCAGATACTCTCTTGAGTTGTGGCGTTGAACTCTTGGATGGACAAACCATGTCGTTCCAAGGCCGTCGGAGGTAGGTATTGGTTTTCGGTGAGCCGGATCAGCATACAGCTCTGGGTGCGTCCATTCGTTTCGCTCTTGACTGATCGGGAAGTATTTGATTCCGCCAAATTCGGTCTTGGATTGTGGTTTGTAGCGGCACAATTCGCCTCGTTCGTTTTTCTCGACCTCTTTTTTCATCTTTGCGATAATCCGTTGGCTAACCGTGCGGTGTTTGGCCCAATTCTGGTGGCGTTCGCTTTCTTCGTGTTTTTGCCAGTGTTTGGTTTTGCCGGTATATCCGCACGCACACTCCCAGATTTGGTGGTCTCCATAAAGTCCTCCTCCTCTTCCTCCACCAACTCGCCAACTGCCAACCGCGTGTCTCGCGATGAATGGGCAGACTTCGGGATTTGGGTTGATCCAAACACGTTCCAGTTGGTTTACAACGCACTCGGTTGCTTCGCGGAGCATGATGTCGCGCTCTTGTTGAGGAAGTTCCGTCCAGTTGGAATAAGTGATTCCAACGTGGTCGGGATGTTCGTTTGTCACGCGACACCACGCGGCGCGGTCAATCCGTTCTTCAACTCCGGCAGCCGCGAACAAATGTGCGGATTCGTTGTAGGATGGAGGAGGACCATGAACCGCCGCCGCCGCGTGAACCGGAACTTCACGGTGGAGTGCGGCCAGAGCATTCATCGCCTCCAAATATTCGCCTTCAGTCATTTTGTCTTGGTTGTCTTCAATAACGCGCATAAGCGTTTCGAGTTTAGGGTTTACTGCGGCCATGTTTCGTTTCTTCTTTGTTCGGTTACTGTATTCAATCTATTGTAAAAAAAACATTTCAATTTTTTCTTACAATAGTGGGCCATTATGAAATGATGATATTTTTAATGAATAAAATTGATATTATGCCGGGGTCGGGGTCGGGGTCGGAGTGTATTTGAAGCGGATTTCGGTCTAAAACTGAATAAAGTTGTGTCTGCTAGACCCCTAGAACCTTCGCTGCTTCTCGCAGTTATCCCATTAATCGAGCCGTAATCAGAGCCGGAACCTGAAGTCAGTTGTAATCCGCCGGTTTCACCCCCCCTACTTCCAGCGACCGCCGTCGCCCCGATGGCAAAAACCGGCCGTGCCGGAGAAATTAATTGTCCGGTCATCAACTGCGGAACCTGTGAATACCGATTGACGCGCATAAAATGGCGGACATCGCGTAATAACGAGCTCCATGGATAGGTGCGGATAGTGGCGCTGTTGGCACGAAGAATCGAGAATACAGCATAGGTGAGTGCTCCGGCGAATGCGTTGTTGATATATGCGTCGGCGGATGTTTGTTCGTCACGTGAGCCGCTGATCATAAAGACATCGCCCGCGGTGTCGGTATATTTGCCATTCGTGAATGCCTTCTGCTGCGTGCGCCATATGGCGGGATTGCGACCAGAAGGGGGTCGAAGAAGTAGACTGAAATCCTCGTATTTATACCGGACATCACAGCCGGTTCCGTTATGACAGCAGTCCAGGATGACATAGAGACGCGCACCCCTAGGCACCTTATTCACGAGAAGTGCGCGGATTTCGTCGTCGGTGATGATGCCACCTCCGGCGGATGCGGGTGCGTTATAGTCGACCGGACAAAGGCATGAGTCGAGTCCGGTGGCTTCATCGCCATTTGTATCACGCACCAGCGACCCGTGGCCAGAGAAATGGAAGATGGCTTCATCACCAGCGACCATTCCGCTGACGAGGGCGGCGATACCCGAAAGAATATTTTGGCGGGTAGGTGGCACAGCCGACGCAGTTCCGGCACCCGCGGCACCACGGTTTCCATCGGTAAGAATGGTAACCGCAGCAGAGTCATACCCTAACGTGGTGCGTAAATACTGCGAAACATTTACGACGTCGTTGTAGCAGCCGTTTAAGGTGGCGTCGGGATTGTTGTTGTAGTTGATACCAACGAGCAAGGCGGTGCGACGAGGAGGACGAGGGGTGGTGGAAATCGCGGACATATTGTATAATAATACGATATAATATAATTATACGCCGCTATATTTCATATAAAGAATATGACATATAAATAATAGATACGATGACGAAACTCGCGTTTATTACCGGAATCACCGGTCAAGATGGTTCCTACCTAAGTGAATTGTTATTAGACAAAGGGTATAAAGTATTCGGTATTGTCCGTAGAACTTCGTTGCTATTTTCACACACAAGAATAGAACATATTCGCGATAAACTAAACCTGCGTTATGGTGACATGACCGATACAACCGGATTAACGAATTTTATACACAATATTATACATTCGCACCCCGACTTTGAGGTATTTGAGATTTATAATTTGGCCGCACAATCCCATGTTGCGATATCATTTGAAATACCTGAATATACGAATGACGTCGATGGAGCAGGTGTGTTACGCATCTTAGAAGTGATACGAACGCTGCCCTCAGCCATAAAAAACAAGATTCGATTTTATCAGGCAGGAACAAGCGAGATGTTTGGGGCGGTAAAAGAAACTCCGCAGACCGAAAACACCCCATTCAATCCGGTTTCACCCTACGCTGCCGCGAAAGTGTATGCTCATCATATTACGAAAGTGTATCGCGAAGGATACGGTTTATACGCGGTAAATGGTATTTTATTCAATCACGAAAGTAGTCGTCGTGTGGAGAATTTCGTGACGATGAAAATTGTAAGCGGAATCAAGAATATTCTAAATGGAACGCAGGAGTGTATTGAATTGGGGAATATCGATAGTCAGCGTGACTGGGGGCATGCGAAGGACTATGTATACGGAATGTGGCTCATGCTTCAGCAGGAGCAGCCCGATGATTTTGTCCTCGCATCCGGAAAGACACAGACGATTCGCACCTTCGTCGAGAAAGCATTCGCATTTAAAGGTATTACGATCGTGTGGAGCGGCGAAGGCGTGAATGAAATCGGGAAAGATACGGCTACAGGCATCACGCGAGTAAAAATAAACCCGAAATATTTCCGTCCATGTGAAGTCGAGTTTTTATTAGGTGATGCGACAAAAGCACGGGAAAAATTGGGATGGACGTTTCGATATGATACGCTAGAGAAGTTGATTGAAGATATGTTTATTATTCCGCCTCATCCGCAGTAACGTCTGTAACAAACAACCGGTTCATCGCGCACACTTCTGGTTTCTCTGAGCTTCGCAACGCTGTGAATATATGGCGAATGATCGCATCATGACGCACCCGAATCGTATAATCCTGTTGTATCGCACCACGCCCGATACGCCCCATCGATTGAATCGCCTTTTCTTGCGACATTCCCTCGAGGTCTTTGCCAATATATCCATGACAGAACTGATAATTCGTGCCATAGATATAGTCTGTTGCCGTAATAATCAGATATAACTTCTGATGCTTCGCTAGCGTCTTCATAATATCGGTGTATTTCTGATCGGTCGCGTTCGTAATCGCACCGATGCCCATCAGAAGGAGGAGTTTCCAGTGATTGGCCACATTTAAAAGCATAATCTGTTCAACAAATTCATCTTCCACAAACGACGTAAACTCGTTCGAGAGTGCGGTGCGTTTCGTCCAGCGTTTCAGATGTTCTAAACGGTTCGGAACAAATAGTTCATGAAGCGCCGTATACTTGACGGATTTCTTCAATTCCTCTACTTTGATATGAAGTCGCTCAGTTTCAGGATTCACGCGAGTATCGGATGTGAATTTCCTTGTTTTCTTTTCGTCGGCACCGCCGCCTCCGCCGCTGCCGCTAGTATCCGCCGATTCTCCTTCTAGATCCTTAATAATCTTTTCGGTCTTTGTGATTTCTTCAAGCACACGTGTATTAAAGTCGATTGTCTCCATGATGTCGCTCATCACGACCGTCGGTATTTTCGCGGTTTGAAGCATAAATGCTGCGACTTTATCCACGTTTTCGGTAAGATAAATCGTAGGTCCGTCCGTTAGGGTATGCGCATCACTCGTGGAAAGATTAACAACGGATTCGAATTTCTGGCGACGAACATCCATGAGCGTATCATAAACACGCGGCCAGTATTTTGGGCGAATATTTTCGAGGAGGAGTAAGTAATATTCCTTGATGCTTGTCATCGTGATTTCACCAATATCGGCGAACATATTCTCTGGGAGGTATCGCTGAGATGTAAGAATTAAACCGCGGTTGTCATCCGTATCAGGATCATCGTCGTCGTTTTTGTGTTTTTCTTTTGTTTCAGATGCGTCGTCGTCGTCGTCGTCGTCGCTGTCGTCGCTGTCGTCGCTGTCGCTGTCGTCGCTGTCGCTGTCGTCGCTGTCGCTGTCGCTGTCGTCTCTGTCGTCGCTGTCGTCGCTGTCGCTGTCGCTGTCGCTGTCGCTGTCGTCGGGTTTCACCGGTTTCGTAACCAACGCAATAAATCGCAAGATCTCGCGTAAATCGAAATAACGCATAAGTGTCTGATATGTCTTACAGTGTTCAACACATTCCAATAGTCGGTCATAATCTTTGCCAAACATATAATGTGGAAGTTCGATAAAACCGTTTTGATTCACGATTGGTATCGACTTCTTAAAATCATGACTAATGATGCTATAAATTTCCGCTCCCTTGTCATGAAACTTTACCTTGAAATCTTGAATCACATCTACGATTTCATCTTCGCGCGGCAACGTAGCGGAAGACAACACAACATTCGGAACCACATTTCCGCTCCAATTTCGATGAATAATTGAATGGAGTTCGTGTTCTTTGTAGTCGAGAGATATGGTTGGCTCATCCCAATACATCAGGAGTTGATCAAGCGGATGAAACGCTATCATATACCGCATCGCAAGCAAATAAGACCTAATATCGCAAATCATGATTTCGACATTATCACCGATGCTGTTATCGACTTTGCGAATACGTCCGCTACGTTTGTCGCGAATTGCCTCTTTTGCTGCGAAATAATGAAGGCGGATATCATCGATGTTGCTACAGCCGAATGCGAATGCGATGCGCTTCTTCACCGAAATGGCTGCCTTTGCTAACGCCAAGCCCACATGTCGAGCCGCACACACAAATATAATCTTGTATTTCTCCGACAAACCAAGCGGTGAAAGCGTCTTTCCTGTGCCGGTTGGTGCGATATACAGGATCAACTTTGCTTCAGGACGTTTCGCGACTGTGAAAAGTTGTTTTTGATGTTCGTATAACTGAAAATCTGCGTATTTGAAAACAGCATCATTCTGTTCGATAAACCGGTAAGCATTACGAATGAATCCAATAATTTGAATTTCGTCTTTAAATAACTCGAGAATGTAGTTCGCGAAATCAATAATATGCGAATTCACACCGATCACCGATTTTTGAAGCATGAGTTTCAGCGTATAATAATGTTTCATCCATTCATTTGGACCTACTACCGCCGCCGTCGTTGTCGTCGTCGTTGTCGTCGTTGTCACCGCACCGCTATTGCTATTGCTATTGCTATTGCTATTATTACCAACAGAAGAAGGAGCCGCATTTGATAACGTTTTGATTTCAATCATCGTTTCGATTGTATTCATAATATGATGATCGAACGTGTCACCAGAACCACCAAATGTCGTATTCATATTTTGAATTCTCATTAAATCTACTTTTTTCATCTTATTTTTAGACTTGGCGCAAATATTGTATCCAATCTTCGTCTTATCAGCATTATTCAGTAAATGTATGACTCGTTCGACGCGTTTTTTAAAATATTCGTTGAACAAGTGATCCTCCATTTCCGGAGTCTTTGTTATTTTTAGCCGCGAAAAGAGCGACATATGAATATTGAATACACGATTCACATCATGAAACCCGTCGACAATAAGTTTCAACACACGCATTTCATCTTCAGGTTCCATGATTTCGATTCCGTTCCATTCTTCACTTGTAAGTTTCACTTGGCGCAAAGATGAATCAACGGCGGTCGCAGTCGCAGCAGTCATTTGTTGTATAGTAAAGGGTTTACGTTCGTTAAAATACGTCGTCGATACATTAAAATAATTTGTTTCGTTTTAAATCAATTTTAGCTATATAAGTATTAGAATGACAATAAAGGGTTAAATTGAATTAAATATAACTCAGTATTGTATATCAGTCACCCTTATTTACTCTTGTATTTGATGACATCTCCTCTTATTATCAGCTTTGACGGAAATATTGGTTCTGGGAAATCGACCACCTGTTATGAATATGAACAATATCTTAAAAATAGATTATCTAGTGATAGTATTTCCGATACAACAAATAACAACGGCGATATAGGAGGTATGTTCCCAACAATTACGTCTTTTAAAGAAGAGGTATGTTTTTTAGATGAGCCTGTCGCTTTATGGAATGAAGTATGTGATGAAAATGGTGTAAATATACTCACGAATTTATACAAGAATATTCGTGCGAATGCGTTCAAATTCCAGATGATGGCATATATTTCGCGCCTTTCTTTGTTGCGCAAGGCGGTGAAGAACCCGAAAATCAAACTCATCATCACGGAACGAAGTGTTGAAACCGACCGAAATGTCTTCGCGAAAATGCTATATGACGCCGGAGATATTTCACACGACGAATTCCAGATTTACACACTTTGGTTTGATGAATTCCTGACGGATGTTCCGTTAGGGGGGATCGTCTACATTCATGCTTCACCGGATGTATGTGTTGAACGTATTCACAAACGGTCGCGTTCCGGTGAAACGATTCAGCCTGATTATATCCAACGATGCCATCAATATCACGAGGATTGGATTCGCGGAAGGAACTGTCCGCTTCTTGAATTGCCGGCGAATGAAGATATGAACAAAACACCGACGGTTATGATGGAACGAATGGAGTCTATTACTGGATTCATACGAGGGTTACTCAATAAAATGTCCGCGTCGGCATCCGCGTCCGCGTCCGCGTGATAAACGAATTAAACATTATGATTCAATAACCATATAATAATATTGAATCATAATTCACAGTGCCTATTTTATTTACATGTCGTCGTTCGATGAATCCGCTTGTCATTTTGTATCTAGTCGCGGATTATTGAAGTCGTGTAAAATTCGGTCTGCGAACCCGGTGTCAAGTAATCCGAATGACCTTGAACATCTCCGTATTTTTATTTCTGAACAAGAAAACTATCGCCACCACATCCAAACTCCGGTATCCATCTACGTATGCTGCGACGCGTTTCATCATTTTTTACAGAATTACGCTTATTGTATAACGATTCCGTTTATTGTAGTATGCGGCGACGGTGATCTTACGATGTTTCATGAAGCGTTGCCGAGAGATAAGCATAATATGTTTGCGATGTTTATGTTAAATCCGAATATGCGCGGATTATTCTCTCAAAACATGGATATTCAAGAGTGTCGTGCGTTTCTAAAAGAGAAAACAACAAAACTTTGGGCAGCAAATGCGGCGGTTTTTAAATACGAAAATGCGCCGAAAACACTCGAAGATGCGATACATGATGTAACACAAAAACTGCGTCAGATACCGATTGGATTAGATTATCATACGATTAGCGAAAAACCTTGGCACCCATGGGTCACCAAAGAAGGAACTCGGTCGCATGAAGGAACCACACCGGTAGAACAAGAAAGCACACTTATTCGTGAAATCCGAGAAGGCATGAAACCATTTTACCAGCGTAAGATACGTATCTACTCAAACGTTATGCTGTGCCCAGACCGTTTCAACGATCGTATCAAGGCGATTCGAGAGATTCCCGCCGAACTCATCTCTCAGCAAACCACTTTCATTCCTCGAACACAGACATGGCGAAACATGACCGAGTTCGCATTCGTATTGTCGCCTTTCGGAAATGGAATGGATTGTCACCGAACATGGGAAGCATTATTATGTGGCTGTATCCCGATCGTGCGTTCATCTGTATTCAACGAATTATTTGAAGGGTTGCCAGTGCTTATTGTAGAGAAATGGTCAGATATTTCATTACAATTGTTGGTTACAGCTATGGCTGATTTTAAAGACAAAGCGGATAAAAATGAACTTAAATATGAAAAATTAGAACTGGCGTATTATACGAAGATGTTCTCGTCATAGGCATATAAATTCAACCGGCGTGAATTGTAATAAAGCCAACGTGTATATATTATACTATACGAACGACAAACCCATAAAATATGAATGAACTAGACTGCCTTACTTCGATTGACCCAAAAACGGTGCCGAAAGTGCCTTTCCAGAATGAATTCAAGCACGCAAGAATCGAAGAAATATATGACGGAGATACCGTAAAGATTATTGTATTGTTTGGCGATGTTCCTGTGCGATTTTCATTACGTATTCTTGGTATTGATACACCAGAGATAAAACAAGGCGAAGGTAGATTACCGGAAGAACGCCAAGCGGCGATAAAAGTCCGAGATTATATTAAGTCGCTTTTCCCGAAAAATATCGCCAAAATCTGTATTCGTGATTGGGATAAATATGGCGGAAGAGTGTTAGGTGATTTGTATTTACAAACCGGTGAAAGTGTATCCGACATATTGATTCACGGGGGCTGGGCGCGACCATACAACGGTGAAAAGAAAAAGGAATGGACGTTTGATGAACTTACCAAAAGGCCATTCGTATGAAATGAAATAAATTAAAATAAGATAAATCTAAATCGTCCTTTGAAACATCCCATTTTGCGAACCTTGTGTAACAATCGTTGGTTCTGCCCAATATACTTTCAACGTGAGATCTCTCGCAACTTCATTCAACCACCAATCAACCGGTAAGTCGATCTTCTTTGTTAATCCTGCGACATAATCGCATATTTTTTTCGCACACGCGTTGCTGATGATGTAACTATCGGTGCATTTTGCCGCACCGTTGCCGCCCCACGCCGTCTCATGAAGACATTTTTCATAAATATATTGATTCGGAACTTGTATGCTTATCGGAATATGTAAATTACAACCATCACCGATAAATAACATGTCATAATCCTTCGGCAATTGTGTCATGTATAACTTCAACAATGGCATGAAACCATTTGAGAGAATGACGTCATCTTCAAACACGAGAACCTCGTCGTAATTCTCTCGAACCATCAATCGATATAAGTAGAGATGTTTCAAATGAAGCGATAATTCAGTTCGACGCTTGGTGACGTAATCGCGGCTGAATTCGGTGCATTCATCGTCGGTGATTGTATCTTTGTCGAACTTTTCGATGAATTCATAATCGGTGATCCCGTGTCTTTCAAACTGTTGTATAATGTGTTGTTTTCGGCCGGTGAGTTTAGAATAATGATGAACAAAGATTTTCATTCGCGGGTGGGGTCTGGGGGTATGTGTGTATGTGTGTATGTATTTGTGCGTATGTGCGATCTGATGCGTCTGTGCGTCTGTGCGTCTGTGCGTAATTATAGTAATTTATATATCGCACCGTTTATATTGTTTGCTATTTCCCGAACAACCATTTCAGACCAGATGTAATAATTCCTGCGCCCCCACCTCCAATACCGTTGGCATCATCTTCGTTACAATTTGTCTCATCCGGAATATGAATACGAAAATCGTCGTCATTATGATGATCGTTAAAATCTCTCGGATGTCGCGTTTCGCCACTGCCACCTCCGTCTTCAATAAAACCGCCACCCCCCGTCATCTCAGCCAACAATACCGACTTCGGGCGATAACGCAATATATCGATTTCATACTTCGTTATTTTGAAAAGGTCTTTTCCGTAGATTTCGTGAAGAAGCATCCATTCAAATATACCTCCGGTGTAAATATGAACATTCGTAAAACCGAGTTTCACCAGTTGATCATATTTATGTAATATCGTAATATCATTTGAATTCTTACCATAAACGATGATCATGATATCGGGTTTTTTATGTATAAGAGCGTTGATAACACGTTCTTCGAAACGAATATCCAGTGTGGTTTTTATAAGACAGTGTTGGAGACTCGGAGGTAGCGTATTGATTAACAACGTCGAATGTTGAACATGCGAGTTTCGATATATGACCATTTGGATATCTTCATAGCTGACTTTTGGAACGAGACTTACTTGATTGCCCATCTTTAGAATCAACGCAATAAATAATCTTCTTAGTTATACTAACAATATTATTTGTTTTTATCTATTTTACGGACGATTATTCGGTTCAATTGAAGGTAATCACAATATCTACGAATTCTTTCTTAATACTTTTGGTAGCAGATGATGACAGTTCTTCCCGTTTCTTCCGATTTTTCGGTTTTGGGATCTGTGTATCCGTTGTGCCTACTGCTGTTGTGGCGGAGGTAACGGCGGTATCGTCAGTATCGACCTCGGTAAGTCCATCAACCTTTATTTCGCATCCATCTACGGTCGCCGCTGATGTATGATGAGATTTTGCCATCTTACGCGATGTATTGTTTCGAATATTCATGTCTGACTCAATCACTGAATAATTCTCGTGAATATACCGCAATACCTGATTTT
>Ga0194133_10005947_pt1 | contig 15273 bp, 13 predicted proteins | sample TA2KigOf40mmetaG_FD_155448 | JGI IMG/M metagenome (GOLD analysis project Ga0194133, IMG submission 155448) | Freshwater microbial communities from Lake Tanganyika, Tanzania - TA2015055 Kigoma Offshore 40m | ecosystem: Environmental > Aquatic > Freshwater > Lake | place: Tanzania: Lake...
TAGAAATTACCTCGCTTAGGTGTTCTTCCTCTAATAATTCTGGGGCTAACATTACGCACGTCACTGTTTTCGGTGTGTATCGATCTTGAATCGATTCATGAGTAGTGACGATGTTTCGCTCAATCAAACGTTTAATCATGGCATGAATGGATGTTACCTCCAATAATGAGGAAAGAACTTTAAGGTCGCATTCGTCTCGATTTTCCAAAATTGTGACGAGTTCTTGCTCCTTCTCAGAAAGGTGATCTAGTTCCGGGACATAGGCAGGATGTAGAAGAATTTTTGTTTCACTTGCAAGTTTGAAATTAGCAGGAAGTGCGGCATTCATAACATCACCGATTGGCGCCATATAATACGAAGCAATCCATTGCCAGAAACTATATTGAATTGAGGAAATAATTGGAGTTTCATCAAGGAGGTGCTCAATATATTTTACCTGATAAAGGGTAGGCACTTCTTGATGAATACGCGTTATGATACCTGTTTGCAGTTTATTTTTACCGAAGGGTACAATTACTCTTACTCCAAATTTAACCTGGTCATTTAATTCGAAGGGTACGCGATACGTAAATTCCTGGTGGATGGGCACAGGAAGAATAACATCCACAAAATAGGTTATGCGCTCGCTCATTCAAAATTATTGACAATACCATGTCTCACCATTGTCACCAGGATGATTGGAGCAGAAACCTTTCCCGTTGTTGAGTGGGCCTGTGCAAAGTTCTTTTGTACTGTTCTTATCTATAGCGCGAATATAGGCTTGAGCTGCACCAACTGAAAAGGGTTTGTAAAATCGCACAGTTTGTCTGGATGAAAAGACTCCAATTACCATTCCTCCATTATTTATTTCCAAATTCGTGTAAGAGGGTTTCGATTGAGCCAAAGAAGACGATGGTTTATTAACTAAAATGTAGTTGTATAATGCTTCAGAGCCACCGGTAAAGGTAATCCACATACCCTTAAATGTCCTTCGCGTAATTGAGGCATCATTTGTGCAATTTTGAGTCATCAATTCATAAAATGTCTTTCCTTGTACTGTAAATGTGCGAGAATTATTCGGATTGACATCTGATTCACCTATTTTCCAATTAAATGATTTAACGGATGTATCTGCTAATGAAATTTCATTAAACTCTACGTCCATTTGAGCACTTAAAATGTAAGAGTTTCCCGTATTTGAGACCGTTAATGGTGCCCCCAAATATTCTGCAGGTGAGTCAACAAACTTAAATTTAAAATTTTGTCCAGAGGAAGGTGCAGTTATCCCTTTTACCAATTGTGTTTCAGATTTCACGGTATATTTTCCGCCGTTAACCACAACAGTTAGTTTGTATGTTGCTGCAGGATCCAATGATGACAATTGTGGATTAGAGGAAGTTTGAATCGTTCCAAAAACAGGTGTATTCTTGGTTGGAAGGGTTTTAAAATAATAAACTTTTTCTTGAGGGGCGTAAAATACGCCGTTTGTCTCTTTTGTATCTAACATTGTATCCTTTAGAATCCAGGACCGGATTAAATTTTCATTCAGGTATTCTTCCACTGTAACTTCAACTTCGTCGAAATAATTTGAATCAGGGATTTGAGCGAAATCCAACGCATTTCCCGGTCCAATAAATGCTCTATTCACCTTAATGTAATGCAGTGAGTCGGCATGATCTAATAAACCATATACAACTACGGTTTCTTTAAAGGCACCTCGAAAATCAATTTTATCGTTACAACTGCATAATGCCGTTAGGCAAATAAAAAGTATTCCGACTATTTTCATTTTATTTTTCAATAGCTATCAGTTCTACCTCAAATACAAGGGGCATGTAGGGCTTTATAGCGCTCCCAGGTTGTGGATTTGCTCCATATGCGAGTTCTTGAGGAATGTAAAATTTGTATTTAGCACCGACTGACATCAGTTGGAGGCCTTCGGTCCAACCGGGAATTACCTGATTCAGGGGGAAAGATGCAGGTTCTCCGCGTTTTACCGAAGAATCAAATACCTCGCCTTGCGGCGTGGTTCCGTGATAATGAACCTTTACTTTTGACGTTGCCTTTGGTTTTGGCCCCTTTCCTGGCTTCATTACAATGTATTGCAACCCTGATGCTGTAACTTTAACTTTTGGATTTTTCTTGTTATTTTTTAAAAAGGCTAGACCGTCGTTCATTTGTTTCTCCGTAAAAGCTTTTTCAACCAACTCGCTCATCCTTTCTTGTATTTTCTGTTTTTCACTTTCGTTGATTTTGGATTTATCGTTCAATGCATCTTGGAAACCATTTTCTACCATTTTTAAATTAAAAACGTTTTCAACACCAAATTCTTTGAGTTGAACAACAAGCATATACTTGTCAAATTTCCCCAAATAAAAAGACCCAGAGTCAAGATTGGAGGGATTAAAATCTTGGCCATCAGGACCGATGAGCTCAGTAATTTTTTTATTCATCTTCTGAACGGTCTGCGAATCGATGGATATTGATTCTTTGAACCCTTTAATCAGCATTTCTTTGTTCAGTTCACCGTAGAATTGTGCATTTTTTAAATTTTCAACGCGAGTTGTACCGAGGAAATAAGAAATTGTGTCTTCTTTATTATTAAAATTCACATTAGCAGTTGTTACACTTTTAGTACTTTCACTACTTTCACTACTTTCATCAGAATTTCCACATGAGGTTGAAACGATTCCTAAACTTAAAAAAGAAACTACAAAAAATTTATTCATGACTAATTAACAGATAATAATTCAACATCAAATATAAGTGCACTATATGGTTTTATCGGACCTCCGGGATGAGGAGTTGCTCCGTAAGCTAATTCTTGAGGAATATACAGCCTGTATTTGGAACCTGTGGACATCAATTGTAGCGCTTCTGTCCATCCCGCTATTACCTGTTGCACACCAAATGTTGCGGGCTGTCCTCGTTGCACCGAACTATCGAAAACAGTTCCGTCAATGAGTGTTCCATGATAATGCACGCTTACGTTATCGCTTTTTGTTGGTTTTACACCTTCGCCTTCAACGATCACTTCATATTGTAAGCCAGAAGAAGTAATGTTAACGCCTGATTTGTTTGCGTTTTCTTTTAAAAACAACTCACCTTCCTCTTTTGTCACTTTGTGGAATTTTTCTTTTTGTTGATTCACATACTCTTGGATGGCGGTATTCGCTTCTTGCTCTGAAAAATTTAGCTCTTGATTCGTAAAAACTTGCGTAATTCCTTTAACCAAAAGATTGGTGTCCAATTCAGATAGGTCTTGAGATTTTAGACTTTGACCAATACTTACACCTATTGCCAAACTTGCTTTTTCGTGAAGGTTTAAAGATGAAAATTCCATAGGCTACGAATTTACGGATTTATTCTTGTTTCGTTTATCAAAATTCAAACTTGTAACCTATATTTTTACCTTTCGTATGCATTTCTGATGGATTTTTCATTTAAGTACGCCCAGTATAGTCATTTTAATTTATTGTCTAAAAAAGATCAGAAGCTTGTTGATGCTGCATTTGAGGCAATGAACAAAGCATACGCACCATATAGTGAATTTCAAGTTGGTGCAAGTGTTTTATTAGGGAATCGCCATGTAGTATTGGGGAATAATCAAGAAAATTTGGCCTATCCATCGGGATTGTGTGCGGAACGCGTGGCTTTGTTCTATGCAGGAGCAAATTATCCGAATGAAGTTATCGATACAATTTGTATTGTAGCCAAGGGTTCACTCATTTCTAAAGAATTGCAGATATCTCCATGCGGTGCATGTCGACAGGTTATGATTGAAAGTTCTATGCGACAATCCGCTCCAATTCGTGTCATCATGGTAAATCAAGATAATCGTACCTTAGTTATTGATAGAGCCGAGGATCTTTTACCATTTACTTTTTTTAAATAAGTTTTTCTTTTCAACAATTGTAAAAAAAAGGTATTGTGGCGCTTATATTTGTAGGCTAATTTTTATTTATGAATTCTTGGTTTACAGTCAAAGTGAAATATACAAAGCAACTGGATAATGGTACTTTTCGGAGAGTGGCGGAATCCTACATGTTGGCCGCCATGACATTCACCGACGCAGAAGCCCGGATATATGAGGAATTGGGTTCTTCAATTCGCGGCGAGTTTTTAGTTATGGGAATTGCCAGAACGGACCTTCAGGATATTTTTCAATACGACGATTCAAAAACATGGTTTAAATGTAAAGTTTCCTATGATAAAGTTGACGACGAAGCGGATAAAAAGAAGACCATTGCGCAGAACTTTTTGGTATCTTCGGATACTGTAAAAGAGGCGTACGAACGAATCCAAGAGAGTTTAGCATCCTTGATGATTGACTACACCATTACGGCGATTACAGCTTCCTCCATTGTTGAAATTTTCCCGTACAGGGCAGAGGATGTTGCTTCTCCGGCAAGGAGAATAAATCAAGTGATTGACGAGGTAATGGAAAATCCAAAGTCAAAGGGTATTGTATTCAGCGCAGCGGGATCGAGCGAAGACGAAGCTTTTGAGGATTTAGACAGTGACAGCGAAATAGTGGACAATTACACACCTGAGGAAGAATGAGCGAAGAATTGAAAAAATTACGAGATGATCACAAAGATTTCTTGGGTGATAATTTGGAAAACCCGCCTTTGTGCCCGCTTTCATTATTTTCAGACTGGTTTGATGCAGCGGTGAGAGGTCAGGAACTTGAATCAAATGCACTTTGTTTATCAACGGTTGGGAAGTCGGGTATACCCTCCTCGCGGATCGTCTATTTAAAAGAAATGAAAGAGGAGACATTTATTTTTTACACCAATTACAACAGTAAAAAAGGGGAGGAACTCGACCAGAATCCGAATGCAACCATGTTATTTTTTTGGCCTAAACTCCAGCGTCAAGTGCGCATTACAGGGCTTGTTTCTAAAATTTCTGAACAAGACAGCGATGCTTACTTTTCGTCGCGACCGCGGGAGAGTCAGTTAGGTGCATGGGCATCACATCAGTCTGAGATTTTACATAGTAGGGCTGAGTTGCTCTCACGATTAACAGATTTAGCAGTGCAATTTCCCAGTGATGTACCGCGGCCGGCGCACTGGGGTGGGTACGCGCTTCTTCCCTCAGAAATGGAGTTTTGGCAAGGCCAACCGTCGCGCCTTCACGATCGAGTGGTTTATGAGCGGTTCGCGAATTCATGGAGAATAATACGTAAAAATCCCTAATGAGGAAGGAACCTGTATGCTTAAACCTTTCGAACGGAATTCGACTTGTTCACATGCGCGTTCCGAATCAGGTCGCCCATATTGGTTTTTTTTTCGCTGCAGGTGCGCGATTTGAAAGCTCCAAGCAGATGGGGCTTGCTCATTTTATTGAGCATTGTGTTTTCAAAGGCACAGAAAAAAGAAAGGCCTACCACATCCTTTCGCGAATTGATGCAGTTGGAGGAGAATTAAATGCTTACACTGCAAAAGAGGAATTGTGTTTGTATGCCTCTTTTTCTAAAAAGTATGCCCCTCGCGCTGTTGAGCTATTGGCCGATATTGCCATTCGTTCTACTTTTCCCCAACGAGAAATAGCGAAGGAAAAGGAGGTAATCATTGATGAACTCAATTCATACATGGATTCGCCGTCTGAGCGGATATTCGACGACTTTGAAGCACGCTTGTTCAAAGGACATAGTTTGGGGTATAACATTTTAGGTACCAAGCAGACCGTTCAAAGTTTCAATACGGAAGATCTAGTCAGGTTTACGAAAAATTTTTTTACACGGGACAATTTGGTTGTTTCATATGTTGGGAGTTCATCTGTAGAAAAAATATCCTCACAACTTGAATTGCACTTAGCTGAAATGCCGGAGACCGGCCAGAGACCGGCCATGCTTCATTTTTCGGATTATCGACCGTTCGAACACCGGGAGAAAGAGGCGAATTTTCAAACGCATTCCATCCTTGGTTCAATTGGTCCGAGTTACCATGACAAAAATCGTGTTGCCATGGCACTATTGATCAATGTTTTGGGTGGTCCCGCATTGAATTCAAGATTAAATTTAAGTATTCGTGAAAAATATGGCTTGGCTTATTCTGTGGAAGCTAATTATCAAGCATATGCAGATACAGGATATTGGCAGGTTTATTTAGGAACTGAGTCAAAAAATTTAGAGCGTGCACAGAGTTTGGTAATAAAGGAATTAGACCGCATGATCAATAAATCCTTTACAACCATTCAACTTCATCGGGCGAAAGAACAATTTAAGGGTCAATTGGCCTTAGGAATGGACTCTAATTCCGGGGTTATGCAGGGATTGGGGAAAAGTATGCTGATTTTTAACCAAATAGATACGCTATCTGAAATTCATGCTTCCATTGATAGAGTCACTACTCATCAACTCAACGAGATTGCTCAGCAATATTTAAGACCAGATTTGAGATCCATTTTGGTTTATGATTGTTAGGTGGATTTCAACCTTGTACTCGTTCGTTTTAAATTTCAATCCCCTTTGTAAAGTTGATGTTAGGAGGGATAGATGCCTTTGAAAAGTGTGAAGCACTTAATTCAAGATAAATAAAAAAAGCGGACATTAGCCCGCTTTTCCTAACTTTAAACTAAACTATATACTATTTATCAGATTCAGATTTTGCCAATACATAAATGACAATACCGAAACCAATCTTGTTTATGGCATCTCCTATGTTGTATACGACATCCATGTATTTTGTGGCCTCTGCTTGATCTGCTACTAGCTCGATACCCAATAATCCGCCGGGTGTTCCCAACATATATCCGAGAGGGTAAATTGCCCATCCGACCAAAACGAACCATGCCAATACACGAGTTGCTTTCGCCACTGCGGGTCCTGCGGTTTGCGCTAAATTTGCTACTTCTCCGAACCATACCAAATACGCTATGTAAAAATATGCAGCACCTGACAGTACTCCCCACATCACGCTATTGTCACGATCTGTTGCTTCTCCGAAGAAACCTGTTACTAACATCACAACAGATGCAAAAATGAGTTTCCACAACAAAGATTGCTTCGCACCTGCTTTTTTCGTAATTAAGTAAAACTCAACACACATTAACGGAACCGTTAATAACCAGTCTACATACCTAAAGAACGTTGGTGACGTACCCTCTTCCATGAAGTAATCACGCATGTAATAATAGTGTACTGCAGCAATAAAGGTTATAAGACCTGATACTAACACTGAAGTACGCCATTTTTCTCCTACATTACGAATTTCAAAGAAAAAGAATGCAGAAGCAGCCATCATGGCCATTGTGCCTATAAAGAATGTAAAGGCGGTGGCTTGAGTCAAACCCATTCCTTGGGAGACATCAAAATAATTTGAACTAGAAACTAAACTTAACATATATAATAATTTAATTAGTCCCTACTCTTTTAAGGATTTTCGGGATTCTCCATCGTTTTAACTAATATAAAACAACACTGTTTTAATTTTGTTTAAAAAAAAATAAAAAAAGTTAAACAAAATAATTTTTTAGGAAGAATCCGAATAGGAAATTTTTAAAATGGCAAGAACCGATTAACTTCCCATTTTTATTTTTTTTTGAATTATTTTTATTTTATTGACCTTAGGTTTTTATTATTAAGGAAAGTCGCCAATATTTAAGAAACGGAACTACCTGGTGGTAAAAATTATGAAATTTAAGATCTTCCGATATTTTGGTTAACGACGCTGTCATTTTAATTGACTTCGCCTCACGGAATCAACTACAATTTTATATATTTTAAAAATTCAGTTTTTTTGTCCTTTGCTTCAAACTTACCTGTAAAGTGAGAGGTTACGGTACTGCTGCTGACATCTTTCACTCCCCTTGACGAAACACATAAATGTGTAGCATCTATAACAACGGCAACATCCTCTGTTTCGAGCACTTTTTTCATAGCCTCACTGATCTGCATAGTCAAACGTTCTTGTACCTGAGGACGCTTTGCGAAATGTTGGACAATTCTGTTGATTTTGGATAGGCCAATAACTTTTCCTGATGATATGTACGCAACGTGTGCTTTGCCAATAATTGGCACGAAGTGGTGCTCGCAATTAGAATAAAAAACAATGTTTTTTTCAACGAGCATTTGGTTGTAATTATATTTATTTTCAAATAGCTTTATATCGGGAAAATTTGCGGGATTTAGGCCGCTAAATATTTCTTTTACATACATCTTTGCTACGCGTTTTGGTGTACCGCTCAAGCTGTCATCTTTGCGATCCAAACCCAAGATATCCATTATCTGACCGAAGTGCACAGCTATTTTCTCAATTTTTTCTGCATCGCTCAATTGGAAGGCATCCGATCTTAAAGGAGTTTCAGCAGATGTACTCACGTGTTCATCCCCGTATTCATCAATTAAAATATCGATAGCATCAATTACGTCTATGCCATCAGCGTCGCTATGTATGTAGTTTTGTTTCATGTGTTATTTTAAACATTAAACAAAATAATGTTCATTTAGTTTTGTATTGCCGCTTATTAAATAAGAAACCTATCAAGTCTTAGAGGTTGTAAGAGGCTTTCCGCAATTAGTTAATTTTTAATAAAAACCAATGTATAATTAAGTTTTTTGCTTTTGCTCACGAGAAGAATATGAGGTATTTTGAAAAATATAAAAATCTACCCCGATGCATTTCGTTATTTAATGTTGTCAATGTGGCTTTGTTTCATTGAACAAGAAAATTCTAAAGCTTATCGCCCAATCACTATTGATTCGTGCAAAAATCACCCCCACCTGAAAATGCTTCTTTATTGTTTGGTGAAGCTAAGTAAGGGGATTCGGGGAAGATTTAATCTAACTTTTAAATTTGTAGTTAAATAGATCGACTTCAAAAGAAGTAAGATTGACAACTTCGGTCGGTCTTTCAAATAGGCAGGGTTTAATGACTCTCAATCATTCTACAGCGTTAACAGATCATCAATTTTTGTGAAGTGTTTGGTAATTACTTGGTCTGATTTTTTTCATTCGCCCTTTTATCAGTAGTATTCACAAAGATTCACTACCTCTAATTTCAAAAAGTAGCATTGGCTGTGATTGCGCAATTAATTTTGCTTCGAGCTTCTGTAATCAAGTAGCTTAAAAATGGGTGTTGCGGACAAATTCCTGTTTATTCAAACTCGCGTTGAACTGCTTTAACTATGACAAGTACTGCCTTCATTTTTCGAGTGCCTTGAGTCCTACAAAATTTGGAAATGGATAAAATTTTTGATTGTTGTCGTTGGGGTTATATTTGCTCACATAACTCCCCATCTTTTTAACGTTAATATCCTCATTTATAAATACAAAATTTGCCCGTGTACCACCCTCTAAATAAATAGCATTGATGAGTTCATAAGGCAATTTCATAAGGTTGTCTATCATTTGATTTTGAGTGTAGGGCGATCTTGAAAAAATCAAGTAAATATTATTGGTTTTGTCTTGAGCTAAAATCAACATGCTACAAAATTGGTTGTTATTAGTCCAATAGACAGGCTGTCCGTTACAATCAATCATTCTGAGCCCCTGAAAAATTGTATGGTATGATTTATTTATATATTCCCAATTGTCCAAAGATAAATCAAACAATTGACATTTCGGAAAATGGGATAATGTTGGATTGAAGGCGACGACCCCATTGATATTTTCCGACAGATGGGGGTTATTCATGTGTTTAAAATTTTTCAAGAAAAAACGATGAGTAATTTTATTTTTTAGATTGTACATACCTGCATTAAAAATAATATTTAGACTCAAGTTTTTGCTCCACTCCACGGCAGTTTTAAGTTGATGATTCTCTGAGGTACAAATTAGTTTAAAATCAAAGAATGCAGGATTTATTTTTAATACACTGATAGAATTATCGCCAAGAAAAGAACTTTTATGCGCAGTTATTTCCGAATATTCAATTCCAGCCGAGGAATATAATGTGACTTGGTGAGCATCATGTTTAGAGTTTTCGTTCTTTATTTTTTGACAAAAAACCGCTTCAGTCAATAAAATACAAAAAAATAGAATAGCGGTCCGTTCGTTTATTTTTTCGAGGAATATACTCATACCACCGCTTGTAATCATCATTACTAACTTCTCTTATTTTTTGACTTTTTTCGATTGTGTAATACCATTGTAAACTTAAAAAGCAAATTAACAAGGGTAAATAAACATCGATAGGTACATTTTTAAGCAATGGCTCATCAAATATACTAAGTTTAAGGATATTTTCATCCAGCCCATTTGAGGTATAGATATTTTAATAACTCACAAGTACCCCACTTGCGTGTAGGTTCGGTTATGGGCTGGTTTTAAATTTAAAAATTGAAGTCACAAAAAAACCGAAACCTCATGCAAACAACCAAATAACCTCAAATGCTGAAGCTATTTGGTTGTTTAATTATTTGATTTTTTCAATTGACAATTCTGGCTCTGATTTATGATTACATATTCCCTTCTTATCATTTTTGTTTATTGTTAAAATATAAGTGGGCTTTGAGTATTGGCCATCACTCAATGAACATTCAACTTTAATTGTGTTACTTTCATTCGAAATGATTCTGTAAGTTCCTTCATAGTAATATCTGCTGTTGTTTTCAAGATTGATTTGTTGTAGTCTGACCACATTGTTTTCTTTTAAAAGGAATTTATAGTCACTCGATGGGATAGGAATTTTATTTCCATTAATTACCGCATCATCGCCGTACTGATTTTTCATAAAATAGCTTGGTTGGATACCATGATAATTACCTAAAAATTCAGTCGATAACCCCTCGGTTTTATTATCAGATATTTTTACAGTCTCTTCAACAACAGAAGCTTCCTCTTTTGTAGCGTCTTCAGCCATTTTTTCTTCTTCTTTTAACTCTTGAGCTACTTTCTCTGTTATATCAACTGTGCTTTCGTCTTTTCCACTACCACAACTGAAGAGAGTTATTGTGAGAGTTCCAATAATCAGTGTAAAATAGGTAGTATGTCTTATTGTTGGATTATAATTACTCATTATGATTTTTATTTCATTTTCCTACTCATTTGGCTTTTAAGATTTCGCCCCGTTTTTTTAGTGGGTTCTGGTCTCCACTTTTTTTGTCAATTTTACAAATAATTTTTAAAAACTATCAAAGTTGTCCTTTGGGGGTTCTCTTGTTTGACCGCTATGTCTGTTTAACTTGCCCATAACGGTTTGGCGTATATCCGAAGGGTTGCGCTTACACGCTGTTAAGGGCTGGCTTATTCTTTAATCACTTTGAAGGTCTGCTTTATTTTTTCTCCAACACTGAACATATAAATTCCACCCGATAAATTGCCTAATTCAATTGTTGTGCTTTCAGCGATTAGTTTTCCCGTCAAGACGACTTTTCCTGTGTTATCATAAATGGAATAAACCGCACCAATAATAGCCTTGTCGGCTTTTACAGTAATTATGCTTTGTGCAGGGTTTGGAAACACGGAGAATAATTTGTCTCGAAGGAATTGCGGCTATAAAATTACAATGGCGTGCAACGAATGTTTGAAGTTATTCACAACTATTTTACTTAACATTTATCTAAGATGGAACTGCACCAAATATTCTGAACACGTTTTATCTCTTTTCAAATAATATTACACCTCTTTTCGAATTGGAACAGTTTTTATCAATTTAGTAGATACTGATTAAATATTAATGGAAATAATAGATTTAACGGATTAAATTTACAAATCCATGATAAATGAGGGGTTCATCATTGGTTTTCTTTTTAAATTTTATTTGCCATGTATAAGTTCCATCTTGAACTATAGCATTATTTTTTTGAATATGGCCATCCCACCCGTAATTAATGTTTTCACTTGTAAAAATCAGTTCTCCCCATCTGTTGAAGATGTTTAATTCATAAGAAAATAAATCAGCGTTCCCGGATAAAACAGGATAAAACACATTATTGTATTCGTCGGCATCTGGAGTGAATGTATTGGGTACATAGAATAAAATTGGCAGCGGACTTAATACTTGAGCAATAGTTGTATCTAAACAGCCAAATTCAGATGCTGCAATAAGAGAGACTGTATAAATGCTACCATCCAAGTCTGCATAATAGTGATAAGCATTCAAACCATCTTGTATAGAGGAACCATCGCCTAAATCCCAAATATAAGTCACTGCTCCAGTAGACTGATTTATGAAGGCAAACATTAACTCATTCTGATTTACTTCAAAAGCTGCGTTTGGTTGAGGAAATACAATAATTGAAACGTCATCTGAATTCTCACATCCATTTACGTCTGTCCCAATCACTGTATATGTGTATGAACCAGGTTGTTGTGTAAAGGGTGTATTATTTTCTATACCATTATTCCAGGTATAGTTTACAGCACCAACACCGAATAAAGTAATTGATTCGTATTCACAAACCATTGTGTCGTGATAACCTGTGATCACAGGCAACGGATGAACAATGATTTCAACGCTATCGGAATTTGAACATCCAAATGCATCGGTTCCAGTAACATGGTACACTTGGGTTCCAATATTTTGAAAAAAGGGAATATTATTTAATACGTTGTTATCCCAAATGTAGGTTTGAGCCCCTGCGCCGCTCAAAGTTATCATTTCATTTTCACAATATTCGGTATTTAACCCTGCATCAACAGTCGGTCTTGGGCCAACTGTTATTTGAGTAGCATCAGTATCGGAACAACCGGAAGAATCTATCGTAACCGTTAGTGTATAATTTATGATATAATCAACATTCGTTAGATTTTCATAATAAAATTGAGGATTAGATTGAGTGGATGAAGAAAGATGGGTAGAGGGGTTCCAAGAATAGGATTGGCCTACTGATGGGGTAACACCAATTGTAATATCTAAAATATGACAATTCTGATAGTCAAGTCCCGCATCAGCAATGGGTTTAGGGTTAACTTTAATTGAATCTGTAATTTGACATAAATCAGGTATATCATAATAAATTTGAACGTACCCTAGACCAGCATTTGCTGGATTAAATAATCCTGAATTATTGGATAATATACCGTTACCTGACCAAGTACCACTGCCAATAGTTGAGGTTAACTGAACTAAAGGCCCGTCCTCACAAATAGGGTCAGGTATGGTAATTTGAGGGTCATAAACATGAATAGTGGTTTTCATTGTATCTTGAGAATTTCCGCATGTAGAATATAAAATAACCTCATAATCCCCGGGCTGTGTAAATACATATTCTAAGTCATTTCCACCATTAAATGTTTGTCCCTCAACTAACCATTCTTGAAAACACTTCAGTCCATAAGTGGTAACATTAAAAAATCTTGCTGTATCGTTCACACAAATCATTGTGTCCTCTGGTAAGAAAACTGGGATTGAAACACACTGTTGACATAAATACCCATCGTTTGGATTAATACTTGTCATGGACATTGCAGGAACTATAGGAGTGAAATTCATATTAACTACTGATCCAGCATCAAGAGCTGTTATGTTTATTGGATTAAATTGAAGCGGAGGAGAAGCCATTTGACAAGAAACAACTCCAACACTATCTGTTTTTATGAACAGAGGATCCATACTTGCATCATTATTCCCAAAAAAGTTTGAAGTTGTATAAGCGGAAATTGTGAAACCATTATCTAAGTTATATCTTACGCCAATTCCTTTGTCTCTGTCCGATCCGCCATAAGTTCGTACCCATGTAATGTTGCCTAAACTGTCAAAGGCGAATAATAAAACATCCTTTTCTGCAAGTGGTTCAGTAATTCCATTCATTGGATTCGCAGGTGTAGGAAATGAGGATGTATTACCTAAAATAACATATCCATCTGGATACATAGCTATATCTCGAGATTGATCTCGATCATTACCACCGGCACTTCGAGCCCAAATGACAGAGCCATTAATAATATTAATTTTAGCAACAAGTATATTTTCTCCACCCATTCCACCTTGATAGGTTGGTGAAGTAATTACAATTGAATTATCATTTTGGTTAACAGCCCCTTTGCATGACCATGAAGTATGATCTTGATCTGACCAACCGCTTCCACCGTATGATTTACCCCAAACCAAATTCCCATTAAAATCAAGCCTGCACAATGCAATATCTCTCCCATTGTTAACACCAATTACTGAAACTAATATATCACCATTAGTAAGCTCATACAAATATAAACTCGTTGATCCGAGTCCATCAATACGTTTCGACCATATTACATTGCCCTGATTATCTGTTCTAATTACGAATAACTGTCCCGCAGCTGTGCCCGTTGAAATAAAATCTCCGTTTGATGCTTCTAATGCATACATCATCCAGTCAAACGGATATATTTTTATCCATTCTGAATTACCCAGCGCATCCAGTTTCATGTTGAAAGCTCTGCTCGCACCTTGTGCATAGAGACCACTTACAATGTAACCTGAATCGGCTGTTTGTTGAATACTTCTTCCACCCTCTTGTGCACTTGTGCCGTAAATATTAAACCATTCAATATTTCCGCAAACATCTAGTTTATATACATATATATCACATTCTCCATGAGATCCATTGCCCTCATGTTGACCAGTTGCTACGAATCCACCATCAATTGTAGTTGCAAGTTGAAGGGCGCCCTGCATACCAGATAGATTGTATTTACGATAGAACGTGTTGTCTTGAGAAAACAAAGCTGTGGCGGTGATAATAAAAAAAATACCAAGCAGATTATTCATAGGTTCTTGTAATTTTAAAATTTTTCGGTTCGTAGCCTATTTCATCAATTACTTTAAAGATCATTTCGTCAGACAGTTCTTTTTCTTTCGAGGTTGTAAAATGAACTAATAGACTCTCATCTTTGAAAATCCCCTCTGCTCCTTTTTTAGTTAAAACATCCATTAATTTTGGGGATAAAAAAGGGCACATCAGAGCTCGCGCCTCACCATACAATGAATATTTAACGGTTTTTTGTCCGAAGGATAAGCTTGTTAAAAATAATACAATTAAGAATAGTGACCACCTCATACTCTAAAAATTGCCAAGTGAATAAATGCAAATATATGTAAAATTTCATGGCATATGTTACCTAATATATTAAAAATAACAAGAAAAATCCTTAACCTGAAATAAATCTTATTTGACCCAAAAGTGAAAAACACGAACAACAAATTCCCGATGAGTTTGGATTCAGTTTTCAAGGCTATCCGTTAATTTCGTTAAACTTGCCCATGACGGTTTGGCGTATATCCGAAGGGTTGCGCTTGCACGCTGTTAAGGGCTGGCTTATTCTTTAATCACTTTGAAGGTCTGCTTTATTTTTTCTCCAACACTGAACATATAAATTCCACCCGATAAATTGCCTAATTCAATTGTTGTGCTTTCAGCGATTAG
>Ga0194133_10005949_pt1 | contig 15266 bp, 14 predicted proteins | sample TA2KigOf40mmetaG_FD_155448 | JGI IMG/M metagenome (GOLD analysis project Ga0194133, IMG submission 155448) | Freshwater microbial communities from Lake Tanganyika, Tanzania - TA2015055 Kigoma Offshore 40m | ecosystem: Environmental > Aquatic > Freshwater > Lake | place: Tanzania: Lake...
CCCGACGAGATCCTCACGGTAACCAAGCAGGGCTTCGCGTTCTTCGAGGAACAGTTCAAGGTCCCCTACCCCTTCGCCAAGTACGACCAGCTCTTCGTCCCCGAGTTCAATGCGGGTGCGATGGAGAACGCCGGGTGCGTCACCATCCTCGAGGATTACGTATTCCGCTCCCGCGTCACACTCGCCGCCTACGAGCAGCGCGCCAACACCATCCTCCACGAGTTGGCGCACATGTGGTTCGGCGATCTCGTCACCATGACCTGGTGGGACGACCTTTGGCTCAACGAATCCTTCGCTGAGTGGGCGGCGCACCATGCGAATGTGCATGCGACTCGTTACAACGAGGCCTGGACGACCTTCTCGAACCTGCGCAAGGCCTGGGCCTACCGCCAGGATCAGCTTCCCTCCACGCATCCCATCGCCGCGGACATGGTCGACCTGGATTCGGTGCGCGTGAACTTCGACGGGATCACATATGCGAAGGGGGCATCTGCGTTACGTCAACTCGTGGCCTGGGTCGGCGAGGAGCAATTCCTGGCCGGCCTGCACGCCTACTTCACCAAGCACGCCTGGAAGAACACCGAACTCTCCGACCTCTTGACCGAGTTGGAGAAGACGAGCGGGCGCGACCTGTCCACCTGGACCCAGCAGTGGTTGCAGACCAGTGGCGTGAACCTGTTGCGTCCGCGGATCGAGATCGCCGGCGATGGTCATTACGCATCGGTGGTGATTGAGCAGGAGCCACCGAGTGTGCCCGCCGGAATCGCCCCCACCCTGCGCTCCCATCGCGTGGGGATCGGGCTCTACGACCTCGTCGATGGTCGGCTCACCCTGCGCGACCGGATCGAGGTCGACGTCGTGGGTGCGCGGACGGAGGTGCCCGCGCTCGCCGGAGTACCCCGGGCAGATCTCCTCCTCCTCAACGACGGCGACCTCACCTTCGCGAAGGTGCGCCTAGACGACCAGTCGTGGGCCACCGCACTCGCCCACCTCGGCACCGTGGACGACTCCCTGGCGCGAGCACTCATCTGGGGAGCCGCCTGGGACATGACCCGGGACGCGGAAGTCTCGACTGGTGACTTCGTGCATCTGGTCACCTCGAGCATCGCCGCCGAGACGGATATCGGCGTGGTGCAGGGCGTGCTGCGCCACGTGCGCCTCGCGATCGATCAGTTCGCGGCGGAGAAGCACCGCGGGGAGTACCTCATCCGTCTGTCTGCGTGCGTGCGTGCATTGGCGGAGGAGGCGGAACCCGGTAGCGATCGACAGCTCGCCTTCGCCCGCGCGTTCGCGGGTTCCGCGGTGACGAATGCGGACCTCGAACTCGTCGGCGGTCTCCTGGATGGCCGCGTGACATGGGACGGCCTGGTCATCGACACGGACCTGCGCTGGTTCCTGCTGACACAACTGGTCATCGCCGGGGCTCGTGGTTCAGATGACATCGATGCAGAGTTGGCCTCCGATGACACCGCGACTGGTCGCCGCCAGGCTGCGGTAGCGCGCGCAGCACAGCCCACCGCGGATGCGAAGGCTCAGGCCTGGCACGACATCATCGATCGCCCGGAACTCCCGAATGCGATTCTCGACGCGACGATCGCTGGCTTCCAACAGCGTGATCAGCTGCATCTCATCACTCCCTACCGGGCGACGTTTTTCGATGCACTCGAATCCGTCTGGACGTCGCGGACCATGGAGACGGCGCAGTCGATCACCATGGGTCTCTACCCGGCACTCCTGGTGAGCCAGGAGACCGTGGATCTGACCACGGCGTACCTGGATCGGGAGATGAACGCAGCCCTACGAAGACTGCTCGGTGAGGGCCGCGATGGAGTCGAGCGGGCACTGCACGCTCGGGCCAAGGACGCGTAGACCGACGCGCTCAGACGGGTTCGTCGAGGTGGAGCACACGCGGTGCACGTGCATGCTCGGCGAGCAGCAGCACCGCGTCCCGGATACCCACGGGCAGATCATCGACATCCGCACCTGAGCGCAGGGCGAGCAGCGCGAACTGGCAGGTCCGGTCATCCACGTGGATTCGCGCATCCGGACCGGTGACGACCTCCGCTGACTTCGCGGCCGGATCGACGGCGAGCAGCACCGCCGACCGCGGGTCGCGCAGCCTGCCGTGGATCGCCTCCGCGGACTCACGGCCTGCGGCTAACGCTCCAATGTGGATCGCGAACTCCAGGCCGCAGATCTCCCGAGCCCGATCCATGACCTCCTGCAGGTTCTCGCGCAGACCCTCGGTGATGCCGGCGACGTCGTCGCTCCCCCGCCACTCCCCGGATGCTCCCCCACGACGCAGCAGGGTCTCCTCGGCGGAGATCCCGAGCGGGACGCGCGTCGGGTCGGGGAGGGCCGCACCGCTGATGATCGTGGTGTCGGTGGCGGTGTCTCCCCCCACTCGATCGTGGGTCTTCCCGCGCCAGCCGGGGAGAGCGAGAAAGAGCGCGATAACCGCGGCGAGGGTGACGGGGATCCCGATGAAGACCAGGATGACGGTGAGTGGTTCCACGGCGGGAGCCTACCGACCGAGCACGAGTGTCCGTACTGCCTGCGGGTCGGCCATGAACTCCTCAAGCAGCACCGCGGTGCCGTCCTCCCCGCACAGGGGCACCCGCCAATTTGGGTATTCCTGATCCGTTCCGGGTTGGTTCTGGGCGCGACGATCGCGCACAACATCGGTGACCGCGATACCGATCATCCTGGCCGCCGAGGCCTCGAGGGCGCGATGCAGTGCCAGCAGCATCTCCTCGAGTCCAGTGTCGGTTTCAAGGTCCACACTCGGATTGAGATAGCCCTGATCGATCAGCGACTTCGCCCACTCCTCGCGCTCGACGCGCGCCCGGGTGTACTCGGTGGAGGAATCGGTGGAGAGGAGACCGAGCTCGGAGCGGATGCGCACGTGCTCATCACGCAGATACCCGGCAGTGGGCGGCAGATCGTGCACGGCGACGCTGGCAAGGACGTCACGCCGCCAGTGGCGGGAGTCCCGCTCGGGTTCGAACCAGAGGATCGACGTCCCAAGAATCCCGCGGGAGGCCAACTCACGCTGCACCCAGTCTTCGACGGTGCCCAGGTCCTCACCGATCACCACCGCGCCCGCCAGGTGGGCCTCGAGACACAGGATCCCTAGCAGCGCGTCGTGGTCGAACCGCACGAAGGTTCCATGGTCGGCAGTGCTTCCCTCCGGGATCCACCACATGCGGAACAGACCGAGGACGTGATCCACGCGCAGGCCGCCGCTGGTGCGCGGCACCGTGCGCAACATGTCGCGTAACGGACGGAAGCCGTGGTCCGCGAGCGCCTCGGGTCTCCAGGGTGGAAGCTGCCAGTCCTGGCCCATCTGGTTGTACATATCCGGTGGGGCACCGACCATCACGCCCGGCGCGATTACGTCCTGCAGCGCCCATGCGTCGGCGCCTGCGCGGTGCACCCCGACGGCGAGGTCGTTGACCACGCCCACGACCATGCCCGCGTCGACGGCTGCCCGTTGCGCGGCCGCGAGTTGCTGGTACGTCACCCACTGCATCCAGAGATGGAAGTTGACGTCATCGGCATGCGTCCTTGCGAATTCCGATACAGCCGCCGAGCGCGGATGCCTGAATTCCGCGGGCCAGTCATCCGTAATCGGTCCGTAGCGGTCCGCGAGTGCGCACCACCGCGCGTAGTCGATCAGGCCCACGCCTTCCTGCGCCAGATACGCGTCGAACTCGCGCTGACGCTCCGCATCGAGGCTCACCGCGAACGTCCGCTCGAGTGCCGCGCGCTTGACCGCCCAGACCGGATCGCGCTCCAGAAGGTCGGGCGTGGTGTTGGCCGCGCGGAGGGCATCGGCCTGCTTCTCGATGTCGCCGCGATCGGGGACTCGATTCCATTCCGGAATGTCCTCGACCCGGACATAGAGCGGACTGGCGAACCGACGCGTGACGGGTGAGTACGGCGACGGGGTCACAGGTGACACGGGTGAGCACGCGTGCAGCGGATTCACCAGGACAAAGCCGGCACCGAGCTCGCGCGCACTCCATGCCGCGAGGTCGCCCAGGTCGTGCAGATCCCCCATCGCCCACGACGCATGCGAGCGCAGTGAATACACCTGGGTCATCAACCCCCATTGACGCTGACCGAGGATCCGCTCCGGGTGCAGGCGTGCAGGCGCAACCGCGAGATCACAACTCTCAGCTCGGGCACGACTGACCGCGTGCAGCGTGTGGTAGCCGATGGGCAGGGAGTCGGGTACCCAGAACGACGCCTCACCGGTGAGCACGCCGTCCACGTCGACCGGATCGACCCACACATCCATCTGCGCGAGGTCGATCACGTAGCCGTCGGCAAGTTCGACCCACATGCGTGCCGGATCACCATGGGGCACGTGCATCCACGCCCGACGGCCCTCACCTTCGCGCGTGATGAAGAACGGCGGGAGGAATCGTCGCCAGTGCCGCAACGGAAGCTCCGCGATCGCTGCCTCGATGGCTTCCGCGCTGTCGGTATCGACGCCGAGGGAGTGCAGGATCGCGCGCACGGTCGCATCAGAGACGTCGACGCGCGCACCGGCCTGGTCCCAGTACTCGGTGGCGACGCCGTAGGCATCGGCAAGTGTGCGCAGGTGCGCGTCGGTGGCGGGCACGGCCGCACAGTAACCGTTTTCAGGCCACTTCATAAGGTTGGTGCATGAGCCCGAACACCCGACCGACCTATCCCGATGCGCCCCGGGATGACGTTGCAGAAACATTGCATGGTGTCCAGGTCGCAGACCCCTATCGGTGGCTGGAAAACGGGGAGGATCCGCGCACCCGGACCTGGTTGGGCCAGCAGGCCGAACTGATGGCCGCGGAGCGGGATCGCTGGACCACCCGCGATCGGTTCGCCTCCCGGGTGACCGAACTCCTGGGCTCGGGGTCGATCTCCCCGGACTACTTCCGCGGGTCACGTCGGTTCTTCACCCGCCGCAACCCTGATCAGCAGTTTGCCGTGCTCTACGTCGGAGACGGCGATGACGAGCGCGTGCTCATCGACCCGATGGCCCTCGACCCGGAGGGCACCACGACCCTGGACAGCTGGCAGCCGTCCAAGGAGGGCAACCTGCTGGCGTACCAGGTCTCGGAGGGTGGCACCGAGGAGTCTGTGCTCTACGTCATGGATGTCGCCAGCGGTGGCGTGATCGAAGGACCGATCGACCGATGCCGCTACTCCCCCGTGGCCTGGATCCCCGGGGAGCACTCCTTCTATTACGTCCGCAGACTCCCGCCGGAGGATCTGCCGGAATCTGAGCGCAACTTCCATCGCCGCGTCTTCCTGCACCGCGTGGGCACGAGCACCGACGAGGACGTCTGCATCTTCGGTGCCGGCATGACGATGACCAACTACTACGGCGTCGAGGTGTCCCGCGACGGCCACTGGTTGCAGATCAGTGCGTCCGAAGGAACGGAGCCCCGCAACGATCTCTGGGTCGCGGATCTCACCACCTCGCCCATCGACGCGCCCGCCTTCACGCTCGTGCAAGGCGATGTGGATGCGCAGACCTCGCTCACCTTCGGACGCGACGGACGGGTGTACATATTCACGGACCGTGATGCACCGCGGGGACGCATGCTCGTCACGGATTCCGGTGCCTGGAAACCGGAGCAGTGGACGACCCTGCTCCCGGAGGCCGCCGACGCCGTCCTCGACGGTGCCGCGATCCTCGACGGCCTCCCCGAGGATCTGCTCCTTGCCACCTGGACGAGTCACGGCGTGAACCGGATGACCCTGCACCGGGCGAGCGATGGCAGCACGCTGCAGGAGATCGAGCTCCCCGGTGCGGGAACGGTGGGTGGCCCCGTCGAGCACATCGACGGCGGTCCCGTTGCATGGATCGTCTACACGGATCACACGTCCGTGCCGCGGGTGTTCGAGTTCGACGGACGCACGCGTGCGCTGACTCTCTACGCGAGCCCCCCGGGATCGGTGGAACCCCCGGTCGTGCACTCCCGCCAGGTCACCTACACATCCGCGGACGGCACGCAGGTGCGGATGTTCGTGATCTCCCCGACCCAGACACCGGACCGTCCCCGTCCGACCGTCCTCTACGGCTACGGCGGATTCGGGATCCCCATGCAGCCGGGGTACTCAGCGGCGATCCTCGCCTGGGTGGAAGCCGGCGGGGTGTGGGCCGTGGCGAGTCTGCGCGGCGGAGGTGAAGAGGGTGAGGACTGGCACCGCGCCGGGATGCTCGGCAACAAGCAGAACGTGTTCGACGATTACCACGCCGCCGCGGAGTACCTGATCGCCGAAGGGTGGACCACCTCCGAGCAACTGGGCATCTACGGCGGCTCCAATGGCGGCTTGCTGGTCGGTGCGGCATTGACACAGCGACCGGAACTGTTCAACGCCGTGGTGTGCGTGGCACCTCTGCTCGACATGATCCGCTACACCACATCCGAACTCGGTCCCACCTGGACCGTGGAGTACGGGGATCCGGAGGATCCAGAGCAGTTCGGCTGGCTGCACGCCTACTCCCCCTACCACCGAGTTGCACCGAATACCGATTACCCCGCAACGATGTTCGTCGTCTTCGACAACGACACCCGCACTGATCCGATGCACGGTCGCAAGATGGCCGCTGCGGTCCAAGCGGCAACGTCGGGAACGCGACCGATCCTCGTGCGCACCGAGGGTGATGTCGGCCACGGCGCGCGCTCGGTGACCCGCGCGGTCGACGAGACCGCGGACATCCTCGCCTTCCTCGCTGCCTGGACAGGCCTGGAGAGATCATGAGCGAGAAGGCATGAGCGACGAAGTCACGTTCTACGACGATTTCGGTGGGCACGACTTCTTCGAACGACTCGTCGGCGCCTTCTACTCCCGCGTGGCAACCGACGACATCCTGCGACCGATGTATCCGGACGAGGATCTCACCGACGCCCGCTGGCGGTTGCAGATGTTCCTCGAGCAGTACTGGGGTGGTCCGAAGACCTACGGTGAGGCGCGCGGACACCCGCGACTCCGCATGCGCCACATGCCCTTCACCATCGACGGGCGGGCCCGGGATCGCTGGCTGACTCACATGCGCGCGGCCGTGGACGAGCAGAACATGCCTCCGGAGCAGGAGGAGGTGCTGTGGAACTACCTGCTCTCCGCGGCTTTCGCGATGCAGAACGTTCCCGATGGCCGATCCGACACCATCGCCGACATCCCGGAGGGTCGACCGTGAGTGCACGCCCCTGGTGGCGGGACGCCGTCATCTACCAGGTGTACCCGCGCTCCTTTGCGGATGCGAATGGTGACGGCCTGGGTGATCTTCCCGGGATCATCAGCCGGCTGGCCTACCTCGCCGCACTCGGGATCGACGCCATCTGGGTGTCCCCCTTCTATACCTCTCCCCAACACGACGCCGGGTACGACGTCGCGGACTTCCGCGATGTGGACCCGCGATTCGGGAACCTCGCTGATGCCGATGCGCTCATCGCGGGCGCCCACGAGCGCGGTCTCAAGGTGCTGTTCGACATCGTCCCCAACCACACGAGCAGCGAGCACCGATGGTGGCAGGAGGTCCTGCGCAGCGGTCCCGGATCGGAAGCGTGGGATCGCTACATCATCCGAGCGTCCGACGATGGTCCGCCCAACAACTGGAACAGCATCTTCCACGGACCTGCCTGGTCGAAACTCGTCACGGCCGACGGCGTCGATACCGGCTACTGGTACCTGCACCTCTTCGATAGCACCCAGCCCGACGTCAACTGGGAGAACGACGAGGTGCGCGAGGAGTTCGCGGACATCCTGCGCTTCTGGTTCGACCGCGGGGTCGACGGCTTCCGCATCGACGTGGCGCACGGGATGGTGAAGGATCCGGCGCTTCCGAATGTGGACTACGCCAAGATGCGGCAGGCCGAACTCCTCGGCTCCTCCCCCGAGGCGCCCTACTGGGATCAGGAGGGGGTGCACGACATCTATCGGGAGTGGCGTCGCATCGCCGATTCCTACGATCCCCCGCGCATTTTCTGCGGTGAGACGTGGGCACCGAGTCCGGAGCGGCTCGCGCTCTACCAGCGGCCGGATGAACTCCACACCTCCTTCAACTTCGACTACCTCAAGGCCGGCTGGGATCGGCAGGCGGTGCAGCGTTCCGTCGCGAACACGCTCCTGCATCACGCGAAGGTCGGGGCGCCGCCTACCTGGGTGCTCTCCAACCACGACGTGGTGCGCCACCGCACGCGACTCGCACCGGGCTTCTATCCGCAGGATCGACACTGCCGACCCGACGAGGTGCGGGGGCTGGCCCGCGCCCGAGCACTCACGCTGTTCACGCTGGCGCTGCCGGGCAGCACCTACCTCTACCAAGGTGAGGAGTTGGGCTTGGTCGAGGTCTTCGACATCCCCGACGCAGCGCGGGAGGACCCAGCCTGGCACCGGAGTCAGGGTGAGGACCTCGGCCGCGACGGGTGTCGGGTGCCGCTGCCCTGGTCCGGGGATGCGCCCAGTTACGGATTCAACTCGGGGACCGCCTCCTGGTTGCCGCAGCCGCCGAGCTGGGCAACCCTCTGTGCGCAGGCCCAGGACGGACTCGGCGACTCGACTCTCGAGTTCTATCGCGCGGCTCTCCGTCTGCGTCGTGCCCGGAGTCTCGGGGAGTCAGCGTTGGAGTGGTGGGACACCGATGGAGACCTCCTCGCCTTCCGACGTGCGAGCGATACGCCGCTGATGTGCGTGATCAACTTCGGTGACGCACCCGCGATCCTGCCGAGTGGAACCGTGGAGATCGCGTCGATGGCCGATGCCGTCACCGCGGATCACCTGCTCGCGGGTGAATCCTGCATCTGGATGACGCCGAGCTGACCGCTCAACTGACCGCGTGCAGGCTCAACTGGGCCTGGATCCCTGCGACGTAGCTGAAGACCTGGCCGCGCGGCGTCGATAACCGGCGCCAAGGGCCGTTCGTCGCAGCCGCGATGCGCATCCGATCGCGGGAAAGGAAACGCAAGCGGTAGCCCGCGTGCAGCACCCGCAGGGGAAGTCCGGCCCACGCGGTGCGCGACCAGATCTCCTCCGCCACCGTCTGCTGTCCGCGCGGTCCGAGGCCCGCAGAGCGCGCACGGAACTCGGCCATCGCCTCGTCGACCGCGGGGAGGACGTCGCTCGCAACGGCCGGGATCGGCATTTGCCAGCCGTCGGCCGGCGGCAGGTGCGCGAGGGACACGCCCGAGGCGAACGGGGCTTGGGTCATCGGGAGCGATGCGAAGGCAATGTCCCCAGATTCCTTGGCTGCGGCGACGAGCGCCGCCATGGGCACCGTGACGTCGAGTGGTTCCTCGACCTGCGCCGGGAGGGCGAGGAAGGCCAGCACATCCATCGGAGGCGCGGTGAAAATCCCGAGGGCACCATCGCGACTGATGACTCGGGCGGCAAGCCGTGCGTCCCACTCGACCTGACGGCGGCCGAGAAGTGCGAGGACGCGGCGTTCGGCGTCACCGAGGCGCACGTCCATGTCGGCTCCCTACGTTGGCGGCTGCTCCGCGTGGTGCGCGGCGAGCCCGGCCCGGAAGTCCTCCGGGATCGGAATCGGCTTGTTTGAGCCGATATCGAAACACACCACCACGGTTTTCGCATCCGCAGCGAGGGCACCCCCATCCCAGATCTGGCATTCGATGGTGAACGAGGTGTTCCCGATATGGCTGACCCAGGTACGCAGGACCAACGGCTCCGTCGAGTACTCGATTGGGGCGCGGTAGTTGATCTCCTGTCGCGCCACCACCTGGTCACCGGACCGCATGATGTCTGGGTCGATGGCGAGATACAGGCGCACGCGCGCTTCCATGATGTAGTCGAGGAAGGTGGCATTGCTGACGTGGTTGAGGGGATCGAGATCCTTGAACCGACGCTCGACCGGGATATCGATGGCCACGGCTAGTCCCGGGTGAGTTTGCGATACGTGGCGCGGTGCGGGCGCGCAGCGTCGGCACCGAGTCGCTCGATCTTGTTCTTCTCGTAGGACTCGAAGTTGCCTTCGAACCAGAACCATTGCGAGTCACCCTCGTACGCGAGGATGTGGGTGGCGATGCGGTCGAGGAACCAGCGATCATGGGAAGTGATCACCGCGCAGCCCGGGAATTCCAGGAGTGCATTCTCGAGTGAACCAAGAGTGTCCACATCGAGGTCGTTCGTGGGCTCGTCGAGCAGCAACAGGTTGCCGCCCATCTTCAGCGTCAGCGCCAGATTCAATCTGTTGCGCTCGCCGCCGGAGAGCACCTTCGCGGGCTTCTGCTGGTCCGGTCCCTTGAACCCGAAGGCCGAGACGTACGCGCGCGAGGGCATCTCGACGTTGCCGACCTTGATCCAGTCGAGGCCGTCGGAGACCACCTCCCACACGTTCTTGCTCGGGTCGAGGCCCGACCGACTCTGGTCGACGTAGGAGAGCGTGACGGTCTCACCGACCTTGATGTCGCCCGCCGTGGGGAGTTCGTCCTTGTCGTCGTCGCGTCCTTCTGCGGCGGCGACGAGCATCGTGAACAGCGTGGTCTTGCCGACGCCGTTGGGCCCGATGACACCGACGATGCCGTTACGCGGCAGGGTGAACGACAGATCGTCGATCAGGATGCGGTCACCGAATGCCTTGGTGAGGTGACTGACCTCCACGACCACATCGCCCAGGCGCGGGCCGGGTGGGATCTGGATCTCCTCCATGTCGAGTTTGCGGGTCTTCTCCGCCTCCGAGGCCATTTCCTCGTACCGATCCAGGCGTGCGCGACTCTTGGTCTGGCGGGCCTTGGCGTTCGATCGCACCCACTCGAGTTCCTCGGTCAGGCGCTTTTGCAACTTGGCGTCCTTCTGCCCCTCGACCTTCAGACGCGCGGCCTTGGTCTCCAGATACGTGGAGTAGTTGCCTTGGTACGGGTAGGCGCGGCCACGGTCGAGTTCGAGGATCCACTGCGCGACGTTGTCCAAGAAGTAGCGGTCATGGGTGATCGCGACGATGGTCCCGGGGTACTTCTCCAGGTGCTGCTCGAGCCACTGCACGCTCTCGGCGTCGAGGTGGTTGGTGGGCTCGTCCAACAGCAGGAGATCGGGCTGGCGGAGGAGCAGTTGACACAGTGCCACCCGCCGCTTCTCACCTCCGGAGAGCACCGACACGTCGGCATCCGGCGGTGGGCAGCGCAGCGCGTCCATCGCCTGCTCAAGCTGGGCATCCAGGTCCCAGGCATTGCGATGGTCGATGGCTTCCTGCAACTGCCCCATCTCAGCGAGCAATGCGTCATAGTCGGCATCCGGGTCGGCCAACAGGCCGGAGATCTCGTTGAAGCGATCGATCATGCCCTTGGTCTCGGCGACTCCGTCCTGGACGTTCTCCAGCACGGTCTTGGATTCATCGAGTCGGGGTTCCTGCATCAGGATCCCGACGGTGTAGCCCTCCATCAACTTCGCCTCGCCGTTGGAGACATCGTCGATGCCGGCCATGATCTTCAACAGGCTGGACTTTCCCGCACCGTTCGGGCCGACGACACCGATCTTGGCGCCTGGGAGGAAGGCGAGGGTCACGTCATCGAGGACGACCTTGTCGCCATGTGCCTTGCGCGCCTTGGAAAGGGTGTAGATGAACTCGGCCATATGGACAAGCCTATTCAGGACGATGGGAGCGGACGTGAGGGGCGACTCTCGCCGCCCCTCACGTAGTCCTAACCGACGGGTTCGAGAATCTCCCCGGTCTCAAGATCCACATCGAGGCCGTCGTCCTCCAAGGACGCATCCTCTGCAACCATCCGCTCAACTTCCATGTCGTCGGCCAGCTCACGCTGCTCGCTCTCGGTCACCGCGGTGCGGCGGATGCGCTCGAAGTCCGCGATGCCGCGCGACAGATCCGGTCCCACGGCCGACGCCTCGATGTCGTGGAAAGTGGTGATGTGCCGGGTATCCCCGCATTCCCGCTCGACCTGCCGGCTCCGCAGCCGACCAACCACGATCACCGGCATTCCCTTTTTCACAGATTGCACGACGTTGTGTGCCAGCCCACGCCAGCAGCTCACAGACAGGTAATGGGTGTCTCCGTCCACCCAGCGCTCGTGCACCCGGTCGTACCGACGCGTGCTGGACGCCACGCGGAACTTGGCAACCGGCTCACCGGACGGCGTGAAGCGCATCTCCACGTCGTTGACTACGTTGCCGATCACGGTCATCGCAATATCGTTCATCGCTCCTCCTGAGCATCAAAGTGATGTCAGGAGTCCACAACCACCGTTCGGCCGAATCCAGACCCTTTGGAAATCCCGGGATGAATCACCGGGGTGTGGACAATCAGTCCTTACCGAGCATCTTCCGGATAGTCATCCGCGGAATGTCAGTCACCGACGAGACCTTGTTCTCGGTGAGCAGGCCCTTCTTCACCGACTCGACGACCAGGGCCGCCAGCACGTTGCGCGCAGCGCGCTCCTTCTTCTTGGCGGCCTTCCAATCTTTGGCCGCCTTCTGCAGGGCCTTCTTTGCCGACGAATCGTTGGTAAGTCCCCCCACGGCGCTCACGCCGTGACCGGCATCTGGTCCGCGAGAGGGGCGAGGCGCTCATGCATCTCATGCCACTCCAACGCCTCGTCGATGAACGGGGTGTCGAAGTGCGCCCCGCACGTGCAGTCGAGGGTGAAGCGGCAGATCGCGTAGCAGAAGTCCGAGGAGACCCGATGCAGGTCCACGGGGCTCTCCGGGGTTCGAGCGGATTCAGCCTTCGGGGCACGATGGAGCCAGCGAATATTCATGGGAAGCACCTCCACATCGCAGTTCAACCTGTCTAGTACAGCACTATACACCTGTATTGTCCAGTACTGGACGTCTAGGGCTGGACAATTTCCGGCCTGGTCATTCATAGAATTCAGAAATGCGCCGGATTGCAGCAGTAGTCGTGAGTCTCTGTGCCCTGACCTGGCCCTCCGCCCTCCCGGCTCAGGCGTCGACGAGTCTCGAACCAGCCACCTCCCAGGTGGTCCTGCACGTCCAACCGGGCGATGGGTATCGCCCGATCATCGAGTTCATCCGCTCCGCGCGAGAGACGCTCGACTTCACGATCTACCAGTTCAACGACGGGCGCATCGCGCGTGAGCTCAAGGCCGCGCACCGGAGGGGCGTGGATGTGCGGGTCATCTTCACCTGGCAGGTCTTCCCCGCCGGCAGCAACCTGTGGGATCCGTTCAGCTCCAACTACAACACCAACATGCCTACCTTCCATGCCTTGCAGAAGGCGGGGATCGATGTCCGTCTCAGTCCGTTCTTCTATACCTACAGCCACGAAAAGACGATGATCGCCGACGGGCGCACGAGTGACGGTCGCGCTCTCATCATGGACTTCAACTCCCAGCCCTCGTACCTCATCCCGACGCCGGGACTTCTGGGCACGCGCGGCTTCGCCGTCACCACCTCGAACATCACTGACGTCCGCGAGATCCAGGAGGTCTTCGACGCAGATTGGGAGAAGCGGGCGCCCCGCGAATTCACGAGTCCCCGACTGGTGTGGTCTCCCAACGGCGTCGGGTACCTGCCGAAATCGCAGGGGAAGGAGCGGATCTTCTCGCTCATAGATTCGTCCACGACATCACTCGATCTCTATGTCCTCTTGCTGGACTACCTGCCCTTCCAGGACAGGCTGATCGCCGCCGAGAAGCGGGGCGTGGACGTGCGCATCATCACGAACACGAACCCCAGTCCGATGTCCTTCGAACAACTCAGACAACTTGTTGCCGCAGGTGTGGAGTTCCGGTTCGATCCCACCTACGCCGGTGGCCCCGTGTTCATCCACTCCAAGGCGATCATCCGCGACGCGGGAACCAGGAACGCCATGGCGTTCGTCGGCTCACAGAACTCCGGGGACAACGTATCGACGAATTCCGAGCGCGAGCTCGGCATCCTTCTCGGCAAGGCCTCTCAGGTGGATCGGATGAACCGAGTCTTCAACGAGGACTGGGCAGTGGGCTCACCACTCACCTACAAGGACGGATGGTTAGTGGACCCCTTCTGGATCACCTACCCATCCCCCACCCCCTAGTCCCAAGGTTGCCGTCCCCTCAGCCCTGCCCCTGCACAGTGGTAGAAAATCTCGACCACCAGGTAGAATTCTTCCGTGACCATGAACATCAAGAACCCCGAGGCCCACGAGCTAGCCAAGGAGCTGGCGGCACTCGAGAAGACCACCGTCACTGCAGCGGTCACGCTCTCCCTTCGGGAGGCTCTCGCCAAGCGTCGAGGGGAGGAGGCCGCAGCCGCTCGCCTGGAGAAGATGCGCGACATCTCAAGCCGATTTGCAGAACGGGAACGAATGAACCCGGGTGCGAAGTCCCTGTGGGAGATCAACGAGGACCTATTCGACGAAAGCGGACTCCCCCGATGATCATCGACGCGTCTGCACTCCTCGCCGTGCTGCTCGACGAGCCTGAGCGACCCACGTTCGAAGCCGCCATGTCCCGTGACCCGTTTCCCCGGATTTCTGCCGCCAGCTACCTCGAAGCGGGGATCGTCGTGGACTCGCGCCGGGACCCGATGCGCTCGCGCTACCTAGACACCTTCCTCGCTCGCGCGGAGGTCGCGATCGAGCCGGTCACGGCCGAGCAAGCCGCGATTGCCCGGAAGGCCTACCAGGATTTCGGCCGTGGCTCCGGTCATCCCGCGAGGTTGAATTTCGGTGATTGCTTCGCCTACGCGCTCGCCAAGGCAACCGACGAGGAACTCCTGTTCACAGGAGAGGACTTCTCCCACACGGACATTCGGTCTGCCGTCAGGTGACCTCGGCACGGGCCACTTGCCCCATCGAGGACAATAGAAACCTGGCGCCCGTAGCTCAACGGATAGAGCAACCGGTTTCTACCCGGTCGGTTGAGGGTTCGATTCCTTCCGGGCGCACATCAGGGGAACTCTCACAGGCGCACCAAAAACCGGTCAGATTGCGTTACCCGATTCTTCACACGTGTTTCGGTTCAACGTTGTTACTCACGCATTGAGGGTGACCAGATACCCGCTGTCTCACTTGCGCTCTGCGTTCAGTAAGTCACGACCGCGCATGACGACACAAAGCCCGATAGATGTTGCACTACGAAACTCCGATTACTGATCCTTACCTTCAGGTCACAACGCCACACGTGATACCGGCTGGTCCATAGATCGGCACGGTGCCCGATGGACACCTTGCCGGCGTCGGTGTCGGCGTCGGTGTCGGTGTCGGTGTCGGTGTCGGTGTCGGCGTCGGCGTCGGTGTCGGCGTGGGCGTCGGTGTCGGCGTCGGCGGCGGTGTCGGCGTCGGCGTCGGGGCGGGGGGG
>Ga0194133_10005950_pt1 | contig 15264 bp, 17 predicted proteins | sample TA2KigOf40mmetaG_FD_155448 | JGI IMG/M metagenome (GOLD analysis project Ga0194133, IMG submission 155448) | Freshwater microbial communities from Lake Tanganyika, Tanzania - TA2015055 Kigoma Offshore 40m | ecosystem: Environmental > Aquatic > Freshwater > Lake | place: Tanzania: Lake...
AAGCGGAAGGTCAGGTCGGGCGTCGAGTAGGGGTTCGGCTCCTGCTCGTGGGTCAGCGTGATGTTGAAGCCGATGCTCGGCGCGCCGGCCTCGTGCGCGCCGCGGTTCGCCGCCTCCATGATGCCCGGGCCGCCACCGGTCGCGATCACGTTGTCGCGCGGGCCGTGGTCGCGCACGCGCGCGCCGCCGCGCTCCGAGGCGATGCGCCCGAAGGCGCGCGCCTCCTGGTACCAGCGCACCTGCGCGGCGCGCCGCGCCGCCTCCTCCTCGCGCGGCGTGCCATGCGCGCCGCGCAGCAGCGCCTCGGCCTGCTCGGGCGAGGGCACGCGCGCGCTGCCGAAGACCACGATGGTCGTGCGCACGCCCCATTCTCGCAGCAGCAGCTCCGCCTTCGCGTATTCGAGCGCGAAGCGGATCGCGCGCATCTCGTCGCGGAGGAGGAACTCCTTGTCCTCGACCGGCAGCAGGAAGCTCGGCGATCGCAGCTGGGCGTGGTTCTCCGGCATTTGGTCCCCGCGGCTGGGAGGTCGGTCACATCCTCTCCCACAGCCCCGTTTCCTCGTCCAGCCGCGCGTGCTCGAGGCCGCGCAGGTCGCCGCGCGAGACGATGCCGACGACGCGACCGCCATCGACCACCGGAAGGTGGCGATAGCCGCCGTCGCGCATGCGCCGCAGCAGCTCGACCGCGTCGCAGCCCGGCGCGATGGCGTCGGGATCCCTGGTCATGACGTCGGCGATGGTGGTCGCGGCGGGATCCAGCCCCTCGGCGAGGACGCGGCAGACGGCATCGCGCCCAGTGAATATCCCCGCGAGCGTCCCGGCGGCGTCGACCACCAGCACGTCGCCGACGTGGCGCGCGCGCATGGCGCGGCAGGCATCGCGCACGCTCGCGGAGCGCGGCAGGGCGAGCGGCCTCTGGTCACGGACGATGTCGGCGGCCTGGCGCATGGGCGGGCTCCTCCTCGCTGGTCGCAGGTCAGGGTCGCGCCGGGCGCGGAACGCCGCGATGTGCCAATTCGTCGCGGCGCGCCCCCGGCTGCGCTAGCATCCCCGCCCGTGGACAAGCCCCGAATGCGCCAGGACCGGCCGCTGCTGGGGATCGGCCTCGTGCTGGTCTTCGCGACGCTCGCCAGCCACCTCGACGCCACCGCGAAGTGGTTCGTGCAGAGCTATCCGGTCCTGCAGCTGGTGTGGATCCGCTACACCGTGCTGTTCCTCGCGCTCTGCGCGGCCATCCCCTGGCTCGGCTGGAGGCGCGTGCTCGGCACGCAGGTCCTGCTCCTCCAGGTGGCGCGCGGCACCGCGCTGTGGCTCTCGGCGGCGACCTTCCTCGCCGGGCTCAGCTTCCTGCCCTTTGCCACCACCAAGGTGATCGGCTCGACGGCGCCGCTGATCGTCGCGGCGATCGCGATGCCGATGCTGGGCGAGACCGTCGGGTGGAAGCGCTGGGCCGCGATCTGCCTCGGCTTCGCTGGACTCGTCGCGGTGGTGCGGCCGGAGCTAGGCTCGATCGAGCTCGCGATGCTCTTCCCCCTCGCCACCGCCTGCAGCTACGCGCTCTACCAGGTGCTGACGCGCCATGTCAGCGCCATCGACGCCTCGCTGCCGAGCCTCTTCTACACGGCGCTGCTCGGCTTCCTCCTCTCTTCCTGCCTCGTCGGCCTCGTCTGGGTGCCGCCCACGCCGGTCCACCTCGCCGTGCTCGTCGTGCACGGGCTGCTCGTAGGCGTCGGCCACTTCATCATGATCAGCGCGCTCGCCTACGCGCCTGCCTCGCTGGTCGCGCCCTTCGGCTACGTGTCGCTGATCTGGGCCGTCATCCTCGGCTACCTCGTCTTCGGCGAGCAGCCCGACGCCTTCACGCTCGTGGGCGGATCGATGATCACGCTCGCGGGCATCGCGCTCTCCCTCACCGCACAGACAAAGGAGAAGGCATGAGCCGGCACCACGTCCTCGATTCCTCGCCCGAGACGATCCACTGGGGCGTCTTCGACCCGGGCCTGAAGCCGGTGCTCGCGGTGCGCTCCGGCGACACGGTGACCGTCAACACCGTCTCCGGCGGCCGCGACGCGATGCCGCCGCCGCCGCATGTGGTGCCGCCTGAGCTGCTGGAGATCCATGCGCGCTGCGCGCCGCGCGCGCCCGGCCACATCCTCACCGGGCCGATCGCGATCGAGGGCGCCGAGCCCGGCGACGTGCTCGAGATCCGCGTGCGCGAGGTGAAGCCGCGCGCCGACTGGGGCTATACCGGCTTCCGCCCGCTGCGCGGCGCGCTGCCGGAGGACTTCCCGTACACGCGGCTCCTGCACATCAAGGTCGATCGCGCGCGCGGCGTGGCGCTGCTGCCCTGGGACATGGAACTGCCGCTGTCGCCCTTCTTCGGCGTGATGGGCGTCGCGCCGCCGCCGCACTACGGCGTCGTCAGCACGATCGAGCCGCGCGAATACGGCGGCAACATCGACCTCAAGGAGATGACGGCGGGCTCGACGCTGTTCCTGCCGGTGTTCAACAAGGGCGCGCTGTTCTCGGTCGGCGACGGCCATGGCGTGCAGGGCGACGGCGAGGTCAGCCTGATGGCGCTCGAGATGTGCATGTCCGGCACGTTCGAGCTGGTGCTGCGCAAGGACCTGTCGCTCCGATTCCCGCGCGCCGAGACGCCGACGCATCTCGTCACGCTCGGCCTGCACGAGGACCTCGACCAGGCGGCGAAGCAGGCGCTGCGCGGCATGATCGCGCTGCTGGGCGAGCTCCGGAACATGCATCCCGCCGACGCGTATTCGCTGTGCAGCCTGGCCGTCGACCTGCGCGTCACGCAGGTCGTCGACGGCAACAAGGGGATCCACGCGATGCTCGCGAAGAGCCTGCTGAAGTGAGCGCGGCGCCCTATTTCCCGCCGCGCGGCGACTGGCAGCGCGTCGAGGCGATCGAGGCGGGCTTCGACCCGCAGCGCCTCGCCGGGGCCGTCGCCTTCGCGCGCGCCAGCGAGACCGACTGGCCGCGCGAGCTCGTGACGCCGGACGGCCAGCTCTGGTATGCCGCCTCGATGGGCGAGGTGCCGCCCACCAGCCTGCCGCTGGGACCGATCGAGGACCGCGACGCGCCGAGCGGCGTCGTGCTCCGCGGCGGCATGCTCGCCGCGAGCTGGGGCGACATCGAGCGACCGCAGGTCACCTTCTCCGTCGCCAAGAGCTACCTCGCGGTGCTCGCCGGCGTCGCCGCGGGGCGCGGCCTGCTGCCCGACCTCGACGCGCGCGTGGGCGCGCGCGTGCGCGACGGCGGCTTCGATTCCGCCCAGAACGCGCCGATCACGTGGCGGCACCTGCTGCAGCAGACCAGCGAGTGGTCGGGAACGCTCTTCGACCGGCCGGACAGCGTCGACCACAACCGCAGCGTCGGGCTCTCCGGCGGCGAGGCGCCGAAGGGCGACCGCCGCGCGATGCGCGCGCCTGGCACGCACTGGGAATACAACGACGTGCGCGTCAACCGCCTGAGCCTGTCGCTGCTGCGCCTGTTCGGCGAGGCGCTTCCCGGCGTGCTGCGCGGCGAGGTCATGGACCCGGTCGGCGCCTCCGCGACATGGCGCTGGGAGGCCTATCGCAACGCGGTCGTCGACGTCGATGGCCGCGCGATCGCCTCCGTGCCGGGCGGCAGCCACTGGGGCGGCGGCATCTTCGTCTCGACGCTCGACCATGCGCGCTTCGGCCTGATGGTCGCGCGCGACGGCACGTGGAACGGGCGGCGGATCCTGCCCGCAAGCTGGGTGCGCGCGATGACCACGCCCTGCCCGCTCAATTGCGGCTACGGCTTCATGTGGTGGCTCAACGACGGCGGCGTGCAGTTCCCCTCGGCGCCGCATGACGCCTATTTCGCGATGGGCGCGGGCACGCATGTCGTCGCCGTTCTGCCGTCACAGGACATCGTCCTGGTCGCGCGCTGGATCCGCAAGACGGCGGTCGAGGGCCTGGTCGGGCGCGTCCTCGCCGCGCTGCGCTGAGCAGGTTTGCGGTGGGGGACGAGGCGGCACGGATCCGCCGCGGCGTGGCGCTCACCCTCGTCGCGGTGGCGCTGTTCACCGGGATGATCGCGCTAGTGAAGTGGCTGAGCCACGACTTCTCGCCGATGCAGGTGGCTTTCTTCCGCGCCAGCTGCGCGCTCGCGCTCTGCCTGCCAGTCGCGCTCGCCGATGGGGGCCTGCGCGGGCTGCGCACCCGCCAGCCCGGCGCCTATGTGCTTCGCGGCGCCTGCGGCGTGGCGTCGATCGTCCTGTCCTTCCACGGCGTCGCGCTGATGCCGATCGCGGACTGGATCGCGATCACCTTCCTGGTGCCGCTCTTCGTCGCCGCGCTCTCCGCGCCGATGCTGGGCGAGGTGGTGGGCTGGCGGCGCTGGGTCGCGATCGGCGCCGGCCTCGCCGGCGTGCTGGTGATCGTGCCGCCCACAGGCACCGCCTCGGCCTGGGCGCTGGGGGTCGGCGTCTGCGCGCAGATGTCGGTGGCGCTCGCGCTCGTCCTCATCCGCCGCATGGGCGCGGCGGAGCGCACGACGACGATCGTGCTCTACTACATGCTCGCGATGACGGGGATCACAGCGCTGCTCGCGCCGCTCGACTGGCGCATGCCGGAGGGCGCGCAATGGGCGATGCTGGCGGCCGTCGGCGTGATCGGCGGCTGCGGCCACCTGCTGCTGACGGCAGCATACCGGCTTGCGCCCGCCAGCGTGATCGCGCCCTTCGACTACACCAGCATCGCCTGGGGCGTGCTGGTCGGCTGGCTGGCCTGGGGCGAAGAGCCGAGCCCGCGCCTGCTGCCGGGCCTGCCGCTGGTCGTGGGCTCGGGCCTCTACGTCGTCATGACCGCGACGCGCCCGGCGGAAGGCGGCGGACGCAGGGCATGAGGCCCCGCGCCCGCACGCGCGACGGCGTCAGCGCGTCGCCGTGACGATGATCTCGACCAGGTCCTTGCCCTCGAGCGTGACCGCCACGCAGGCGCGCATCGGCGGGTTGTCGCGGTCGGCCCACTCGTCCCAGGCCCGGTTGAGCTCGGGCTTCAGCGCGATGTCGGTGATGTAGACCATCGCGGTCAGGATCTTCGACTTGTGCGAGCCGAGCTTCTCGAGGTTCTTGTCGATGTTCGCCAGGGCCTCCTTCGCCTGCATGTACATGCCCTGCGAGTTGTCGTCGGCGAGGCACACGGTGGTGGCGAGCTTGTCCCAGGCGACGCCCTCGCAGCGCGTCGGGTGGTCGGGAAGGCGCGTGATCATGGCTTGGTCTCCGTCGGATGGTGGAAGGGCGCGAGCATAGCGGAGCGCGGCGACCGTCGCGAAGCACGACTGCGCTGAGCCCCTTGCGCGCGCGGCACGGCGACGCGATGGTGCGCGCCATGACCGACGAAGCGAGACAGGCACCTGATGCGCGGCCCGACATCAGCGTGGCCATAGGCGGCTTCCAGAAGCTCGTGGGCTACAGGCTCGTGCGCTGGGAGCCCGGCCTCGCGGAGATCGAGCTCGAGGCGGCCGCCATCCACACCAACCGCTCGGGCCTGCTGCATGGCGGCGTGCACGCGACGCTGCTCGACAGCGCGGCCGGCCTCGCCGGCGTGTTCTGCGCGGTGCCCGGCAACGTGGTGCGCGCGACGACCCTTTCCTTCTCCGTGCAGTTCGTCGCGGCCGCCCGGACCGGGATGCTGCGCACCATCGGCCGGAAGCGGGGCGGCGGCACGCGCATCTTCTTCGCGGCCGCGGAGGTTCTCGACGCGGAGGGCCGGCTGGTCGCCTCCGGCGAGGGCAGCTACCGATACATCCCGGGCTTCGAGCCGCCGGACGGCGCGCCGCTCGACGCGCCGGTGCGCGGCAGGGCCTGAGGACGGCGCCGCGCGGCCGGGCTCAGCGCGTCGCCGCGAAGCGGGCCTTCTCCACCTCGAGGCGCGCGAGGTTCTCGCGCGTGTAGGCGGCGTAGTCGAAGTCGACGGCGGGGCGCAGCTCGCTCGCCATGCTCCACAGCGTCTCGCGCAGCTGCGAGGCGAGGCGCATCGCGGCGAGGTCGCGGCGCAGCGCGGCGCCGGGCGCGGCGCCGAGGTAGGCCGCGAGCAGTTCCTCCTCCTGCGCCGCGTCGAGGCCGTTGTTGGCGGCGAGGTTGGCGAGGTCGAAGACCGGCGAGCCCCAGCCCGCGTAGTCCCAGTCGATCAGCCAGAGCCGGACGCCGTCGTCGACGAGGTTGGCGGCCAGCAGGTCGTTGTGCGCGAACACCGTCGGCGCGGGCGAGAGCCCGGCCTCGGCCTCCGCCGCGAGCGCCGCGAGCCCGTCGAGCCGGTCGCGCCAGGCGCTGCCGGCCTCGCGCAGCCAGGCGGCGTAGGCGCGCAGCACGTGGAAGGGCCAGAAGGCGAGCGACGGCCCGCGCAGGTGGAGCGGAAGCTCGCGATGGCAGCGGCGCAGCAGCGCGGCCACCGCCTCGATACGGCCCGGTGCGCGCAGGTCGTCCGCCGACAGGCTGCGCCCCTCGACGAAGCGCATGACGAGGATGCCGGGCCCGGAGTGCTCGACCGCGGGCGAGATCCCCGCCTCGCCCGCGGCGCGGGCCACCGCATGCTCGTGCCAGCGCAGGACCAGGTGGTGCGGCAGGTCCTCGCCCAGCCGCGCGACATGCGCGCCGGCTGCGTCACGCACCAGCCAATTGCGGTTCGTCATGCCGCCGGAGAGCGGCTCGATGTTGGGCGCACCCCGCCAGCAGCCCAGCGCCGCGACGCGCGCGATGTCGGCCTCGCGATCCATGCGGGGATCCTATGCGCCGCGCCCGGCGCGCGGAAGCCGCGGGCGACCGCGCCGCTTGCGCGCGACACGGGCCTGCACGATGCTGCCCGCGTCATCCGGTGCGAGGGGGGAAAGACGCCATGCTGACGCCGCAGGAGATCGCGCGCTACGACGAGCACGGCTATGTCGTGCCCGCCGGGTTCCGCTTCCCGATGGAGGCAATCGAGGAGATCCGCGCCGCCCATGCGCGGCTGGTGGCCAGGCTGCCGCAATTCGCCGACTACTGCCCGATGGTGCTCGCCCACGACACGGGCTTCCTCAACTGGGCGCGCATGCCCGCGGTGCTCGACATGGTCGAGCAGGTGATCGGGCCGGACTTCGCGCTCTGGAACTCGAGCTTCTTCGCCAAGCCTGCCTTCAAGGGCTCGCGCACGCCCTGGCACCAGGACGGCGAGTACTGGCCGATCCGCCCGCTGGCGACCTGCACCGTGTGGATCGCCTGCGACGCCTCGACGCCGGAGAATGGCTGCCTGCGCGTGATCCGCGGCTCGCACCGGCGCAAGGCGCTCTACAGGCACAACCGCAACGACGGGCCGGGCCTCGCGCTCAACCAGGAGATCGACCGCGCAGAGTACGACGAGAAGGACGCCGTCGACATCGTGCTCCAGCCAGGCCAGGTCTCGCTGCACGACGTCTACCTCGTGCACGGTTCGGAGCCGAACCGCTCGCCGAACCCGCGCCGCGGCATGACGCTGCGCTTCATGCCGACAAGCTCGGTCTTCGACCGCGAGCTCGCGACCTCGATGTTCCACTCAAAGAAGCTCGGCGCAAACCACGCCGACCGCACGGTCTACCTGATGCGCGGGCGCGACCTGAGCGGCGGCAACGACTTCCGCGTCAGGCTCTGAGCGAGGAGCCGGGCGGCGCGCGCAGCAGCAGCAGCGCGAGCGCGGAGGCGAGCGAGGTGCCCGCCGTCGCGGCGACGAGCGGCGCCTCGCTTCCCGCCATCGCCGCGCCGATCGCGACCGTCGCGAGCGCGCTCAGCCCCATCTGCAGGAAGCCGGTGAGGCCCGCCGCCGAGCCGGCGAGCGCGGGGTGCACGCTGAGCGCGCCGGCGTTCAGGTTGGGCAGGAACAGGCCCGAGGCGAAGACGATCACCATCATGGGCAGGAAGAGCGCCATCGGCGCGAGGATCGCCGCCGCGAGCAGCGTCACCTGGATCGCGGCGCCGGCGAGCGCGATCGCCTGGCCGACCGCGATCATGCGCGCGCCGCCGAGCCGCACGGACAGGCGCCCGGCGAGGAAGTTGCCCGCCACGTAGCCGGCGAGCACGACGAGGATGTACTTGCCGTAGGCGATCGGCGGCAGGCCGAGCAGCGTCGCGAGCACGTAGGGCGCGCCGGCGACGAAGGAGTACCAGGCCGCCATCGCGAAGGCGCCGGAGAGCGCGTAGCCGAGGAAGGCGCGCGAGCGCAGCAGCAGCACGTAGCCCCCGAGCAGGCGCGGCGGCGCGGCGGCGCCCTCGGGCGGGTCCTGGCGCGTCTCGCCGAGGAAGCGCAGGCACAGCAGCAGCACGGCGAGCGCGGTCGCCGACAGCCAGAGGAAGTTCGCGCGCCAGCCCGCGATGTCCTGCACGATCGCCGCGACGAGCGGCGAGAAGGACGCGCAGGACGACATCGCCATCGTGGTGTAGCCGAGCAGGCTCGCGGCGCGGTCGCGCGGCGTGCAGTCGCGGATGATCGCGCGCCCGAGCACCTGGCCCGCGCATCCCGTCGCGCCCTGCATCAGGCGCAGCGCCCAGAGCGACTCGACCGATCCCGCGAGCGCGCAGCCGAGCGAGGCCAGCGCGTAGAGCGCAAGCCCGGCCAGCACGACGGGCCTGCGGCCGACCCGGTCCGAGACCGGTCCGTAGAGCAGCTGCCCGCCGGCGATGCCGACGAGGTAGACGGTGAGCGTGGCCTGCGCCGCGCCGAAATCGGTCGCCAGCTCGTCGACGAGCAGCGGCATCGCCGGGATCACGACATGCAGCGAGAACGGCCCGAGGATCGAGAAGGCGACGATCAGCGCAAGCGGCGGCAGGCGCGGCTGGGTCGGCATTGCGGACATGCGCCCCGGTCAGGTGAAGCAGGCTCGCGCGCAGCTTGCCACGCTTCTAGGATGCACGACGAGATGCGTTGCGGGACGGCGGCCGGGCCGGCGACCCGCGTGCCGCGCGGGGGAGCGTGAGATGACGGTCGAGGACGCGATCGCGGCGGCGACGTCGCGCTGGACGGCGCCGCGCGAGGCGGGCGGCGTCGTGGCGCTGTTCGAGGACGGGCGCATCACGCGCAGCTGGTGCATGGGGCTCGCCGACATCGAGTCCGGGCGCGGCTGGACGACCGCGACTCCGACGCGCCTCGCCTCGCTGTCCAAGCATGTCACGGCGGTGGCGGCCTTCGCGCTCGGCCTCGAGGGCACGCTCGGGCGCCATCTTACGGAGCTGCGCGGGCCGCTCGCCGCGACGACGTTGTCGCGCGCGCTCACCATGACCAGCGGCATCCCCGACCTTGGCGAGACGCTTGCGCTGAGCGGCATCTCCTCGGCGGCAAGCATCGGCGCCGAGCGCCTGCATCGCCTGTCGTGCCGCATCGCCCACCTGAACTTCGCGCCCGGCGACGAGGTCTCGTACTGCAACACGAATTTCCGCCTCGCCCAGCATGCGGCGGAGCGCGCCTCGGGCGTGCCGCTCGCGCGCTGGCTGCGCGACGAGTTCCTGGCGCCGCTCGGCCTGGCGAGCTTCGCGCTGGCGGAGGACCAGGCGGAGGTCTTCCCGGGCCTCGCCTCGGGCTACTGGCACGCGGATGGCGCGCCGCGGCGCGACTCCTACGGCCTGCACTACTCGGCCTCGGGCGGGATGGTCGCGAGCGCGGAGGACTTCGTCGCCTGGACCGGCGCGCTGCTGCGCGGCGACGGCGCGCTGCGCGGCCTCTTCGCGCGCCTCGCCGAGCCCGGCCGGCTCGCCTCGGGCGCGGAGGTCGGCTACGCGCATGGCTTCATGCTGCATCGCCTTGGCGCGCTGCGGCTCGTGGGACATGGCGGAAGCCTGCCCGGCTACAAGAACCATTTCCTGCTCGATCCCGCGAGCGGCCGCGGCGTGTTCGTGGCCAGCAACCGCGAGGAGACGCAGGCGCAGTCCATCGCCATGGCGGCGCTTGCCGCCGACCTCGGCATCGCCTGGTCGCCCGAGCCGCCAGCGCTCGTGCCTTCCGGCCTCTTCGCCGACGCGCGCAGCGGCGACACACTGGAGCTCGCGCAGGGTCCTGCCGGCCCCGTCGCCGCCTTCCTCGGCGCCGAGGAGCGGCTCTTCATCGACGAGGATGGGCGCTGGAGCAGCCTCGCGCCGCATTTCCCGATCAGGATCGTGCCCGCGTCGCCGGGCACCGACGCGATCCAGGCGTCGGTCGGCGGCGCGCCGGACCGGACATGGACCCGCGCAGGGGGGCGCGCCGACCCGGCGCATGCCGGGCGCTATCGCTGCGAGGAGCTCGACGTCGCGCACGAGATCGTGGCGCGCGACGGCGGGCTTGCGATCTCATGGGGCGGCGGCCCGGTGGCGGACGCGCCGCATGCGCTGCGCGCGACGCTGCCGGGCTGCTACGCCACGACCACGACGCAGGCGGGGCCATGGCGCCAGCGGCCGGCGCTGCGCTTCTCGGGAGACGGCTTCGAGCTGTCCTCCAACCGCTCGCGCCGCTGGCGCTTCGCGCGCATCGGCTGAGGCTATCGAAAGGAAGGACGACGACATGGGCAAGGAACGCGTGGGCTTCATCGGGCTCGGCAACATGGGCAAGCCCATGGCCAGGTCGCTGCTGTCGAAGGGCTTCGCGCTCGTCGCGCACGACGCGATGGCGGAGCGCACGGCCATCCTCGCGCAGCGCGGCGCGACGCCGGCGGCGGGCATCGCCGAAGTCGTGGCGGCCAGCGACGTCGTCGTCACTATGCTGCCCAACACGCCCGACGTCGAGGTCGTGTTCGCGGAGATGATGCGCGGCGGGCGCGCGGGTCAGATGCATGTCGACATGAGCACGATCGACCCGCTCGCCAGCCGCCGCTTCGCGGCCGCGCTCGCAGGCAGGGGGATCGGCTGGGTCGATGCCGGCGTCGGCCGCTCCCCCGCGCATGCCGAGCGCGGCGAGAGCCTGTTCATGGTCGGCGGCACGGAGCCGGACCTCGCCCGCGCGCGGCCGCTGCTCGAGGCGATGGGCAACAAGATCATCCCCTGCGGCGGGCCGGGTGCCGGCATCACGATGAAGATCGTGCTGAACTTCCTGTCGATGGCGACGTGCCAGCTGACCGCGGAGGCGCTGACGCTGGGCGGCAAGCTCGGCCTCGAGGCGCGCACCATGTACGAGGTGATCACCAACTCGCTCGCCAACAACGACCACCTGAAGAACTACTGGCCAGGCAAGGTGCTGGCCGGCGACGTGGAGCCGGGCTTCGCCATCGACCTCGCCTACAAGGACCTGTCGATCGCCGTCGCCACCGCCAATGGCGCGGGCGTGCCGGTCTTCACCGGCGCGGCGGCGCGCGAGTGCCTGTCGCAGGCGCGCAACGCCCAGGGCCTCGGCGGCAAGGACATCACCGCCGTGCTGGTCGCGGCGGCGACGAACGCGGGCACCAAGCCGCCGCGGCTGTGAGCGCCCCTGGCGCCGGCCGGGGCGGCGGGGCCTTTGTCCCGCGACCGCTCGTCGGCATCCTGCTGATGATGGCGGCGGCGAGCCTGTTCCCGGTGATGACCGGGATCGCGAAGCTGCTGAGCGAGCGCTACGCGTCGGAGCAGGTGATCTGGGCGCGCAACGCCTCGCACCTGGTCTTCGTGCTCGCGCTGTTCTGGCCCGGGCGCGGGCTGTCGCTGCTGCGCGCGCAGCGGCCGCTGGTGCAGGTCGCGCGCTCGCTCGCCCTGCTGATGTCCACGGTCTGCGCCTTCGTCGCCGTGAAGCACATCGCGCTCGGCAAGGCCGCGACGATCCAGTTCGTCACGCCCTTCATCGTGACGCTCCTCGCCTGGGCCTTCCTCGGCGAGAGGCTGGTGCTCGCGCGCGTCGCCGCGGTCTGCGCGGGCTTCCTTGGCGTCGTCGTGGTGATCAGGCCCGGCGTCGATTCCTTCCAGTGGTGGGACCTGCTGCCGCTCGCGGGCGCCAGCTTCTACGCGGCCTACCAGGTGTTGACGCGCTTCGTCGCCGGAAAGGATTCGCCGGAGACCTCGGTCGTCTACAGCGCGCTGGTCGGCACCGCGGCGATGACGGTCTTCCTGCCCTTCGGCTGGACGACGCCGGTCGACGCATTCGACGCCGTCGCGATGGCAAGCTTCGGCATCCTCGGCGGCATCGGCCACTACTGCCTGGCGCGCGCGATGCGCCATGCCGAGGCGAGCGTGATCTCGCCCTTCAACTACTGGCAGATCGTCGGTTCCTCGCTGTTCGGCTTCGCCGTCTTCGGCGAGGTGCCGGACCGCTATGTCTGGATCGGCGCCGCGCTCATCGTCGCCGCCGGCATCTTCATGGCCTGGCAGGAACGCCGCGGCGGCGCGGCCGCCTGATCCAGAGCAGGAATCCGGACCACGCGAGGCAGGAGGCGAGGCCGAGCGCGAGCGCCGTCCAGCGCCCCAGCGGCTGCGCGCCGAGATGCAGGAGCACGAGCCCGGCCGTGAAGCCGAGCATCGCGGCGAGCCCGCTCGCCATGGCGGCGGCGCAGGCCTGGCCGCCGAGTCGTGCGTGGATCATCAGCCCGACGCTCGTAACGAGAATCGGGAAGAGCGCGACGACGCCGGTCATCGACGGTCCGACGACGTCGCTCACCGTCACGACCGTCCCCACCAGCGCAGCGACCATCAGCGCGCGCAGGAGGAGGTCGGTCCAGCCCCGCGCCACGCGCCCTGCAGCGGGCGGGAAGCTCATGCGCCGCGCCAGCGCGATGGCGACGCCGTAGCACGCGACGTTGGCCAGCAGGGCGAAGCCGAGCGTCTCCGGCAGCTGGCGCAGCAGCGCATTGGCCGCGGTCCAGGCCAGGAGCCCGGAGGCGAAGAGCGGCAGGGCCGTCAGCCTTGCGCCGAAGCCCGCTAGGAAGAGGAGGTAGAGCGCCGTCACCGCGTTGGAGAACAGCCCGCCGAGCCCGACGCCCGACATGAAGGCATCGTCGTTCTCCATCGCGAGGAAGACATAGGACGGCCCGGCCGAGATCGGCAGCGAGGCGATCAGGCCGCCGACCTGGGGTCCCGCGCGCTCGGCCGCCAGAGCGGCGGCGATCACGATCGCCGCCGTCGTCGACATCTTGGCGAGGAGCGGCGCCAGCGCGGGCTCGATCATGGAGCGGGCGCGATCATGGCGCGGACCTGATCATGGCGCGGCGCGCGACGGGCTCGCGGCCGGCGCGCGGATATGGTGTGGTGCGGCGTTTCCATTCCCCGGCGGAAGGCATCATGACCCCGGCAGACGATCTCGACCAGATCAAAGCCCTGCTGCAGACCTATCTCGACGGCCTCCATCACGGCGACGTCGCGAAGCTGGAGGCTGCGTTCCATCCGGTCGCGCACCTGCACTCGATCGCGGACGGCGCGGTGCGCGCCGAGCCGCGCGACGCCTGGCTGGCGCGGGTCCGCGCGCGGCCCTCCGCCGCCGCGCAGGGCCTATCGCGGCACGACGCGATCCTGTCGATCGACATCTCGGGGCCGGAGACCGCTTTCGCGAAGGTCGCCTGCGCCATACCGCCGCGCTTCTTCACCGACTACCTGTCCTGCCTCAGGACGGCGTCGGGCTGGCGGATCGTGTCGAAGGCGTTCCGTACCGAGACGCGCTAGTCTCTCGCGACGACCGCATCACCGCCGGGGGAAGAAAGATGACTGCAGTGATCCGCTCCATGGACAGCCTCAAGGGCGCGGACGCCGCCGAGTGGCAGGCCCGCGTCCATCTCGCCGCCGCGTTCCGCCTCGCCAACCGCGCGGGCTGGAACGAGGGCATAGCGAACCATTTCTCGATGATCGTGCCGGGCTCGACGGACCGCTACCTGCTCAACCCGCGCGAGCTGCATTTCAGCGAGATCACCGCCTCCAGCCTCATCGTTGTCGACGAGAAGGGCAACCGCCTCGCCGGCCACGGCCAGGTGCGCGCCGTCGCCTTCTACCTGCATGGCAGGCTGCACAAGGCGCTGCCCGGCGCGAAATGCATCCTGCACGCCCACGCCCCCTACTCCACCGCCATCTCGCTGGTGCGCGGCGGGCGCCTCGGCAAGGCGCACGGCATCGCCATGGGGCTGGGCAGGCTGGTCTGCTACGACGACGAGATGCAGGGTCCCGTGAACGACGACGAGGCCGATCGCCTCATCCGCATCGTCGGGCCGGACAAGCGGATCATCTTCCACGCCATGCACGGCATGACGACGCTCGGCGCGACCGTCGCCGAGGCCTACGACCATTTCTACTTCGCCGAGCGCATGTCGATGTACACGGTGCTGGCCCGGCAGATGAGCGACGACCTGCACGCCGTGCCCGACGCGGCGCTGCGCAGCTACGGCAACCGCGATCCCGGCCTCGAGCCCAGCGCCGACGTCGTGCACTTCAACGCGATGATGCGCGTGCTCGACCGCGAAGAGACGGACTACAAGTCGTGAGCGGCGCGATCCCCTTCGCGCCGGGCGGCTATCGCTACATGCCCGGCGTCTTCCAGTACTCCGGCGGCGTCGCGGCGGAGCCCGGCTTCCAGCTGGAGCGCGTGCGCTTCCAGCGCCCCGTCCCGCTGGCGGAGGGCTTCGCGCGCATCGAGCGCATCCTCGCGGCGGCGGGTCGGCCGACCACGTCCTTCGCGGCCTGCGAGCTGCATTCGCCCGCGCCCTTCACCGAGGCCGGCTTCAAGGCCTTCAACGAGCTCTACTGCGGCACGCTCGAGCGCTGGGGCATCTACAGGGCGGGCACCAACCCGGTCGCGCGCTCGAACACCTGCCCCGAGGCGACGCCGCCGGCCGAGCCCGGCTTCCACGCCTTCTGCTTCACGATGCCGGCATCGCCGGGCGACGGGAAATCCTTCGTCGTCGCGGGCAGCGGCGAGGCGCCCGAGGGCAAGGGCAACTACCGCGACCACATCGTCGCGCGCGGCGACACGAGCGCCGCGGGACTGCGCCTCAAGGCGGCGTGGGTGCTCGGCGAGATGGAGCGGCGCATGGCCGCGCTCGGCGCAAGCTGGGCCGACGTCACGGCGACGCAGGCCTACACCGTTCACGACCTGCATCCCTTCCTCGCCGACGAGCTGGCGCGGCGCGGCGCGATCCGCCATGGGCTGACCTGGCACCTCAACCGGCCACCGGTGGTCGAGCTCGACTACGAGATGGATTGCCGCCGCGTGCCCGTGGAGCGCGTCGCCGAGCCCTGAACGCGCGCGCCTCAGGCCGCCAGCGCGCGCTCGAGGAAGTCGAGCCGGTCCTGGCCCCAGAACAGCTCGCCTCGAAAGGAATAGGTCGGCGCGCCGAAGACCTCGCGATCGATCGCCTCCT
>Ga0194133_10005954_pt1 | contig 15260 bp, 10 predicted proteins | sample TA2KigOf40mmetaG_FD_155448 | JGI IMG/M metagenome (GOLD analysis project Ga0194133, IMG submission 155448) | Freshwater microbial communities from Lake Tanganyika, Tanzania - TA2015055 Kigoma Offshore 40m | ecosystem: Environmental > Aquatic > Freshwater > Lake | place: Tanzania: Lake...
AAACTCACAAGCATGCCCAAAGAGATGAGAGACCTTCTTTGCACCAGACAGTTAGCTAAAGAACAGTCAGTATTGACACCACAGTTCGTTTTGACCTTTTTGTGGCAGAACGAGTGGCAGAAAATTAATCCAGAGTCTGATCTAACTGGTTATGAACTGCACACTAGGCTTTGCAACTATCTAAAGGTAATTTTAACCTTTCACATATCAACCAAACATGGTGATTTAACTTACTTATCTGATTTCTAGAACAACTACTATCATGCTCAACTTGAACGTGCTTATGCTCCAAACACTGACGGCAGTTTTAGCGATCAGCCCATGCCCAATGAGAATGACGAACTTCCCTACAAGCCCCGTGATTTTATATTTCCAGAAAGCTGTGAAAGTGAGCCACTAAGGGTGCGTGTTGGCTCAAACAAAAAAGGATTGAATGTCAATCGAGTGATTCTTCACCGTCTACCATACGAATGTGAAACATCCTTCTTGCCAATAGTGAAGATACAAAATTTGAAAAAGTTGCCGAAAATGTACGAGTATCCTTCGATACAATCAAAAGACACTGTGTTTGTTCCTGCTCTATCAGATGTGAAGATTGATTCAGAAAAAGGTAATGTTCTACTACTTGTTCAAATAAAAGCACAGATGCTAACATTAATGTTTGCTTTCAGGAAAGTTTGCCTGCCAGTATTGTGATGAGACATATTTTGACCTGACCGATCTTGTATTTCATCAAAAAAATCATCCAGCCCCATGATAACCTTAAATTCTTTCTGTCAACAAAAGGATATGTATTTTTTTTTATTAGAAAACAGTTTTTAAACTCAATTATTATAATAAGAATAGGCCTCGTCCAAAAATCATTGTGGTGAAACGTATGGGCATTTAAATACTAGTTGCCTGAATACTATTCTTCAAAATGTAGCTTGTATTGCCATAAATGGGCAAGTATTTTCCAAACCCACCAACCTGATCTGACTCAGGCTTATTGGTGAATTCCTTTTTAATGCAGAATTGTTGCAAAAATAAATGTTGTCTTTTAGAATCCGTTCACTGATATTTGCCTCATAATTGGACAACTGGTTTCAGACAGATTCCAGAAAATTGTGGTTAAATTTGGCCCTCCCCATCTCTTCACATCTTTGTGCCATTTTTCAGTCCACAATTTCAAAGCAACTGATAGACTTGAGTTGAGTTCCTTTTGTACAACACCTGTTAATTAAATTCTACATCAAAATTTTAATGAAAATCAAATTTTGGCCATAAACTATATCTTGCCTGCTTTGAGTGGGTTGAAAATGAGGTTGGATCTTCTTTCAGGAATAGGGCTGCAAAAAAATTTCAATAATCAATGTTGAAACTTAATAGCGCGTTTGTTGCTGCGGCATCGGAATGGATGCAATAACAAAATGGAACGGGGGGGAGAGGTGATCGTTGTGCTAAAGTCCCAGTTGTAGACCTTCCAAATTAGGAGAAGAATCAGAACTGAACTGTTTATTGAAGGGGAAGAGATGCTTTATATACAAAAGATAAGGAGGGATCGGACCTCTAAGAAGAGGGTAGAATATTGGCGGGAGTGAAAACAGCGGCAGCCTGTTTAGGTGAACTTGCTACTCAGAGTGGAAAAGGAAGCTAAACAGTGGCAGCCTGTTTGAAACGACTTTGAGCTTGAAAAGTGAAAAATATTGTAGCACAAAAAAGAGGGTAAATAAGTGTGTACTATGATATAAATTAAACTTTTTACTTCCTTACCAGATCATATTGACTGGCATAATCCAGGCTGACTTGGTACATTCTTTGAACAATAATTCCTTGATGAAATCCACCTTTAAGTGAAGATGTGTATAAATTGTGAAGAAATGCAGAACCAAATCAATCCCAACCTCTTACTGCCCCCACAGATCCTTACTGATCACAGAAGCTACATTCAACTCCTCCCTATTTCCTAGACTAGAAATATATACCATAGCCCCTACCCAGGTAGAGCTCAAAATTATGTGCTTACCTGACACATTTTTTTCAGCTGTTTCGTTAGCAAATCACTCCCAAGACTCTCCGGATTCTCAGGATCGTATGAATTCACAAGGGAACTGAAGAGGTCCCCAAGAACCGGATGACGGCTATTTAAACTGATGGGACGTGGTAAAAGAGAATCATCGCTGCAACGACTAAAAAATTACACTTTACTATGGTAAATCCTGGCGAAGGGCAATGCTTCAAGAAACGAGACCAATGAGATACTAACTGTATATTCGTTGAAAGTGTGGGGTTTTATACTCAGGAGACGGATCAGGGTAATTTGACATTTAGATCAGCATTATTTGGCGGTCGGATCAGGTCAAGGACATTTGGAGGGAAATGCTCAAACAAACAATGTTTGATATTTCCCAAGAAAAGAGACAACCTGTTTGCAGGTGTCACAACATTCCTGACAGAAAGGGAAGAACCAAAGATGGGCATCTTTGATACTCAATTACTATCAATAAAAGGGTGATCATTAAGGAAACGGTAAATAAAGGACTAATGGTATTAATATCAAAAGGATATTAATAAATATTCGTTAAGCAATTGAGCATTTTAAAGGAAATACAATGATTACTTTATAAGATAAAGAAATCAAAAAAATTTAGTAAATAGTAGATTTACTATAATACTACTACCCAACTGGGACCTGGCAGTGCCCCAGAATAATTTAGTCTTATATAAATATAACCTCATATTCCCACAATACCCAATTGCTCAGACTAAAATAGATGTAGATAGCCTTTAAAGATCTCGGTACCATGCTTTACTAACATTACATTATTTTTGTGATCACTCAACCTTTCTTTTCATGTTTGATTCCTGAGTGCACTTGATCACTGCGCTCCTGTCTCACATGTCGATAAAAAGGCTCAGGCTCCTTTAGATGTCAACTAGTTTTTTTTTGGAGACGTAAGATTGTGGTAGATAATAAGGCCTTAGTTTTAAGTTTAATTTGTTAGTTTATATCTATCCCAAGAAAGTATTAAAATTTAGTTATTCTAAGAAGGTTGGTATCTCATAGTTGGAGATAATCAGGATGTGTCATTAAACTGGGACATCGCCATCCCATTTACGTGATTGCATAAGATTCTATCATCTGCGCAATCGGGGATAGTCTACAACTTGAGTACTCAACAATGTTTGTTTCATACTTTTACCCCATATATTTTTGTCCCCCTGGCCCAGGGAATGGCAGCTGTGGGGCCAAAAGTGCTGGCAAATTTTTTAGATACTCATCCTGAGCAATTTTTTTCAGACAAAAATTGTTCCTTCAGCTTGTGATCCCTGGGTCCGGGGAGTGGCCCTGAATTTTTTTTAACCCACCCTAGCAGTGTTCTCCCATTCTCAAAGCCCCAGAACAGAAATTTCAACATAATTGGACTATCCGTTTTAAATTAAGTGCGCCAAATCTGTTTTGTATATACCCATAGCCCTTAATCCTAGTACCTGGTGAACAAATATCAAGCAGCTCACTTTGGCAAACATTCTACAGGACACACACCCTTAGGCCACCCTGAATTCACTCCAGAACACCATAATATATGTAGAAAATCCAATTTGATTGAAAAAATTATTCAAAGATTTTGTACCTAAAAAAGTTTTTTTCAAATGGCAATTGATTTATAAAAATTGCATCAAAATCAAGAACTGTTCCTCCAAACTTATCCAGCTAAAAAAAATATGAAGTTGAAAATTAAACAATTTTTTTGCTTGATTTAAATCATAAACTTACTATGACATAGGTTAATGCATCATTCAAAAATTTCTCACTAAATTTTGTTTTTTGAAAATTTGAATCAAGAAACCATTTTTTTACAAATGGGTTCACCATATATCTAGGAAAAAATATTGGGGATTTTTTTATTACCTTGATTTAAAGATGAAAATATTTTTATTTTCTTACTTTTTTAACTTAATGTAACGAAGGAATATGTTTTCATAACTGAGAAGAGCTGACATTGATTTACTTTTGAAAACATCATTGACCTCAGGGGTTATGAAGAGGACAAAGATCCTCCTCGTCGGGTGTCCTCTGGCTGCAGCCTCAATCATACAAGCCTCATTGAGGTGAAGATCCTTCATTCCACTGGACACGAGAAAAAACATCTCACGGTTCAACCTTACCTGCAATTTTTAGCTATTTTGTGGAGAAGCAAAAAAACTGGAATTTTCTGTGCAATAAAATTGAACCTCTTTTTCATTGAGTTCACCAAAAAAGACGATTTCATCTTCACTTTCCAATGGGTTGGGATCAAAGTCTGGCAAGGCAGGCACCATTTCATTGCCATCCAGATTCAAGAATTCTTTTTGAAAAAAATAATTCTTGAAGAAAAAAATCAAAGTAACAAGGCATGCCATAATAAAGGTATTTAACACTTTCTTGGTTGATAAACCGAAACATTTTCGCACCATCTTTTTTCAAGACTTTTTTCATTTTCATTGCTGAAAACAAAATTTGTAAATTGTGATTTGCTGATAAGAAACGTTATCGACTAAAGGCGTGCAACAGAAGAAAGAAGGGACAGGAAAATAGAGAACCCTCTTTCCCAACCTACAAAAAAACACTGTTAAGGAAACAAACAGTTTAATGAAAAATCTCCTTATTGTATCACAATTAAAAAATCGGTTTTTCAGACGAAAAATTAGTCGGTGGCATCGTCTTTCTTAACGGAGAAAGGCTCGGCTACATTCTCGACCCTGGAATCCGCAATCACAACATCCTGAAATAGAAAGGAAGATTATTTTCAGATTGAGTAAAGAGTAGATGATGATTAGATGGGGCTCATACTTTGGCTGGCTTATCGCGACTGTCAGTTTTGGTTGATTCGATTTTTCTCACAACATCCATACCCTGGATTTTTTTTGAAAAAAAAAGAATGTATTTTTCTGAAATATCAATACATTAATTTGTAGAAATTTTACCTTGAGCACTTTGCCAAAGACCACGTGTCTTCCGTCGAGCCAAGAGGTCTTCTTTGTGGTTATAAAGAATTGAGATCCGTTGGTGTCTTTACCAGCGTTTGCCATGGACAGCCAGCCAGCACCAAAATGCTTGAGCTTAAAGTTTTCGTCGGCAAATCTCTCACCGTAAATGGAGCGACCCCCAGTGCCTATATACAAATGAATGGGTGTCTTTTAAAAATTCATGGGTTTAGCTGGACTGCCTTAGCTACCATCTCCTTTGGTGAAGTCACCTCCTTGAAGCATGAAGTCTTTAATGACACGATGAAACTTAGACCCCTTGTAACCCTCTCCAACAACCTGTAAATATCATGAAAAGTCGTTAGTCTTGCAACAGAAAGTTTTCTGTGTCAAATCTCCTACCGTCTTCTTGGCAAGTTCAACAAAGTTGGCAGCAGTTTTGGGTACAGTTTTACCAAACAGGCCAATCTCGATGGTCCCCACAGCCTCGTCACCGATAGTAATATCAAAAAATACCTAAAGTTTTTTCACAATGAAACCAAATGCATTTGATTGGAACACACAAAAATCATTCTTTACCTTGTCTGTCACCTTTGGACCATCTTGTGAGGCAGCCTCATTCAACGAGACAGTAAAAACAACAAAAAGTATTCCAACAGGGACAATATTTTTAAAGACCATTTTGGGTGTTCAATTGAGCCAAAATGCCACGATCACGAAATAGATTTTAACTCAATTGATTGACCGGTTGTTGGTGGAAATAAAGATTTGACATGCAGCAGGGTGGCAATCGTAGGGCTCCCCCAATTGCATGACAAAAGCTACGTCAGCTTTAACACGTGAGGAACGCGTCGGATAAAATCACGAGCGCGCTTATATTTGCTTTATCAAAATAAATAAAGCGCAACGAACGCGCGCGCGCAAAACTCACTTTATATGAATTATTGAATTAGGAACTTAATGAAAAATGCATAGGGAACTTTCTTTCCTCATAAATTATTTATTTCATTTATGTGTAACTTTTATCGAAAGTTTCACTTTAAAAATCACGAAACCTCTTTCATTTGTGCCACACTGGCTTGAAAAAAGGACATTTCGATTGTTTTCTGAGACGGGTTTTTAAGTCGCTTAAGTTCGAACTAAGCACTTCTCCTAAAGTTCGAACTTAGTAAAGTTCAAACTTTGCAAGTGTGCCAAGGTTTTCAATAGTAATGATACCATGATCTTTCGCCCAATACAAGTTCGGCCAATCAAGTTCGCCTAATGCAAGATTGCCCAATGTACAAGTTCGCCCAATACCAGTTCGCCTAATCTAACCTGCACGTGTGCTCGACATCGCCATACACACGCGAGCGTTGGTTGGGCGAACTTGTACATTGGGCGAACTTGCATTAGGCAAACTTGATTGGGCAAACTTGCATTGGGCGAACGATCGTAGACCCAATTGGAATATACCAGGCACAGAAATTCAAAGTCAATATGAGCTCTACAATCAAAAAGGTAAATGTTTGTCTTTATCGGACAAAATATTTTGTATCCAATTTCGGGAATTCCAAACCAAGGGTAAGAACAAAAGTTTGAGCTTTACTAAGTTCAAACTTTGGGAGAAGTACTAAGTTCGACCTTTGTTAAGTTCAAACTTAAGCGACTAAAAAACCCGCCTTAGTTCAAAGTGTCGAAAGTGACAAGAAACTACCCTGCAGGTCATGATCAAGAAGTAAGAAATAGTTGAGCCGAGCTTTTAGTGTATAGCAGCAAGCTAGAGCGAGCCGAATCAAGTTAGCCTCGAGCTGGATCGAGCCAAACAACTTTGAGCTGAGCCAAATTTGTTGGACAAGTTAAGCAGATAAGATTTTCTTTGCAGATAAATTATAAAAAAATTAAAAAGCTACTAAAAAATAGTTTCTTAAAGAACCTAATATTGATGGTTTTTATCATTGATATCAATAAACTTTAGAAAAAAAAAGTTTACCACGACTCAAGTTTTTGCGAGCTGAGAGGTTGACCTGCAGATGGCAAAGTATTTTCCCATGCCCATAACCACATATGTTATGTCATGATCTCCCTCCGTCATTGGGCTAACCGCTCAGCACACGTAAACTTGAGTACAGGCAAACTTTTTTTGTTCAAAAGTTTATAGATTTCAATGATTAAAACCATCAATAAATGTTATCTAAGAAATTCAATTTAAAATTTGATATGTGTCAAGGAAAATTTTTCTTTTTGTGATCAGCCTAGTTCTCTAAACACAATAGACTTGGCTTAAGGCTAACCCAACTCAACTTGTACCTGTTTGCTACATTCCTAAGATTGATCTGGAACTGTTGTAATGTCAACACTACTCTCAATCACTAGATTTAGTGTTAGAATAATCAGACCTCTACACAAGCTACCTTTACTTTTTATGAAAACATAAAATGACTATTTTCACTTAACCATTAAAACATTGGGATTAGTTCACCATATTTTATTGTTCACCTATTTAAATTTTAAAATCTAACAATAAACTGTCATGAAATTCCTAATTTTTGCTTCACTTCTATCATAACAAAAGTCTTAATAACAGGATCATCAATTTTCTTATTTAATTCATTCAGAAGCTCATTTGAAGGAACTTTAGCACCTCTATCTACATAATATTTTATCACATCATCTGCATAGTCTATCCACACACAATTGGCACAACCTATAAAATGAAAATCAAAAATGAAAAAATTCGTTTTTAATAATTTTTTTGCAAATAAAATTACCTGACATACAACAAGGTGCAGAGGGAGAATCCGGGGGTTTCTGGCTGCAGGATCTGATGCTACAAGTTTTTCCTACTTCAGTTTTGAGCCTGTCCAAAATATTTGTAACAAATCATCCATTAATGAATAAGGAGTATTACGGTATGCATTATAACAATTTAAACCAGGTAGACGGGTATTTATTTTGCAGGGAAAAATACCTAACCCTCACAGCCGACTGGAAACATGTTCATTAATTGATTCGATTGCACAACAAATAACAAAGAGCTGTTATATTTAATAAAACTCAACGGAAAAAAAGAAGGGGGTGGGGGTTCTAGCTAAATTCCCTACATAACTTTGAACTTAAGTATCTCTGCTTCTAGACAAGATATTGGTAAATTTTGAGCCACCAATATGATGATTATTCCTGCCAAATTTCAACCTTCTAGCTCCACTGGTATGGGCGGACTAGCTAAATTCACTTCATAACTTTGAACTTTAATATCTCTGCTTATAAACAAGATATCAAAAATCTGGTTGGTATATTTTGAGCCACCAATATGATAATTATTCCTGCCAAATTTCAACCCTCTAGCTCCACTGGTATGGACGGAAAAAGAGTTGACAGACAGACAGGTGACGTCACCCCATTTTCCCATGATCCCTATACAAAAAAATTGAACCATAATGAAAATTCTAAACTTCCCCCCTCGCTTCGCTCAGGAGGGATCAATGAAACATCAAGCACAAATAGGCTTAATTTTCTTGACTCGAGATTTACAAGAGCAAGCTTGGGTCGAGGAATGGGGTTTAAATCTTATTTTATTTTCTGGTTAAATCTCTATTAGGCTACAATGACCCTGCAGATTTATGGAACTGTAGGATGAAGGTAGAAGAAGAAGTTTTTAGGAAGCCACATAATTCCGAGTGGATTTTAGAGTAAAAAATGTTAAAAATATACCTTTGAAACAGACATTCCGAATGTTTCTGAATAAAATGAAATTGTAGACAGGAGCTTTGTCTAAATAGGTTGCAAGTTGCCATTGATGCACGATACAAGATCACATAAAATCAAATTAATTTCAGATTTGACAGCCCGTTTCAACATCTTCTTTTAATTCTTTGAACTCCCGATTTTGTCAAAATTTGTTACTGTCAAAAAGCTAGCGTGCAAAAGATCATTGATAAGAAATTTTGTTTTTGTTGAGCGCGTCTCGCTTGAGAATGTAAACAAACATTGCAAATTTTGATTCACGTTGAATTCAATTTTCCAACCAGTTCATAAAAAGTTTATAATTCGCAGCAAGTTGCAGTATATTTATCATGGCGTCCATTCTAAGGAAAACCTGCATTCAGGCATGTACCAGGTAGGTTGATTGGTTTATGTATCTATTGCGCTGAAAGCTATTGTTCCTAAAATATGTCTACGAATGTGATTGATAATTTTTAGAGATGGACTAAAAAATATTTTGAAGACAACGTCTATCAAAATTGACACTACCCGGGGTATGGCACGATCGAGAAACTACCCCATCCAAGGTGCCAGCCTTCCAACAGGTAATTTATTTACTCGTCTGAATCTTTGACATCTTGATTGACTTCTTTTATTTGTCATTTTACCAGAGGATTTTCTCAGTCAGGATTGATTAGGACTATCAAATATATAGCTCTAAGAAACACAAATTTCATTAAGAGGAATCGTCGTAAAGTCAGTTGTTAGAACAATAGTGCCGCAACAAAAGCCACCAATTAGGCAATAAATCGTTACTGTGTTTTGTATTCAGACAGATCATTCAAGGGGGAGCAACCCTTCCAGCACTTTCATGGCTGGAGGTATCGTTAAAAATGGCCAAAATTCAGCAGTTTAATTGTTTTCCTTTAATAGATTGATGAAAGAAAAAAGTCAATTCTGATAATAATGCTGCCACAAAATTGAATTAAAAATTAATTTTTGACCCAAGGTATATCGGAGGAAGTTCGTGATCTTCTAGCAAATGTAAAAACTGCAGAAAATATGGATGAATGGAACAGAAATCCAAAAGATCCAGATCCGATCGCATTTCAACCTTTGAGACCAAATCCTGGAGATATTGACAATGATCAGTTTATAGACATGAAATATTATCCACATCGTGGAGAAGATCTTTCTGTAAAAAGTTTTTTTAATTTAGAACGCACTTTATGTTTTTATGACCCTAAACATTCCCATTATAGGAATGGGAAAAAGAACCCTCACCTGTGCTGCTTGTGGAGCGCGTAAAGACACTCAAGAATGAGCCCTGGTAAGAAATAATCGTTTTTAAAAATTGTTACGTTTACATTTTACACAACATCTTCCTGATCCTTTCTCAAATGGTATTATTTATTTTAGGTGGCACAAAGAGACCTGCGAAAAATTTGGTCTAGGAATAGGAACCCATGCAGGAAAAAGAGTTGCTGTCCCAAACATGTCCCATTATAACTACAGGGTAAAGTGATAGATTTTTATCTTTTCAAAATCATTTGATAGGTCTCTACATATTACCCTAAGTTTAACAGATGTACTTTTGATATAATTTGAAAATATTTTCAATGTTCTCAGTTGTACACGGTTAAACATCTGATAAAAGTGACGCCAGTGCAATTTCCCGAAGGGCTTCCAAGTGAAGAAGAGTTTGACCCTAGGGCAGCTGAAGTAACTCATGATGGAAAGTTTGTTTACCACAAGATGATAAAGAACGAATCTGAACAAGTGAGATACCAACAATACTACTCTTCCTTGCAGTTAAAAAAATTAAAGAGCTTATTTTTTTAGATCGAGGATGGGCTTAAAAGGGGAGAGAGAATGGCCATCCAAAGGTAAGTGGTCAGAATGATAGAATCTGAATTTCATACACTCACCAAAAAAAAACCTTAAATATTTTCAGGCAAACCTACGGCAAACAAGGTTATTGGGACTTCACGCAACCGTGGAGCACGCCCCTAGGAAATCACAATTACAATCGAAATTCAGCTTACAGACACCCAGAAAAGAAGAATAGAGTTACAGATTCGGCACATAAAATTCAGTACTGAATTGATAATCGAAAATGCTTTCTTTACATGAATAAAATTTGAAGTGTAACTCTAAAAGGTTCATTGACCATTTCGGTCAACAAAAGTATGCAACAGTCAATCTGTGGATTACCCCCATTGGGTCAACAGGATAGAATTCTGGCGTTTAACCACCCTGAGTCCCTACATATGATTCATGTGTGGAATCAGAAACTTTAATCATTTTTTTAGTTTGGATTTCAACAGCTGATCTTAGAACTATATATATCTGTGATTTTGTTTCTTTTTTTATTAGGGCTCTATCAGGCTCTATGTATTGAAAATATGCATCGGTGGTTTTGGTACAGTTTGTTTACATTCTCTAAAGTTCAAACTTTGGCGACTAAAACCCACGGTTACCCACCTCTGAACAACAGTTCAAAGATAAGTTTAAATCACTTGGCTGATTTTAAACATGGCTTCATTAGAGGAATTGAGAAATTTGACCTTAAAACAATTAATTCTAAATTTGGAGCAGCCTGATGACATCTTCAAGACCTGGCTTGAAGATGTTGGACTCTTGAAAAGCAAGATAAGTTGCCCTAATTGTCAGAACAATATGACGCTTTCTGGGAAATTATTTAGATGTCATAAAAGGTCGTGCAGAAATGGCAACTCAAAGCCAACTTGCTCTCAGTTCTCAGGTACTCAAATATCATTCTCAAAGGCAAAATCAACGTCTTATATATACTTTTCCCAACTTATACTCTTTGTTTCATTTAAAACAGGAACTTTTTTTGAGAGTGCAAATCTTTCACCAAAGGATATTTTCTTGCTAAGTTACTTCTGGTGCCATCAGTTTGGGACTTATGAGGATGTTCATTTTCAAACAGGCAAAAGAACCTAACCTTTTTTATTGCTAACCCAAAACAAACTAACCTAACCTTGCTATTAGGCATCAGCACAGTTTCAATCACTCAATGGTACCAGTTTATGCGAGATATTTGCGCTGAGTACTTTGTCAGAAATCCAGAAAAAATTGGAGGTGGTTATGATTTGATTTAGCCCCAATTTTAGAATTTTATATATTGGTGGTCTTTTTAGGGCCTGGAACAATAGTAGAGATAGATGAGACTTGTGTCGGTAAGAGAAAGTATGACAGAGGGAGGTTGATACGGACTAACCAATGGATGTTTGGTGGAATTGAAAGGGGAACCAAGAACTCCTTTTTGGTTCTCGTCGAGGCAAGGAATGCCAACACCTTGCTTCCTATAATCCAGGATTGGATAAATCCTGGCACAACAATCTACTCAGACTTGTGGGGGGCATATGGGGGGATCTCAAACCTGCCACAGGTATGACATACTATATAAAGGCTCAGTCATTAATTAAATGAAGTTTTACAGGGATACAAACACCTGACAGTGAACCACTCACTGAACTTTGTTTATCCCCAATCTGGAGCCCACACCCAAAATGTAGAAAATATGCGGAATCGATTTAAAAAAAAGGCGAAGAAATCACACGGCCAGAATAAGGCATCATCTAAAAGGTATTTGCGTTTGATAATATGACGAACTTAATTAAGACTCAGTCTTAAATGAAATATGGTTTTCACAGGTATGATGGTAACCTCCAAGAATTTATGTGGAGGCAGAAGTTTGGAAACAGGTAAGTGGGTGTGTCATGTTGTTCAGAAACAAAACCTTAATAAATTTTATAAAACAAAGGGCTGATGTTATGTTCAACTTGTGGACTCACATATCACTCCTTTACCCTGCTTGAATTTCAATATATGCTTATCCAAAAACTTTCAAGCTGAAAAAATGTCAAATTACTTAGAATTCGTAAGTGTTAAATACAAATGACAGACAGAGTAACAGGCTGACAATTTTTTTACATATAGAAAACTCCTCGAATATAGTGGATGTTTAAAGGCTGTAAAAGTGATACGTATAACTTTGCGGTAAGACATTTTTGTGCTTATTTTTCATATGTGGCATATATTGCAAACCTAACCTGACCCAACCAACCCTCTCGGCTAATAAATAAATAGATTGGGCACTGTTTATGTCAATAATTGTAATAAAACTTTTCAAGTGTCATAAATACTCTGCACTATTGAGAGCTGCAACCTCAGGGGTCTGATGAAACAAAAACAATGTGTTCACTTTGAAAAGGAATACTGGGCTTTAAGGTTCTACCAGTGCGTTGATGCCCTAACTTGGGGGAAAATAATATCTTCCTTGGTTGTTGGGCCATAGGAGACAAGAACCAGACATGATGTCTGGTGATGGACATCACGTGATTTCCCAAATTTAAAACATCTTTGTAGGCTAAACAATAAGTCTCTGATAATAATTCATTTTAATATTAATTTTTTGCCCTACAAGCATCTGAAGGGCTTGTTTAGTTCCACAAAATTTGCTTTCCAACAAAAACAAACATTTTCAAAAAAAGCATGAACATTTTTAAAGCTAAAGCTGTATAGATTAAAAATTGAAATCTGAATTTTTTATTTCAGAACTAAATGTGTAGAAGTTTAAGCTTCAATTCTCTCTCAATGTCCAAATTAGACGTTTTGGTTACCAAATCTGCCCCACTTGAAGACAAGGTGTTGCCTACAAATAGGTACCTGGCTATCCAATCTAATTCTTAACATCTTTGTTTTGGATAATTATTTTTCTTTGGAACAAGGACTGAGAGCATAAGTTTAAACTCACTTAAGCTGATGGGTCAATGATGGGAGTATGGCCAAAGTCAATCAAGTTTAAAATGTCAGTAATTCTGTTGCAAAGTACTTTAAAGTATTTGCACCTGAGGAAAAATCAGAGGAAGCATTAGATTGATCAATTATGGCTTACGAAAGCATGTAAGCTTCCTTTTTGTGTGTGCATCTCTCCAGATTTTTAGACATCCGAATATCTAATACTAGCCAACTGGGGCATGGCACTGCCTGGGGAAAATTTAATGCATTTTTTGTAAAGTAAAGTTTTTTCTCCAGTGATCTGTTTAGGTTTTGGAGTTTGGGATACCCCTAGGTCATGGGGTCATACTTGTGTTAAGAACCTTCCCGAGTTAGTGGGGAGGTCTGTACAAAATTTGGCGGAGATTGGTATGGCGGTTCACTTGTGAAAGAGGGACACAGGTACATACATAGGTAGGTACAAATTGTCTTTTTATATATACTAGCCAACTGGGCACCGGCGCTGCCTGGGAAATTAACTGAATAGTATAAGGATACCCATCTGAACATTTTACGTTACACAAAGTTTTCTCTCCCGTGACCCGTTTGGGTTTTGGAGTTGGCGGGATCATAACTGTGTTAAGAATCTTCCCTGAGTTGGTGGGGAGGTCTGTGCAAAATTTGGTGGAGATTGGTCCGGCGGTTCGTGCGTGAAAAGGGGACATAGGTAGGTTTATAGGTACAGACAGTCACTTTTATTTATATAGATATACTAGCCAACCGGGGCCTGGCACCGCCTGGGACAAAAAAATTTTAAGGGTAGCCATACAAACATTTTACATCACGCAAAGTTTTTTCTCCAGTCATCTGTTAAGGTTTTGGAGTTTGGGGTCATAGGTTGGGTTGGCAGGGTCATGTTAAAGAACCTTTTCCTGAGTTGGTGTGTGGTGCGGAGGCCTGCGCCATATTTGGTGGAGATTGATCCAGCGGTTCGCGTGTGAAAGAGGGACATAGGTAGGTACAAACAGTCTGTTTTATATAAATCGATTGGTCATTGTTTATATTTGATAAAATCACTTTTCGCTCATGGCGAATCGTGATCAAATCGTAATTTTTGCGCCCTTTTTTGTCGCACAGAAGAAAATAAATAAACAAGTAAAAACCTTGGAATCTTTTGTAGCAGTTTTTGTAGTTTGTACGCGCACTAAACGAAATAAAATGAAAGTTGACATTGACAAGTAGCAAAATAAAAAGTCCGTCTTTTATTAATATTTCTTTGCAATCTATTATAATATAGATCAGAATTTTTGACAATTTCAGACATTTGGAATGTTATATTTGTCCTTGTTCTGCTTAGCTTTTAGTCAAAGAAGGAAAAAAGTGGAATTATAAATAATGTCTTTGTCAGGTAAGAGGTCCCTCTAGAGCCCCAAAAATAAATCTTATTTTTAAGATACTTGGCACTTTTAAAATAAAAAAAAATTTAGATGGAGAAATATGTTTTATTTTTGTTGACTTAACCTTTAAAGTATCGCGTTCATTTTTTTTAGAGTAAATATTATCTTTGATTACGATAAGATGGATCCTTCAGCTTACATGCAGTACTCATCTGGTAAAAATTAATTTGTCCCTTTACTTACCCTCTTGGTGATCAATAATCTGGTTTTAGCATTTGGTGTCAATTCGTCATCAGTAAATAATAGACAACTGTCACAGGTTATAACTATCTAAATGTAAAATTCAGTACAATTTTCATGCTTTCGTGTATGTTTTCAGAGCTCAAAGAATTACATGAATCAGCAAAGCTTTCCACCCCAGGCCCAGTCTTCATTTAATAGCATGCAGGATCTCAACAAAGGATTGCTAGCCCTCAACCTGGACTC
>Ga0194133_10005956_pt1 | contig 15258 bp, 14 predicted proteins | sample TA2KigOf40mmetaG_FD_155448 | JGI IMG/M metagenome (GOLD analysis project Ga0194133, IMG submission 155448) | Freshwater microbial communities from Lake Tanganyika, Tanzania - TA2015055 Kigoma Offshore 40m | ecosystem: Environmental > Aquatic > Freshwater > Lake | place: Tanzania: Lake...
TGCACAGGCCCGCCAGCTCGATCACCTGCGAGCGCAGCGCAAAGCCAGCGCCCTGCGCCATGCCATCGAGATCGCGGCGGATCGCAGGCGAGGTCTGCTCCTGCACGGTTCCGCAGGCGTCGCAGATCATGAACACCAGCGGCTCGCCTGCTTCATGGCGGTGGCTGCAGGCCAGAAAAGCATTGCGGGAGGCGAGCCGGTGCACCAGCCCATGCTCGACCAAAAAATCCAGCGCCCGGTAAACCGTGATCGGCGCGGCGCGTTTGCGCCCGCTTTCCGCCAGCCTGTCGATCATGTCATAGGCGCGCAGCGGCTTACCCGCAGCGCACAGCATGTCGAGGATGACCCTGCGCCCTGGCGTCAGCCGCACCCCGTGCAGACGCGCGCCGCCATGTCCCTCGCATTGGGCGTGGTCGTGAGCATGGCGGGCGGTGGCAGATTCGGAGCTCATGGCAAGAGTATAACCTTCCGGGCCCCTCCAGCCAACGCTGTCTCGCCTTCCCGCCCGGCCTTGCTCTTATTGTGCATTGCAATATCTTGCGCGGGCGGGCATGAACATGGCCTCCAGACCCTGCAACGGAGTGCGGCATGAGCCTGAAATCCAGAACCGCCATTGTCACCGGATCGACCAGCGGCATTGGCCTTGCCTGCGCCCGCGCCCTCGCCGCTGAAGGCGCACATGTCATGATCAATGGTTTTGGCGAGAAAGACGCCATCGAGGCCGCCCGCGCAGGCATCGAAAAGGACTATGGCGTGCGCTGCCTTTATCACGGCGCTGACATGACAAAGCCGGCAGAAATCGCCGCGCTCGTCGCTGAAGCTGAAAGGCAATTCGGCACGCTCGATGTGCTGATCAACAATGCGGGCATCCAGCATGTTTCGCCGGTCGAGGATTTCCCGGTCGAGAAATGGGACCAGATCATCGCGATCAATCTCTCATCCGCCTTTCACGCCATACGCGCCGCCGTGCCGGGCATGAAACAGCGCAAATGGGGGCGCATCATCAACACGGCGTCCGCCCATTCCCTTGTCGCTTCGCCGTTCAAATCCGCCTATGTCGCGGCCAAGCATGGCATCGCCGGCCTCACCAAAACCATTGCGCTGGAGGTGGCCGCGTCCGGCATCACCGTCAACGCGATTTCGCCCGGCTATGTCTGGACGCCACTGGTTGAACGCCAGATTCCCGACACCATGAAGGCGCGCAATCTCACGCGCGAGCAGGTGATCAGCGATGTGCTGCTCACGGCGCAACCGACGAAACAATTCGTCACGGTGGATCAGGTCGCCGCCTGCGCGATCTATCTGTGCTCGGATGCTGCGGCCAACATCACCGGCGCAAATATTTCCATGGATGGCGGCTGGACGGCAGCGTGAGATTGGCGCTTGTGCGCTGTCACACAGACTTTGTGCAGCAATAAGCAAGAATGACGCAAGCTTGAAGGAGTTGGCGTCATGTTCCGCCTTCTGGGAATTCTGGTCCTCACACTGTGCGGCGCACTGGCAGGCGCGCTGCTTGGCCTGTTGGCAGGCGCTGCTGCGGTGGAATCAGGCAAGACGGTCTGCGCCGCCGCCCAATGTGCTGACGCCATCATCAAGACCTATGCGCCACTGGGCGCAATGCTGGGCGCTTTCGCAGGTTTCGGCAAGGCGCTTTCGTTGCGCTCCAGCCAATTTTGAACAGCGCGCAACGGCTCACGTCATGCGGGCGGCAAACCGCCAAACGCCGGTTTTCTTGATCTCTGCATCTTCCAGCGCCCGCGTTACGGGGATTGTATATTCTGCGATGCTTTCAAGCTTGTCGCGCGCGAGATAGCTGCGGCCTGGATCACCCAACAGCACCAGCGCGCCGCGCCTGTGCAGTCCATGCAGCCAATTCGTGACGCGCTGCGCCATGTCGCGCTCATAGGATACATCGCCCGCGAGCACCACATCCCAGCCTTCGTCGCCGCCGCATAAATCTTCAAGCCGCGGTGTCACTGCAACGCCATTGGCTTGCGCATTGAGCGCAATGGCTTCTGTAGCAAAAGCGTCAATCTCGCAGGCCTGCGCCTGCGCCGCGCCTGCCTTCATCGCCGCGATGGCGGCCAGACCGGAGCCTGAAGCAAAATCGAGAATACGCTTGCCGCGCACAAGCTCCGGCTGATCGAGAATATGGCGCGCCAGCGCTTGCCCGCCCGCCCAGGCAAAAGCCCAGAACGGCGGCGACAGGCCGATCTCGCCCAGCTCTTCTTCAGTTTTCTCCCAAAGCGCAGTTGCTTCATCGGCAAGATAAAGCGAAATCTCCGGCGCATGCGGCACCGGCAGCAGGCGCGTGTGCGCGCGGATGAAGTCTGCCCGGCTGCCAGTCACTTTCATGCGCGAACGGCTTTTGCTGCGCGCAACCAGCCAAGGCCATCCTGCGTGCGTCCCGCCGGATTGTATTCAGCGCCAATATATCCGCGCCAGCCCCGGCGCATGATTTCAGCGCAGACATTGCCCAAATCCAATTCACCCCTGTCAGGTTCATGGCGCGACGGCACGGATGCAATCTGGATATGACCGATCCACTCCCAATGGCGTTCAAGCCGTTTGAAGAGATCCCCTTCCATGATCTGGATGTGATAGAAATCAAACAGCATGCGCACATGCGGGTGGCCGATCTGCACCAGCAGCTGGGCAATCTCATCCGAACGGGACACAAAGAAATCCGGCCTGTCGCGGCTGTTGATCGGCTCGATGCACAGCAGCACACTGGCGGAGGCCGCCATCTCCGCTGCTTTCTCCATATTTCGCAGGAATGTATTACGCGCCCGCGCGCGATCTTCCTGCGCCACAACGCCCGGCATGCAATGAACGGTGAGGCAACCCAGATGCCTTGCATAGTCCAGCGTCAGATCAAGCGCGCGAAAAAACTCATCCTCGCGCCCCGGCTGCGCCGCAAGTCCTGACGTCTTGCCACCGCCTGCCGGCGTGTTGATGTGATTGAACGCAACGCCATGTTCATCGCATCGCGCTTTCAGTTCACGCATATCAAGATCATAGGGAAACTGCCACTCAACAGCGTCAAAGCCCGCACCTGCGGCAGCCCCGATGCGTTGCAGGGGGTCAAGCTCGGTGAAGAGCATGGAGAGATTGGCGGAAAATCGCGCAGCCGCCGGCGCCGGAGCGTTGGTCATGCCGGCCTCTTTTACACCGGCCAGGCACGATCAGGCAAAATTTACGCGCTCTGGAAATAGCGGTCGAGCTGGTTCTTGAGGTCGATCACGCGTTTGCGCAGCACTGCATTTTCGCTTTCCAGCTCACGCAGCCGCGCTGTCATCGCATCGCCCAGACGGACCTCGCGGCCCCCAACCACTTCATTGGCGAATTCAAGACCAGCCTCATTCCCCTGCCGCCAGGCCATGCGCGCCTGATAGGCGCGGCCATGCTGGGGAACCTGAAGTTCAAAACGGGCCGGAAATACCACAGCTTCACTGACCTCGATCTTTGCGCCATCATCCGAAACATTGCGGATCAGGCAATCGATGGTCGACTTGCGGTCATTGAAAATGATCTTGCCGGAAAGCACTGCACGCTTGCGGTTAGATTTACGCACTTCTGTCATGGTCCGCCCCGGGGACGCAAACGCGATGGCGTCCGTTACGAAAGATCAGGCAAGCATGGCAGCAATTTGATTGAAATTTTTTCAAAGCGGCAACCCGCCCGCCCACAATAATTGAGCAACAGGTTAACGAAACCTTAAAATCAGGAACTATTGCGCTGCGCTGGCCTGCGCCAGACGTTCCGCCTCAATCCGCCGCGCCAGAATGCGCCGGTGAAGATTAGGCCCTAGGTCAACCTTGATATCGATCTGCGGCGCATCAGGAAAAGCATTCATCCGCGCCTGCTGGGCTTCAAGAATCACAAAGTCCTCTTCAAAAACCTTGCGCATGCCCGGCCCGAAAAATTGCTCGGTCTGGGGATCGTCAAATCCAAAGCTGCGGGCAAAGGCGAAGAAATAATGGCAGGTGGTTGCGGTTTCCGGAGTCGGCAGCGAAATCGCGACAAGCTCGATACTGTGCCCGCTTTTTGCAATATCGCCATCCGGTCCGCCGCATCCCGGATCATAGCAATTGGCGAAATTCACGCAGAAATTGGGCACGCGATATTCAATTGCCGCGAGCCGGTCCGCATTGCCGGTGAAGCCGCCCGCTTTCGCATAGGCAGGCGGCGGCGGACGATTGAGCATCCAGCGCGAGACCCTTACGTGATCAGGCGAGTATTCAACCGCCGGCTCAATTTCTGTGATGGAGGAAGCGCCAATGGTGGAAGCGTGCACATAGGTGAGATGGGTTGCATCCAGCACATTGTCGGCGATCAGCCTGTAATCGCATTTGAGATGCTGCACGGCCTGCCGGGTGAATTTCCATTGCGGATGATCAGCCCAGAAAACATTGGGGATCAACGTTTCATCAGCAAGCGCAGCTTCGCCCATCCATATCCAGATAAAATTCCATTTCTCGATCACGCGATAGGTTTTCACCTGCGCGGTAGAGGGAATATGCAGCTGGCCGGGAATGACAACCACCTTGCCGGCCGCATCATATTCAAGGCCGTGATAGCCGCAGCGGATGTGTTCGCCCAATACAGCGCCAAGCGACAGTGGCAGATGACGATGGCAGCAACGGTCTTCAATCGCCGCCACTGCGCCATCCCGCTTGCGCCACAGCACAACGGGTTCATCCATGATCGTTCGCGCCAGCGGCCGCGCTTGTTCGCCGGCGGTCAATTCCTCATCAACCGCCGCCACATACCATGCGTTGCGCAAATAGCTCATGATGATCCAGCCCGCGCCCTTTATTCAGCCGGTTCGCTGATCCTGTCAGCCAGAAACTCGCCATGCTCGTCAATGCCGACTGCACGGCAGAATTCTTCACGCACTTCCTTCGGCTGTCCAAACAGGAAGGGGAAGCGCTTCAGGCGCGACGCCAGCAAGGGATGTTTCTTGAATTGCTCGCGCGTGAAACCGTCGCGATAGAATTCCGGATTGGCGTTTGGCAAATCGACGAACTTTGCTTTTTCCGGATCGCGGATCGTGGCTTTCGGGTCCTTGCCCTGTTTCACCGCTTCCAGCTCTTCAAAGAAGCGGTTGCGGATCATCGATATGCCGCGATCGCTGGCGCCGAGTGTTTCCTTGGTTCGATCCGAGATCACGCCCTGCCCGGCCCAGGCGACAATATCCTGATTGATCACATGGGAATCAATCCAGCGGCCATCCGCTTTCTTGATCGGCGAGAACCATGTCGGAATTGTCTTCTGCACATAGGGTTCCTGCTCTTTCGGCACGCGATAGGAGAACCAGGTCACCGACAGCGTGTTTTCATCATCCACCGGCACGCGCCATTCGTAATGGCCGCCGAGATAAAATCCCAAAGGCCACAGGAAGACGCGGCCGACAGTCCACAGGGTTGAACCTTCCGGCTGTCCTTCGCGCACGCGCTTGTAGACAAAGCCATGCTCGAATTCATCGAAATCAAGCTTCAGATGTTTGGTCGCATAAGGGCCGGTCTTGCCAGTCTGGCGGATCGACCAGTTGTCATGCATCCATTCGAAATGCACAGGATCGATTGAGTTCTCCTGGCACTGGAACCAGTTGCAGGGAATATCGCTGATCGCCACTTCGCGGAAACAATTGGTGCGTGTGAAAGGCTCATGCACCGGCAGCTCAGGCGCAGGCGATGGGCCCATGTAAACCCACAGCAAGCCCGCCATCTCTTTCACCGGATAGGCCTTGATCTTGCACTTGTCGCGCAGCGGATTTTTCGGATTGGCCGTATCTTCATAAGGCTGCTCGATGCACTGGCCCGTCTCATCCATCAGCCAGCCATGGTAATTGCAGCGAATGCCTTTCTTCTCGACAAAACCATAGGAAAGATCGGCGCGGCGATGCGGGCACTGGCGGTCAACCAGCCCGAATGTGCCCAAGTGATCCTTGTAGAGCACAAGATCTTCGCCCATCAAACGCATGGGCTTTGTTTCGCGCGTGTCAAATTCGCTCGTTCCGGCAACCGGGATCCAGTAGCGGCGAAGATAATCGCCCATCGGCGTACCTGGACCAACACGTGTCAGGAGTTCATTGCGTTCCTTGCTCAACATGGCAGGTCTCCTCTTTTTTTGAATCGAGATTTACTCAGCCGCTTCCCCACGCATGGAATGCGGCGTTCCATCCATATCAATGCCCATCGCTTCGCAGAATTCTCGCCGCACGGCTTCCGGCTGTCCCGCATTCCACGGAAATCCCTTCAGCCGCTTGGCATAGTAAGGGTGCTTGAGATATTCAGCGGCAGGCAGGCCGCCGAGAAAGCGCTTGCGCTCGGCGATCGGCAGTTTGACGAGCTTGGCCGCTTGCGGAGCACACCCTTGGGTTCCTTGCCGGCTTTCACAGCTTCGATCTCTTCAAAGAAGCGGTTGCGGATCATGGATATGCCGCGATCACTCGCGCCAAGCATTTCTTTCGTGCGGTCAGCAACAGCGCCCTGTCCGGCCCAGGCGACAATATCCTGATTGATGACATGCGAATCAATCCAGCGCCCGTCATCCTTGCGGATCGGTCCATGCCAATGGGGAATGCGCTTTTGCACAAATGGTTCCTGCTCTTTCGGCACGCGGCAATAGAACCAGGTCACAGAGAGCGTATTTTCATCATCAACCGGCACGCGCCATTCGAAATGCTCGCCGAGATAAAATCCGAGCGGCCACAGGAAAACGCGGCCGACCGTCCACATTTCTTCCTGCTCGCTTTGTCCTTCGCGAACGCGCTTGTAAACGAAGCCCTCGTTGAATTCATCAAACGCAACCTTGAGATGTTTGGGCTCATAGTTTTCAGGCGTGCCGCCGCGCTGGCGCACAGACCAGTTATCATGCATCCATTCAAAATGCACGGGATCGATCGAGTTTTCCTGGCACTGGAACCAGTTGCAGGGAACATCCGACGTGATGACTTCGACAAAGCCGTTCTGCCATGTGAAGGCTTCATAGACTGGCAGTTCAGGCGCGGGCGCCGGCCCCATATAGGCCCACAGCAAACCGGAAAGTTCACGCACGGGATAGGCTGTGATCTTGCATTTGGCCTTCAGCGGATTTTTCGGATTGACCGTGTCTTCATAGGGCTGCTCGATGCACTGCCCGGTCTCGTCCATCAGCCAGCCGTGATAATTGCAGCGGATGCCCTTCTGCTCAACAAATCCATAGGAAAGATCAGCGCGGCGATGCGGGCAATGGCGGTCCACCAGCCCGTATGTTCCCGACAAATCCTTGTAGAGCACAAGATTTTCACCGAGCAGGCGGATCGGCTTGGCTTCCATGTTTTCAAATTCTGCTGCACCGGCAATGGGCATCCAGAAGCGGCGAAGGTAATCGCCCATCTCCGTTCCCGGGCCAACCTGCGTGAGCAATCGGTTACGTTCCGCCGGCAACATGACCTAAAGCCTCCCGCCTGTTCTTGCCGCCTTCGCGCCTGCGGCTGGCTGTTCTTTTGCAAGTTCTTTTGCAAGTTCTTTGGCACGTTCTTTCGCAATCGTGGCGTTGATCACATCGCCGATGTGTTCAGCAACAACGCCTGCCGCGCCTGCGCCATCGCCCTTGCTGATCGCCGCCAGCAGTTTTGCATGTTTGGCGATGACTTGCCGCGCACGCTGGGGCGAATGTGTCGGCTCGATTGCAGCCTGCGAGAGCCGCCGCAGCGCCTGAAATTGCGCAATCAGCGCGCGATTGCCTGATGCACGCACAGCGCACAGATGAAATTCAAGACTGGCGCTGACGAAGCCATCTGCATCGGGAGCCGCCGCACACACTGTTTCAAGCTGCCGCTCCAGCGCCTTGAGGCTGACCGGATCACGGCGCTCCGCCGCCAGTTGAACCGCGCGCATTTCAACGCCCATCTGGGCATCGAAAATTTCGCGATGGGAAATACCTTCCAGCCGCAACTGGATCGCCAGCATTTCCGCAACCCGTCCGGCATTGGGCTGGGCGACGCGCACGCCGCCGCCCTTGCCCACTTTCACTTCAACAACGCCATTGGCTTCAAGAATGCGCAGCGCATCGCGCATGGTCAGCCGCGCAACGCCAAACTCGGCGCATAACCCGCGTTCCGTTCCAAGAAAATCGCCGGGCTTGAATGCGCCCGAGAACAGACGCTCGCGGATTTGCGCAACGATCTCTCCCGATGCTGTCATTGAACGAACCTGCAGCCAGCATCCGGCGGAAATACCGTCCACAAGGGCGCTGCCCAACTGCGTATCGCTCCCTGAGTATCTCTCCATGAGCGGGCCTGTTGCGTCTCTCCGCATATGCGGCGAAAGCGCCGCCGATTTTTCTGTTGCCCTTCGATGCAAAAGGGACAATGATTAGCCCTTAACGCTAATCCGGCTTTCAAACCGGCGCAAGCCCTCAAAAGGGCAGCCCTCACGGAGCACGCCGGCGGGAGAGGTCCCGCAAGAGGACCTTCCGGCTGGAACGGCCGGTTTGGCGCGAACGGTTAGGCTGGTGACGGGATGGGACAACCGGCGGGAGGGAACACGATCATGGCTTCGAAGATTTCGCGTCTTGCTGCAGCCAGCGCTGCAGTGACTATTGCTTTTGCAGTTGCCAGCTCAACCGCGAGCGCACAGCGGGCGAAAGATACCTTGCGCATCGCCTTCGTCGATCCGATTTCGACGACTGACCCCTATATCGACCCGCAGCCGGAAACATCCCTGCTTGCTGACGCCGTTTACGACAAGCTGATCGTTTATCTTTCCGCAACGAAAGAGTTCAAACCGCAGCTCGCCGAAAGCTGGACGCAGGTTGATCCCGTAACGATTGAAGTAAAATTGCGTGAAGGCGTCAAATTTCACGATGGCCGTGAAATGACCGCGGACGATGTCGTCTACACCTATTCCTATTTGTCCAATCCTGAATCCAACCTGCGCTTTGGCGCCAACTGGAACTGGATCAAGCAAGCCGTCAAGGTTGACAAATACCGCGTGCGCATCATCGCCAGAACGCCCACGCCATTTGCTCTGGCCCGCCTGGCGACAGGCACGCCGATTTTCCCGGCCCATCTTCACCCAACCTTCAAGGCGCGCGGTGATTTCGGCCGCCGTTCTGCCGTTGGCACCGGCCCTTACCGTGTCAAATATGTTGATTCGGCCAAAGGCGTGATGCTGGTGCGCAATGAAAATTACGCATCGCCCGGCCCCTGGAGTCCGAAAGCCGCCATTGGCCGCATTCACGTGATACCGATGCCGGAAATCCAGACTCAAATCGCCCAGATGATGACTGGCGGCCTCGACATTATTCTCAAGGCTCCCAAGGATCAAGCCGAGCAGCTCTCGTCCATGCCCAATGTGACGGAGACTGCAATCCGCAACACTGTCTATTATTATGTGAATCTCGATGCGGCCGGACGTTCGGGGCATCCGGCGCTGAAGAACCGCGATGTACGCCGCGCCCTGTTCATGGCGATTGACCGCAAGGCGTTGACGCACAGCATCATCTCCGGCGGCGATCAGGTGCAGCTCATTGATGCGCCCTGCACCAATCTGCAGATCGGTTGTGAGACAAGCACGCCGCCGCCCGGCTTTGACCGCGAAGGCGCAAGAGCGCTGCTGGCGAAGGCCGGATTCGCCAAGGGCTTTGATCTTGATATCACATCCATCCAGGGCACCCATGAGCTTGCGGAAGCCATTGCCGGCCAGTTGCGCGCCATTGGCGTGCGCGCGCAACTCACGCGCGCCACCATGGCCGCCTATCGCAAGAAGCAGGGCGCCGGCCAGCTGCAGATGCTGATCGCCAATTTCAGCTCAGGCGGCCTGCCGGATGCGCAATCCGTGCTTGAATTCTACATGGGCGCGCCTGCGCGCGATTACTGGGCCGATGAAGAATTGAAAAAACTGATGCATGCCGCCGCTGCGGAAATGGACACTGCCAAACGGCTTGGCATGTTCCGCAGCGCCTTCGGGCGGATCAATGAACAATCCTATGTCCTGCCGGTTTCCAATTTTCCAGCCGTGCTGATCCATACACGCGAAGTCTCAATGCCCAATGTTTCTTCACTGTTTTCCGGCGTTGAGTTCAACAATATCCGGTGGGCCAAATAAGCTGGTGAAAAAAGGGCTTCCGCATACGCAAATTCGCGGTTAGCCTGATCTCACGCACCATTTGACAGGTGGCGGCAAAAAAACTGCGGCGGGATCAACGCGGTCCCGCGCCGGGGAGGGAACGCAAGCGCGATGGCGAATTTCTTTGTCCGCCGGCTGATGATTGCATTGCTGGTCGCCTTCACCGTCTCGGTGATCGGCTTTAGCCTGCTGCGTCTTTCAGGCGATCTTGCTTCCATTCTCGCAGGCGAAAACGCTACCACCGAGGATATTGAACGCATCTCCAAAGCCTATGGCCTCGACCGCCCGTGGATCGTCCAATACTGGGACTGGATCACCAAGGCGCTGCGCGGCGATCTCGGCCATTCGCTTTTCACCCATGAGCCTGTCACTGAACTCATCCTCAACCGTATCGGAGTGACAGCGACGCTTGCATTCTCCTCCTTGCTGTTTGGCCTCGCCATCGCCATTCCGCTGGGCGTGCTGGCAGCCGTCAAACCCAATACATGGATTGATCGCTCAGCGCTTTTCGTCAGCGTTTCCGGACAGGCGACGCCGAACTTCTGGATGGCGTTGATGCTGATCTATGCCTTTGGCGTCTGGTGGCGTCAGGCGATTGTCTTTGGCGTGAAGCTTTCGGAAATTTCGATCTTCGGCTTTCAGCTGACCGGCCTGCCGATTTCCGGCAGCGCCACATGGCTGCACTTCGTCATGCCGGTGCTGACCCTTGGCACATCGATCATGCCGTCCATCATGCGCCTCACGCGCACCGGCATGCTTGATGTGCTGTCTTCTGATTACATCCGCACCGCGCGCGCCAAGGGCCTGCCCTCGCGTTCAGTCCTGTTCAAGCATGCGCTGCGCAACGCCATCCTGCCGATTGTCTCCCTGGCTGCCGTGCAGCTCGGGTTCCTGCTCGGCGGCTCGGTGATTGTTGAATCGATCTTTGCACTGAATGGGCTCGGCTATCTGGCCTTCCAGTCGATTACCCGGATCGATTTCCCCGTCGTGCAATCGATTCTCGTCTTTCTGGCCTGCACCTACATCCTGCTGACGCTGATTTCCGATCTGATCAACGCCAAGCTCGATCCGCGCGTGAGACTGTCATGACACAAACCGCTCCCTCGCCCGCAGACAATCAGCGGACGGCCGGCGAATTTGAAACTCTCGCGCCTTCGCCGCGCGAATTGATGAAGCGCCGCGCGCGTAATCATCCGGGCCTTATCATCGGCATGGGCCTGATCCTGATGTTCTGCATCGCAGGTATTTTCGCGCCATGGCTCGCCCCGCATGATCCCTATGATCAAAATCTCGCCAACCGTCTGGCTGATCCGGTGTGGGGACCCAAAGGCAGCTGGGAACATATCTTCGGTACGGATGCGCTTGGGCGCGATGTGCTCAGCCGTCTGATGTATGGCGCGCGCCTGTCGCTGCTGATCAGTTTCACCGCTGCGGTGATTGCCGGCGTGATCGGCGTCGTGCTCGGCATTGCCGGGGGATATTTTGGTGGACGCGTCGATGCTGTTGTTGTCTATCTCATCAATGTGAAACTCGCGCTGCCGGTCATTCTCGTTGCGCTCTCCATTGCAGCGATCACCGGCGGTTCCATACTTATACTGATCCTGACGCTCGGATTTCTCACCTGGGACCGCTATGCGGTGGTCGTGCGATCCCTCACCCAGCAGATGCGCGAACAGGAGTTTATCCTGGCCTCGCTCTCAGCAGGCGCAACCCATACGCGCATCATCTTCCGCGATATCCTGCCCAATCTCATCAACCAGATCATCGTCGTCGCCAGTCTCGACATGGCGATCATCATCCTGATCGAAGCGGCGCTGTCGTTCCTGGGCCTTGGCGTGCGCCCGCCGACCCCATCATGGGGGCTGATGGTTTCCGAAGCGCGCTCGGTGATGTTCTTCAAGCCGCATCTCATCATGATCCCCGGCCTTGCGATCTTCCTGCTGGTGATCGCGATCAACATGGCGGGCGATGGCGTGCGTGACGTGACCTCGCCGGAGGGCCGTTCATGAATGCGCAAGATGAAGCTGTTATCGACGTCGCCAACCTCAGCGTCGATATTTCCGTGCCGGCCGGGCAGCTGCATGCTGTCAGCGATATCAGTTTCTCGGTCGGGCCGGGCAAGACCCTGTGCCTGGTTGGCGAATCGGGCTGCGGCAAGACCATAACCTCGCTGGCGCTCATGCGCCTGCTGCCGCGCAGCGCGCGCCTCAGCGCCACACATATCCGCTTCGACGGCCGTGATCTTTCGAAAATATCCGAAAAGGAAATGGCGGCACTCCGTGGCAATCGCCTCGGCATGATCTTTCAGGACCCGATGACCTCGCTCAATCCCGTATACCGGATTGGCGATCAGCTTGAAGAAGTTTATCTGCGCCATCGCGGCGGGCCGCGTGCAAAAGCGCGTGAGCGCGCGCATTTTCTGCTTGAGAAAGTTGGCATCATCAATCCCGGCCAGCGCCTGACGCAATATCCCCATCAACTGTCCGGCGGACTTCGCCAACGCATGATGATCGCGATGATGCTGATGTGCGAACCGCGCATGCTCATTGCCGATGAGCCGACAACCGCGCTTGATGTGACCGTGCAGGTGCAGATTCTCAATCTGTTGCGCGAATTGCAGCAGGAGTTCAACACGGCGATGATCCTGATCACGCATAATCTGGGCGTTGTCGCACGCATGGCCGACCATGTCGCGGTGATGTATGCCGGGCGCATTGTTGAACAGGGAACAGCGGAACAGGTTTTCCGCCAGCCCGCTCATCCCTATACGCGCGGCCTGCTTGAATGCATTCCCCGCCACGGTCAGTCAGCCCATCACGACAAGCTCGGCTCAATCCCCGGCATTGTGCCATCGCTTGTCGGCAAGATCGAAGGCTGCAGCTTCCGCAACCGCTGCCTCTATGTTCATGATGGCTGCCAGTCTGGCGCGATCGCCATGCAGCAAGCCATCAGCGGACAGAATTACAGATGCCTGCTTGCGCCGCATGAAGTCTCCGGCGCAAGCATTGCCAAGGCGGAGAACATGGCATGAGCGCGGCAACCGCTGACACTGAAGCGCCGGTTCTGGAAATCAAGGATCTCTCGCGCGTCTTTCACATCGGCAAGGGCTGGCTGAATGCAGGCAAGCCGCTGCGTGCGGTCGATAACATTTCCCTCACCGTGCGCCGTGGCGAAGTGCTCGCCATCGTCGGTGAATCAGGTTGCGGCAAAACCACGCTGAGCCGTTTGATGCTCGGCCTGCAGCCGCCCACATCAGGTTCTATCATGGCAGGCGGCCAGCCGCTCACCGGCATTGACCGCAAGGCTTTTGCACGCAATGTGCAGCCGGTCTTTCAGGACCCCTATTCCTCGCTCAATCCGCGCAAGACGATTGCTTCCATCATTGGCGACCCGCTGGAAATTCATGCGGTCGGCACGCCGCAGGAACGCCAGGCGCGCGTGATCGAAGTCATGGAACAGGTCGGCCTGCCGCGCCGCTTCATGCATTCCTATCCCAGCCAGATGTCCGGCGGCCAGCGCCAGCGCGTCGCCATCGCCCGCGCGCTTGTCATGCGGCCGGAAGTGCTGATTTGCGACGAACCGACATCTGCGCTTGATGTGTCTGTGCAGGCGCAGATCCTCAATCTGCTGCAGGACCTGCGCCGCGAACTCAATCTCACCTATGTATTCATCAGCCACGATCTCTCGGTGGTTGAATATATGGCCGATATTGTTGCGGTGATGTATCTCGGCCGCTTCGTTGAAGTCGGTCCTGCGCGTGAAGTTCTGAACACGCCGCGCCATCCCTATACGCAGGCGCTGCTGGATTCGATCCTGACACCGGAAGCGGGCAAAGGCCTGCCGAAGATTGATCTGGTCGCAGGCTTTCCCGATCCGCTCAATCCGCCACCGGGATGCCGCTTTCATCCCCGCTGCACAAAGGCGATGGATATTTGCAAAAGCGTTCAGCCCGCCCGCCTGCATCAGGGCCGCAATGAAATCGAATGTCATCTCTACAGCGAGACAAAACAATCCGCGTGACGGCACGTTCAGGGTAAATCGATTGTTAATCCAGCGCTGAAAAACAGCGCTAAAGTCTTACGCTTTATTTTCATGTGCCGGTCTATTCTGCATTCTGGAGAATAGACATGAGTGAAACAGCCCGCACCAGCGGCACTGCCCGGACCGGCTGAATCGACATTGCGCGATCCATCTGCATTGTCATGGTTGTCGCCATGCATTCAACGCTAGGCGTTGATACTGCATCCAATGGCGGCAATTTCATGCACAGCTTTGTCGTATGGACAATGCCATTTCGCATGCCTGACTTCTTTTGTAGCGGGCATGCTCGCAGCCAGCGCTGTCACATTGAACCGGCGCAGTTTCATTGACGCCAAGATACTTCACTTTGCCTATTTCTATCTGCTCTGGCTGCTCATTGCGCTGGCGGTGCGCGCGGCATTGAAGCCCGGTGAGAGCTTTGCAGAACTGCCACTGGATTATGTGAAAGCGCTTGTGGAACCTTTTGGCATGCTCTGGTTTATTCACATCCTGCCTGCGATGTATCTCATCCTGCGCCTGTCAGCAGCGCGCTGGCTGTGGCCCGCGGTTGCAGTTTCAATGGCATTGCATTTCTGGGCCAGCCTGAATCTGACAGGCAATGGCGGCGCCATGGGCGCGCATATGACAGGCTCAACCTTCGCCGACAGCATGGCGCTCTATCTCGTTTATTTCATGCTGGGTTATGCATTGCGTCATCACATCCACAACTGGGCAGGTTTCGCAGCGCGCAAGCCGCGTTTCGCCATTCTGGCTCTCGCCGCATGGTTCATCATGCACGCAACCGCCATGACGGCCGGCATTGCGCAGAAACCTTTCGTGACCTTGTTCTTTGGCCTTGCTGGCGCAATGGCGATTGTGACCATCGCCGTCCTGATTGCACAAACATTCGCCGGCAGTTTCGCAACCCTCTTCGGCCGCAATTCACTTGCGATTTATCTCGCCTTTGGCATCCCGATGGTCATCGCGCGCGAAGCCTTGCAACGAAGCGGCTTTGATATTGATCCTGGCCTGCGCGCTCTTGCGATCACCAGTTTTGCGCTGGTCGCGCCATTCGCCATGCGGATCATCGCAAGGCAAGCAGGATTTGGATTTATGTTCC
>Ga0194133_10005957_pt1 | contig 15256 bp, 28 predicted proteins | sample TA2KigOf40mmetaG_FD_155448 | JGI IMG/M metagenome (GOLD analysis project Ga0194133, IMG submission 155448) | Freshwater microbial communities from Lake Tanganyika, Tanzania - TA2015055 Kigoma Offshore 40m | ecosystem: Environmental > Aquatic > Freshwater > Lake | place: Tanzania: Lake...
TGGAACATATACAATGGAAACAAGAAACAGCACAAAAATAAGTACAGATAAACTCGGAGTGTTTATTGAACGACTTAAAAAAATAGGAATAGATGTAAAACTATCAGGGAACTTTCCTTGGGTTTATATTAGTGAAATCAATGGTATAAGAGTTAAAGAAACTTTCCAAGCAAATCACGGATTTACTGTGATGTTTCTTCCAGGAAGAAATGACTCACCACCATCCGACTTTACAGATATTAAAGAAATTTTCAATTTAATAAAAAAATATACAAAAAAATGAATTATGAAAAATTACAAAGCGGATTATTACAATCCAGAAACATTTGAAAAATCAGAAATTGAGACTAAAATACCTGTTGATTTAGTTAATCAGGTAAAACAAACATTAGATAATATTGAGGGCTATATGATAACACCTACTATGATTAACCTAGAAGATAATTCTGTTGTGTTTGGTGTTATGAATATGAGTGATAGAACATTAAAATATAAACTATCAATCACACTTAACTCTTAAAGGACCTTTATTAAATTAAACAACTATGAAATCATTTAAAATAGCAATAGGATTAGGATTATTAAATTTTACACATGGAATGTTCCATATAATTCAATTTATACAAAGTGTTTTATTAATTAGTGAGACACATGAAACACATTCTATTTGGTTTTCAATTCTATGGGCTTTAGTTGGTTTATTGTCATTAATTATAGGTATTAAAGATTATCGACACCACAAAAAGTGTGAAGTTGAAAATAATCAATACTTATAAAAACATAACCCTAAATTAAATTTGAATATAAAAAAAATATTATTTATATTGGAGTATAGACAATATTAAGAATAATTAAAAAAATATAAGTTATGGAAAATTTACAAATTAAAATCACAATCACCGATGGTGAAAAAGAAGCAAACGCAACAATTGGTCTTAATGAATATCAATCAATAAAAGAAATGCATGGTATTAGTATGCTGGATGAACAGGTGGATATTTTATTAGAAGAGATTAAAAAATCAATCACACCTAACAATTAAAGCGCCTTTATCTAATTAAAAAAATATAAATCATGAAAAACAAACTAATTGAATTTTGGGGACTTTATTACCCCGTCGTACTTGCCTTTATTTCTTTTCTCTATTCAGTAACACTTTGGTTCAGTGGACAAAAATTAGAAGGAATATTCGTTGGAATTTGGGTTCCTTCAATATTAGCTTTTGCTATAGCCATTAGACAACGTAGAAATGATTTTTTTAAAAACAAAAAGAAAAATAAATAAATGGAAAACTTAGGAATGTTTATCGTAGGTATAATCATTTTTGTACTCTACATTGTAGGATATCTAATTATGATAACCAAGATGAATAATCTTCAAGACAAGCCAACTCGTGAAACGATTTCTGATACAAAGAGGATAAAAATAGAATCTCTCGAGAGATTGGTTGATGAAGATTAGGACATAACATGTTGATATTTTAATAGAAAAGATTAAAAAACCAATCACACCCAACAATTAAAGCACCTTTATCAAGTGGATAAAAGTTTAAAATGGAAGACATAAAAATAGTACATTTAAAAAGCAATGCACAAGAATTAGAAACTTGGATTGCAATGTTAAACGGTGAAATTATAGGTCACATTTATATGGAAAGAGAGAAAAATAAAAAAATAAAATTTTTAGATGCTTGGGTACATGAAGGACATCGTAGAAAAGGAATCTTCAGAATGTTATGGGACGAAAGATGGAATTATGTCAAAAACGAATATTCCGGATGGTTAACATACGCTTGGTGTAAACCCGCTTAATTACCCTTATTAATAGAAAAAGGTTTCAGTACTGGTGAAACATGTACCTATGTGGAAAAAATAATTAAATAAAAAAAATTATAAAATGGAATATATTAAAAATCTTAATGAAATATCCTTAAAAGATATAAATCTTGTAGGTGGTAAAAATGCTTCGTTAGGAGAAATGATACAAAATGTGGAATCTTTAAACATAAGAATACCTAATGGTTTTGCTATTACAACTAAGGCTTATTATGAGTTTATAAATTACAATAATTTAAATAAAAAAATATCTGATTTGATATTTGATTTGAATCCAGATGATTTGAACAATTTGAAGTCAGTCGGTTCTGAAATTAGACAATTGATTCGAAACGGATCTTTTCCTGAAGATCTGAAAAAAGAAATTTTCCTATCTTATGAAAATTTATGTAAATTTTATTGTGTAGAAATGATTGATGTGGCGGTTAGGTCATCTGCAACCGCTGAAGATTTACCTGACGCAAGTTTTGCTGGTCAACAAGAAACTTTTCTAAATGTTAGGGGATTTCAATCAATCTTAGAAGCCATAAGAAATTGTTTTGCGTCTCTTTTCACTGATAGAGCAATCTCATACAGAAACACTTTCAAATATAATCATTTAGACATTGGTCTTTCAGTTTGTATCCAAAAAATGGTTCGGTCAGATCTAGCATCTTCTGGTGTTGCTTTTTCATTGGATACGGAAAGTGGTTTTAAAGATGTAGTACTTATAAACTCATCTTATGGGTTGGGAGAAATGATTGTTCAAGGGGCAATATCTCCAGACGAATTTATCGTATTCAAACCGTTATTGAAAAACAATTTTTCATCCATTATAGAAAAAAAATTGGGTAATAAAGACAAAAAAATGATTTACGGTGAAGATCATGGTAAACTTACAAAAATTGTTACCGTTTCCGAAAAACAAAAAGAACAATTTTCAGTTACTGATTCACAAGTTTTGGAAATTGCAAAATGGGTAACATCTATCGAAGAATATTATTCAAAAATTAAAAAAAAATGGTGTCCAGTCGATGTTGAATGGGCTATAGACGGGTTAACTAATGATTTATACATTGTCCAAGCTAGACCAGAAACAATACATTCAAGAAAAAATCAAAGTAATTTAGTAGAATATAAAGTCAAATCTGAAGGGCACACACCTATTGTCAAAGGAATTGCAGTCGGTGATGGAGTATCTACAGGTTGCGTTACTGTCATGAATTCCTTAGATGAAGTAGTATTCCAAGAAGGAAATATTTTGGTTACAGATATGACAGATCCGGATTGGGAACCAATAATGAAGAAAGCTTCCGCTATAATAACAAATAAAGGGGGAAGAACTTGTCATGCGGCAATTGTTGCAAGGGAAATGGGTTTAACAGCAATAGTTGGATGTAACAATGTAACTGAAATTCTCCAAGATGATGATTTAGTAACTGTTTCTTGCGCTGAAGGTGAAACAGGCCTCGTTTATAAAGGTATTATCGATTTTGAAAAAACTGAAACTAATATAGATGATTTACCAAAAATTGATACTCCAATTATGTTTAACATTGCAAGTCCAGAAATTGCATTCAAATTTTCACACTTACCAAATGCTGGCGTTGGTTTAGCAAGAGAGGAATTTATTATCAATAATTACATAAAAATTCACCCTTTAGCACTATTGAACCACAACAAAATTGCTGACAAAAACTTATCAAATCAAATAAAGAACATTATTTCTGGTTATAAAGATGAAGAAACTTTTTTTGTCAAGAGATTAAGTTATGGAATTGCAAGAATAGCGTCTGCTTTTTATCCAAATAAGGTGATTGTCAGATTGTCGGATTTTAAATCTAATGAATATTACAACCTGCTTGGTGGAAATTATTTTGAACCCAAAGAAGAAAACCCTATGATTGGATGGAGAGGAGCCTCGAGATATTATTCTGAAGAATATGAAGAAGCTTTTGGAATGGAAATAAAGGCGATTAAAAGAGTTCGTGAGAAAATGGGTTTAGAAAACGTTGTAGTTATGATTCCTTTTTGTAGAACAGTTGATGAATTACTTAAAGTTTATCAGACGATGGAAAAATACGGTTTAAAACGAGGAGAAATGGGACTTGAAATTTATTTGATGGCTGAGTTACCATCGAACATTTTTTTAGCTGATGAATTTTCTAAACATATCGATGGATTTTCAATTGGATCTAATGATTTAACGCAATTAACCTTAGGATTGGATAGAGACTCCTCATTAGTTGCACACATCTACGATGAAAGAAACACTGCAGTCAAAAGGGCAATTTCACATCTTATAGAAGTTGCTAAACAAAATAATGTCAAAGTTGGAATATGTGGGCAAGGCCCAAGCGATTTTCCTGATTTTGCAAAATTTTTAGTAGATTTGGGAATTGATAGTATTTCAGTAACACCTGACTCATTATTGAAAACTTTAAAAGCACTTCAAAAATAAAATAAATTATGAATTAGTAAGATAGTGAAAAGATTATTATAAAAATTTTAAACAAAGTATAATGAAAGAAGAAAAAGACCTGATTTACGGAGTCTACGATAAAACAAGAGGTGTTGGAGGATGTGATGATTACTTTGGATACTTCAAAGAACATAAAGATGCTAAATCTGAAATGAAAACTCAGTTTGAACGCCTAAAACAAAAAAATCCAAAAGGGACTCTTAAATTGTATAAGGACAGAGTTGTTGAAGTTAAAGATAAAACACAAGAAATAATAATAATTATACATCCAATTTTAGTAAGATGAAAGTAGGACTATTAGTTAGATTTGCGAACGAAGGACTTTATTACAAGAGTATTAAAATTGATGCTGAAAGAATCGAAGATGTTTTACCATTTTCTAAAGAAGTATTTTTTATAATAGATGGTATTAGAGTTGCTTGTGATAGAGAAGATTGGGATAGAGTACAAAAAAAAGAAATAAAAGAAAATACAAAGTAAAATGAGTAGTGGCGAAAAAGAATTACAAAAAATGTTGGCAGAACTTGAAACTTTAGAAGATACGGTGTACCATCAAACTAAAGAAATTTCGAATGTTGACATTAAAACAACAAACCATGAAAGTCCTTTATCATCAACTCCGACATGTTGGGGAACTTTACAAGACGAAGAATTCGTTCCAGCTTTCAAATCCGTAGATAAAGTACCAGCTGGTATTTATGAAATAATGTGGAACAGGTCTTTGTCTTCGCACACAATAAAAAAACAACCATTCAAAACAGATGAATTATATCAGTTACCTTCTTATGAAATTCAAGACATACTTAAAGACATCCAAAATTTTTGGGATCGTAAAGACAAATATCGAGAGTATAACTTTGTTCATAAGCGTGGGATTTTAATGTATGGTGAACCAGGATGTGGTAAATCAGGAATTATTCAATTAATTTCTAAACAACTAATCGAAAACGACGGAATTATTCTTAATATTAAAGACCATGATGATGTTGAATTTTTTATTGACTTCATTTTGACATTTAGAAAAATTGAACCAAATAGACCTTTAATTGTTATATTGGAAGACATTGATTCAATTGCTGGAGAAAGTAATCACTCAACAAGCAAGTTACTAAACATTCTTGATGGAGTAAAACAGATTGAAGATGTAGTGTACATTGCAACAACAAATTACCCTGAAAAACTTCAAGAACGAATTACAAATAGACCTTCTCGTTTTGATAGACGTTATAAAGTTGAACTTCCAAATAAAGAAATCCGAGAAGCTTACATTCAACACAAATTAAAAGAAGAAGATTTAGAAAATGTCAACATTTCTGAATGGGTTAAAAGAACTGAAGGAATGTCACTTTCACACTTGAAAGAAGTTGTAATCTCAACTATCGTTATGGGTCGAGAGTTTGAGGAAGTGATGGAAAATTTAGAAGGATTGAAAAGAGCTCCAACAATTAAAGGATCAGGAAAAGTAGGATTTGGACAATAAAAAAAATAATTTTTAATAATATTTATAGATGATTTATATTCGAAGATTAAAATTATAAAACTGTGATAAAAAAAATTATTTAAGGAGATTTATACTTGATTGTATGACACATGAAGTTTAAAAATGTAAAAGTTTTATATGTTTTAAGCCTTAATATTTTAAACTAAAAAAAAAGAAAATGAAAAATAAAAAATTAAATAATCTAAGAAATTCTTATTTTTTATTAGTTTTTTGGATTGTAGTGTATTTGTTACTTTACAGTTGTAAAACAACAAAGTCTAATTGTGACGCTTATGGACAATCAAATAAAAAATTAAAAGATTCGACCAAAATTATAATCAAGCAATTCAACCCTTTGGTAAAAACATATTCTAAAATTTAAAAAATTAATTTGAGTCTGAATAAAATTACAAACCCAAATGATAAAAGAAGGTAACTATAATAAGTTAGTCGATACAATCAACATCCTTAAGAAGTTTGATAAAGTTTTACTTCTTACATGCTCAAATAGATATAAAAAAATATCAAAAAACCAAACGCCCAAATCTACAATTTTAGCTAAAGTTATCAAGTCGAGTCTGAACAATTGTACACTGATTAATGTTCCTGACTTGAATATACATCCATGTGAAGGAAATGTTTCCCTTTTCGAAGGAAATAAATGTGGAATAAAGGCAGCACTACTCAAAGACAAAGAAAAAAATCCAAGCGGTTATCATAGATGTTGGGCTTCTTTACACAATCCTGATGATGAACTTTGGATTATCTCAAAAGAATTATTCGAATCTGACTGTGTAATTTTCTTTTCATCAGTCAGATGGGGAAGTGCTAACATGTTTTACCAAAAATTAATTGAAAGATTGAATTGGATAAATAATAGATATATACCTTTGGGTGAGGATAATATAATTAAAGATGTAACATCGGGTTACATCTGTGTAGGTCAACATGATGATGCAGATAAAGTATGTGCAACTCAAATGGACACACATGACTATTATGGGTTTAAAGTCGATGAAAAACTCTATTGGTATTGGATGTCAGAAAACATTGAGTTTGACGAAGAAACCCTGAAAGGATATATTGAAAGTTACCCCAAATTTTTCAAAGAATTTAAAATTGAAAAAAAATAATTGATTGATGTTGTAGAATTGAAATAAAACACTATCTTTGTAGTGTAATCATTTAAACACCATCACAATTATGTCAACTTTAATTCTTGTTCAAAACTACAAAGGTTCTAACTCTTTCGTCAAAAAAATGAAAGATGTAATTTCTAAATACGGTAAACTCACTGTAGGTCAGGCATTGGCGGTAGAAAAAATCCTTAGCGCTCCCGTTGAGGCAAAAAAGGTCGAGTTGACTGAAGACATGAAAAAAATTCAGGCTTACGTTGGTGAGAATTCTTTTGTTAAAGAGATCCAGTCTAAACTTGATAAATATGGTAAACTGTCTGACAAACAAGTATCTGCCGCTACCGCTCAAATTCAAAAAGAAGAAAGCAAAGCTCAAATCAAGAAAATGAATATTCCTGCTGAAGGGGACACCATTCAAGTTGGTCGTAAAATCGGTCAACAAATGAAAGATACCTACGGACTTCAGTTCAATCCTACAATCTTGGATATCACTAAAGTTTTGGGAATTTCACCTAAGGCTGTTAAGTTCGCAGGTAAGATGACAGTAAAACGTGCTAAAGTTTGTGTATGTTGTGCAAAAACTTTGACAGACGAGTTCTCAATGTTGACTACAATGGGTAAGACATGTGCTAAACACATGGGTGTTGAATACATTAAAGACAAAACTCAAGCGGATCGTTTTCGTGAGGACTACCTTAAAAAAGTAGAAGAAATTGGAGAAATGATTTTTTGGGTTCCTAAGTCCCAACTTAAGAATTGGGAAGGTGATACCAACTTCTTACTTGAGATCCTGTAAGAGACCCCACTCCTTAGAGGGGCTTTTAGGACCGTTATCCGTTAGGGTAACAATTAAAAGGGGGAATTCGCTACTCCCCCTTTTTTTTATTTATAAAAAAAACTATTATTAACTCATGGTTGCTCGATTTGTATATGTTATTCTAATTATTCTGTTCGGAATATTCGGTAAACACAGAAAATTTTTGAAATGAAAATTATATTTTTAGATCACGATGGTGTGATTTGTCTTTCCAATAATTGGGGTGGACGAAATAAGAAATGGGCAAAATATCGTTCGGAAAATCCTGACAGTAGTAAGGAAAAGAAAGACGCTCCTGTATTTGTTCGCTTTGATGACTTCGATAAAAAGGCTATTAAGGTTCTTAATGAAATTATTGAAGAAACTGGGTGTGAGATTGTTGTAAGTTCTGATTGGAAGTTACACGCAACTCTTGAGGAACTTGGTGATTACTACGAAAGTCAGGGTATTATTAAAAGACCGGTAGATACTACACAGAACATACAAAATTGTACGGTTCACGGTAATCTATTCATTTGGTCTCCAAGATGGGACTTAGAACAAACAAGAACTATCGAGATCAGACAATACTTACACGATCACACTGAAGTAACGAACTGGGTTTCAGTTGATGACTTGAACATGGGTAAGATTGGTGAGCCGTGGAAAGATGAATGGGCGATAGATAATTTCGTATTGACCCCAAGATCAAGTGAGGGTATTAAGCAAAGTGGAGTTAAAGAAAAGATTATTAATTTTTTAACAAATGAAAAATATAAGTCAGATATTCAAGAATAATGAACATTTAATGGATTTAGAACCCGTTGAAGAGTTAATTGAATATACCATAGAATTAGAGGGTCAGGTTTTCGAAAAGAAAATTAAAGATACTTATGATAAAGAGCACATGTTGAAAACCATGTTATCTGATATACTTACAAGTTGTAGAGAGTATGAGCAAAATAAAATTCTTGAAGATAGATATCCAGAACTTCATAAAAAAATAGATGCTGATGATTTAGTTAAAAACTTAATGAACTATATTGTAAGTATGAATGCTAAAAATAATTTAAGATTATAAAATATGGAACAAAATACAAAACAAAAAGTTAAGTTAATTATGGTTGAGCAAAAACCTTATGTGGTTACTTTGGATAACATTGGAATTGGTGATAAAGTTATTGTAACAGTTGGAGGACAATACCCTTCAATTGTAAACTGCGAAAACGAAACAGTATTCAAACTTTTAACAGATTCGAAGTTGTCGTTGACACAAACTTTCAAAATATTTATGGAACCTGAAAATATAAAATTCACATCAGAACAAATTGAAAAAATTTTAGAAAACGACGGACTTATGGATTGTGTTTTGGAAGACGGAATTTATAAATACAGCTTATGATGATGGTAATTGAAACTTACGTACATGTGATCGGATTGTCTATCACGGCATTACTATTGGGGGGATATCTTATTTATAGATATTTTAAGAAAAGAAAGAAAAAATGAGTTATCTAAATACACCAATCCCAACAATCGAAGCTTTTGTTCGTGGTAATTTTTTAAGAGATCAAGAAGATTCACACGATAAATTATTTCCTTGTTATATTTTCGGAATGTCCTCAATACCAGCACAAGCACCTTTATTTCATTTCATTATGGAAGACGGTGGTTTATGGTGGAGAATGCCAATTCAAGCGTTCTGTTGGAAAGAAAACGCACCACAACAGGAACTTGATGAGTTGGTACTTTGGGATTCTTTCAGTTACCATGTTAGTGTAACATGTTTTCCACTATTAAAAAATAAAACTTGTAAATTTATTTCTAGAAGACGAGTTAACTATACCGGAAGGTACTTATTTACTTTGGATTGGGCGGCTTCTAATGACATGAGCGACACAGATTTTGGTTTTAGTGAGTTTCCATCTCAACATAAATGCGGACACGTTATCGCAATGGATAACGGTAATTTTGCAATACAACCAAATAACAGACTAATACTACATGATCCATCTTTTACAGTCAAAGAGGATTTGGTGATACACAGAAAATACAACACGAATCTTTGGACTGCAGAACGATCTAACAAATGGGTTACTCCTGACACTGATATTATGGATTATGACCACACAAATTTAGAGGATGGAGAAAGTAACAAAGAAAGGTCGGATATGTATAACAGATTAGATAATGAAACTAATATTCGACCACTCTAAAAGTATATTCAATGAAGGAGCCCCGTTAATCCTTTTAGAAGCGGAAAGAGAAAATGAATCTGCTAAGTATATGTTGGAAAATGGATGGGTACCATACTACTACAACAGTGAAGAATATTGGTACCAAACCAAATCCTCAAGATTAAAAATCAAAAAAATCTCGGGTAGACGATTAAAAGAACTCAGTAAAATCCATGTTACCTATAAAACCGAAAATCCCAATATTCAACCACCCATTAGTATTGAATGGTATCAATTTGGAAACTTCGAAGATTTTTATTTTGATGATGTTTTTTGGGGAAGAATATTATATTTAGAAGATCAAGTTTTATTTGCCGTCATGAATAAAACTAATTCTGTAAAATCCTACGGTACTTTATCATATTATTATTTAGTAAATAAATTATTAGGAAAATATACTTATTTGTATATCACAGACTTTTATGATGTGTTTGAATATAAATCTTCGTTACCTGGTTTTGAATATTGGAATGGGAAAGATTGGGTTTAAAAATATTGGAAGTTTTTTTAATAGAATTCCAATGGGCGAAAGCCATAATTCACTAATTCATTTTTTATGAAAACACTTGATTTACACGGAGTTAAACACGCAGATGTACCAAAATTGATGGATCAATTTATTTGGGAACAGATGAATAAAAAATCTAAAGAGGTCGAAATCATCACAGGACTCAGTCAAACGATGAAACAAGTAGTAATTAAGAATCTCAAAGATTATGACTTCAACTATAACGAAGCGTGGAACAATCCCGGTAAGTTGATAGTAAGTTTAATTTAATGAAAAAATGTGACTCCCCCGGTTGAATAAATCGGGGGTTTTTTGTATCTTTGTCCTATGTTGCAAGTAGAAGGTAAAACATTTCATAAGTTTGTTGAGTTGAAGTCGTATAAAACACAGACTTTCAAAGATTATTGTAATTTGAATGACAAACCATATTATTCATATAAAGATTGTATGAATACCAAAAATGGTAATTTTTTTTATAACGAAACATATTTGAGTGAAGATGAATTTGTTAAAAATTTTGGAAACAAATTCGCTCAAGTTCATTTTACAAGACAACGAGTTTTTATTGAAGAAAGTGATAGTTCAATTTCTTTAAAAGCTCAATATTACCATAAATGGAGAAATGTTGGACAAAGATATTTTGTTGTAAGAAAACACACAAAATACATTTCATTTAACTTCAAAACAAAAACTTTTTATGGGGGAGATTTTAAAGGAAAAAATAAACAAAAAATTGGAAACACCATAAAAATAAACCCAAGTTTTCGGTTTTTAATTGATATGGAATATATCCTTAAAATTGACGATTCAATTAGAACTGAAAGTTATTTTTACTTCTTTTTAGAAAAAATTTGGGATGTACTTGGGCTCGAAAATCCAAGTAATTTTGAAACAAGGAACCCTTTTACTCATTATAGTTTAACAAAATATCTCATCAAAGGAGTAAAGATTCCGAATAATTGGATTCAATACACTGACACATTTATTCCTATTAAAACTCTAAGAAGTTGTAAAATGAACTTGGTTGATGGAATTATGAAATTGTTGAAGTTGAAAGGATCTAAAGTAAAACGAATTTTAAATGAGTCCAAAAATGTTAATTTTGATAGATTAACAGGTCTTTATCATTTGTTAGGTATTGATAGATTTAATAGACTACCTGATAAAATTTTTGATTATGACTTTTCAACAAACGGTTACTCAATTAAAAGACAAGAAAATCCTTTAGGTGGTGAATATTGGTATTGTATGTCAGAAGATTATCAAAAAGATTTCAAATCAAAATTACCTAATCTTACATCTAATGAGAAAGATAGAATTTTATATCTTTCAGAACATTTAGATGATGGTGTTTATAATACTCTCATCGAGCACTTAAATTTCAAAAAGAAATTAATAGAACTTGGTGAAAATGTTAAGTTGAAATTCGAAAACAGAAGTAAATTTAATGAAGAACATGAAGAGTTCAGTAGATTACTTTCTTCATATTCAACAGGTGAGATTGAAAGATATTATGGTGATATTGATAGTTTAGAAACACCGATTAAATACGAAGGTGAAATATATTATCCTGTTCTTTTAAGAAAAACACAAGATTATGAAAAAGAATCACAACACCAAAAAAATTGTGTTAGAACTTATGTTGAAAGACCTGATTGTGTGATCTTCTCAATTCGTAAAGGATCTGATACTGCAGAAGAAAGAATAACAGTTGAGTATCGTTTTACAAAGAATGAAATTTTGAATGCTCAAGAAAGAGCCAGATTTAACGAAATGCCAAATCAAACATTTTCTGAGGTTGCAAAAATACAATTGGCTAATATAAACTTGTTTTATAAAATTGGAACTTTGAAATTACCAAAGATGATTAAAAGATATCGAAGTGGAAAAGTTATAGAACAAAACGCAACTTTTGAAATTAATTTTGATAATGGAACAAGAGTTATACCAATGACCCCAAGATGGGATTATCAAACTGATGAATTTAGAACTTGGCAACATGATATATTAGAACAAGTTCCTGTCTCCGTAAATGATTTTTGGGATGAATTACCTTGACAAAAATAAATCCGTTTTTATTTTTATATAAAAAAAAATATGGATAAAAAAGAATTACAAGGTCGGTTAATGAATGAGCATCGAATGATTACAAACCAAATCTCAGATATCAAGGCTAATAATTTTGAGTTAACTCAAGAAAATAAAAAAGAAATTGCTGAATTGGAAAGAAAATTAAAAATCGTTGCTTATAAATTATACACTTTATATCAATAATTTATGGATGGAACTTTGAAATTTTTCGAAAATAAATGGTTTGTAAAAAGTCTATCTGAAAATAATGACAAACTATATCCCATATGGGAAGAAAGTCAAGAATGGATTAATAAAGACTCAACTGCAAAATTTATAAAAGAGGGTATTGAGGTTGTTTATGATGTCATAACCACAGGAGAATACAGTGTAGAAAAACAACAAATTATTAAAACCCATTTCGCAAAAATTAAAGCTATTTATTTCGAAAGTTTATGACTTTTGATAAAAAAATATTAGAGTTAAGTAGTGCAATTTATCAAACCTTGGTTATGTGTCATAATACTAAGTGTAGCCCAACAAGACAGATTGATAAAATAATAGTAAGGATATGTGAGTTTACTAGACTTCAAGTTGTTCTTTATGAACTTAAGGTAAAAAAACTACATTCATTATTAAAAATTTATTAAAAATTTTTTTGGGTTAACAAAAGAACATAAAGCTGCTAATAATGATGATTATACCAAAATTATAAAAAAATAAAACAATATAGAAAAGATTAATATGAGTGAAGATATAATTCCATACTTACCAAAAGAAAACTTTGATTATGAAAATCAACAACTTTCGGATAACACTTCAAGAGATGAACTTGAAGAAATCGAAGTATTTGAGACAATTAAAAAAATAAGAAATTATTATAACGGTCATCACAATATTGATGGAAGACCACCTTCCAAAAAAGATTTCAATGACTATCTTGATTCGTTAGAAAAATAGTTTTATTTTTTCTTAATGACAGAAAAAGAAATATATCTTCTTGGGTTCGAAAAACATCACATGGAAGAATACGATGATTATTATTACTATCTTGATGTGGTAAGTGGATTAGAATTTATAACCTGTACAAGTTTTCAGGCGAATCAAGACGGATGGTATGCAGAAATATTCAATACACAACCATCAATCAGATTTACAAAGTTTGGTGAATTACAAGGATTATTAAATCAGTTAGAAAGTAGAATAGTAAAAAAATAAAAATATGGATTTAAAAAAACTAAAAATGCACGAACTTATTTCTTTGAGAAATGAAATCGAAGGACTTATTCATTCATATGAGGATGGATATTTGTATTTCTGTTCTGTTCGTCAGTTTGGTAGTGTTTGGGAAGAAAAACCATCCAGTCTATATTCATTAAAAGAACTTTGTGGTAAATACAACGGAGATAATGGTATTGTTGATGTTTATACCAATAACCCAAATTTGGAATTTCCTGAAATGGAATTCTATAACTACGGTGATGTTATGTTCATCAAATCAGAATATGATTATAGGGAGTGGATTAAACACACTAAAACTAAAAACCTTATCAAAGATGTAACACAGCAACTTGATCAGTGGGACAAAAGTAAAAGATTACCATTTGAGTATCGTCCTTCTTTTGCTCCACATTGGACAAGAGAAGATGTTAGTAAATGGGTTACAGAATTTGAAAATACCAAGTGGGATTTTGTTGAACCAAGATCAATGAAAAAAGAATAAATTATGACACCGAAAATTTATCCAAAACCTCAAGAGAAATTCCAACATTACAAAGGTGGCCAATACGAGGTGATTTGTATGTGTAATCATACAGACACAAATGAACCATTGGTAATTTACAAATCATTATCATTTGGTTCACAATACGCAAGACCATTTTCTGAATGGTACAATCAAGTTGATACACGTAAAATTGCAGGAAAAGAATATAAGGTTCTAAGATTTGAAAAAATATAAACAACTAACAGCGGTTAGTTTAAAATGAATATGATGGTAATAATAATTAGTTTTTGGATTATAATATTAGTTTGGTTATTTTGGGATATTATACGTGACTGTACATACAAAATTAACAAATGGTTTGAAATAAATTTAGGTTGGTTTTTTATCAACGGTCGCAAATTATCAGCATGGATAAAACATTTAAATAAAAAATATGGAAAAAAATAACATCGAACACGATTATCTTAAACTACTATATGATGTTTTTAAGAATGGAGAATTAAAAGAAGGTAGAAACGGTAAAACACGTTCTATATTTGGAAGACAGATTCGCCATGATATGAGTTTAGGCTTTCCTTTACTCACAACCAAAAAAATGTATTGGAAAGGTATCGTAACTGAGTTATTGTGGTTCCTCCGCGGTGATACAAACATCAAATACCTTGTTGATAATAATTGTCATATTTGGGATGGAGATTGTTTTGCTAACTACATAAAAAATAACCCAAACGCAGATGAACAAATGATTAGCGATGCTGGTCAGATGGTAAATATAAAAGAATGGTTCATTAACAAAATCAAAACCGATAATGAGTTCGCTAAGAAGTGGGGTGAACTCGGACCTGTGTATGGGGCCGGTTGGCGTAATTGGAATGGTGAAATAGACCAAATCGCAAACCTAATCAACGAACTTAAAACAAATCCAGACTCAAGACGACTAATGGTTTCAGCTTGGAATGTAGGTGAATTAGACCAAATGGTTCTTCCACCTTGTCATTATGGATTTC
>Ga0194133_10005958_pt1 | contig 15255 bp, 20 predicted proteins | sample TA2KigOf40mmetaG_FD_155448 | JGI IMG/M metagenome (GOLD analysis project Ga0194133, IMG submission 155448) | Freshwater microbial communities from Lake Tanganyika, Tanzania - TA2015055 Kigoma Offshore 40m | ecosystem: Environmental > Aquatic > Freshwater > Lake | place: Tanzania: Lake...
CACCACAACCACGCAGCGCATCATTGGCCCGGCAACCGGCGGCCGCGGAGTATCTGGTAAGGGGCCTCGAACTTGCGAAGCTCCAGCGGATCCGTCATGATCTGGCCAAGGTCTATCTCGTTGCGCCTTAACAGCTTGATCTCTTCTTTGGTGGGTCGGCGTCCATATAGTTCCCGGAAGCGTCGCTTCTTGGCGTTGCTCCTCTCATACCAATTTAATTGTATCGTCTTCATAGTAGCGATCGTTGGAGCCGGGCCGGTGATTAGCCGGCCCCCTGGGCCCTAGGCGATCTTGAGCTCCTTTCTAAGGGCCTCTAGATCTAGCCCTTCTAGGTGTCGCAGCAGCTCCGCACGGTTCATCTTCTCCAGCGGCTTGGTGTTCTGCTGGGCCTGATACTGCGCCGTCTCATAGACCTTCTTAGCTAGGTCGTCGTAGCTGAACGGCTCGTTATCTCGCACGGCCTCTATTATTACCTCGCTGATCCTTTGGCTGATGGGGAAGAGCTCCGCCGCTAGCCTTAGATAGGCCCCGGTTATGTCCGCGGCTATGATGCGGGCCGGTCCTTTGGGATCCGCCGCGTAGCCGGGTTGGTAAAGTTCACCAACCTCTCGATCGATCTTATAAGCTAGATCCCAAAGGCCCTGGGGGTCTCTGTCGAACCCCATCTCCATTGATTCCGCCTCATTTTCCCATTGGGTTTCAAGATCGAACTCACCGGACTTGATCGCATTCGATAGATCGGTAAAGACCCTTTGGGCTTCACGCAGTATCTTCGTATGCTTACGCATCACGGGTGGTTGATTTAAGTCCCAGAAAGTCCGGGCTTCTGTGTCATTGATATATGCTTTCATAAGCTATATCCTTTCTATAAGGATTATTAACTCCGGGGGTCCCTATGACCGATCCGGATATAGACCGGATCCTTTATCCGGCTTATGCTACTATTATACTAGGAATATCTATTAGGTCGACCTCTTTTAGGCGTTGAAACCGGTGTGGATCCGGTGGCGGAACCGTTTCGAGCGGTTAGGAACCGTGGATATTGGGGGTCTTTTGGTTATTTTGGAGAGAATGACGACGGGACTGCTTTTCCTAGTAGTGTAAGACACTGCTACAGACTCTTCTCGCTTAAAATTACCCCTGATTTGAGGGTTTAACACCGCCTTTATCCGGCCTCAAACCCGTTGTGATCTCCCCTGAATCCGGCCCTTTGCGCATACATTCTGGCCGGTCGCTGCGGCCCTCATAGGTGAAGAAATCTGTGTAATCCCGCCCCTGTTCCGGCAGTTCTATCTGCCACACACGCCGCATTTCTCGTATCGCCTCGCTGATCAGCCGCCGGGCCTCCTGCATTCGGGGCTCCGCGCACCATTGCTGCCGCAATCGGCTCAGGGTCTCTATCGCGCTGTAGCGTTCTCTGCTCATCCGTGTGCTATTATAACATATTGGGTCCTGGCTGTCTATCTCGCCGTCGCCCGCACGATCTTAGGCACGCAGTGACGCCATCTCACCTCGTGGTGTATGCGTGGGTAGCGGCTGTTCATCACGGTCACCCGCACTGCGCTGGGGGTCCACAGCACGCTGTAGAAGCTCTTGACATAGGTGCCGCTGTTGAGATATTCCTCCGTCATGCCGCCGGGGTTGTCCTGCGTGGGTAGCTGCTGCAGCGCTATCCACATGCAGGTCAGCATCAGCTCGCCCCTGTGGCCCAGGTGGGTGTATGCGGTCACGTCCTCGTTCACGCGGCCCAGGAACTGGAACGGCCGGTCCGTGAGGCACACGAAGCTGTTCATGGCCTTGCGCTTGGGCCTGCGCCAGATGTCGCCCAGCCCCCCGCCTATGAAGTCACCGCCCTGTGCCATGGCGATGGTGAGGAACCTCGTGCCCCGCACGAATCGCACCATCGCCTCCAGCACCTCGTCCAGGCTGCGTATCGTCCGCACGCTGCTGCCCAGGCCCTCTATGTAGCGGCCCCTGCTGTCCAGTTTGTGGCGGAATTCCGTGTAGTCGTCGTCCAGCTGTATGAACGAGTCGAACCCGTTGTCGCGGGCCAGCTGCCAGCAGGCGTTGCGGGCGTAGACTATGGTCTTGCGATTGCCGAAATTGCCGCCCTCGTCCATGGTCTCCGCTATGCGCTGCTTGCTGAACACGAGGACCTCGCCGGGGTAGCGGCTGTGATATTGGGCGATCTCGGGATCGCCGTCGTCTATGACGATCCTGATGGGCCCGGTGTAGCCCGTCTTGCGCAGCAGGCCGTAGGTCAGCACCCGGTCGCTGCGGCCGTGGCTGAGTATGAACGCGACGAACCTATCCATTGGGGTGGTCCCGTTGGAAGATCTCGCGCAGCCGGTCCGTCAGTTGCACATAGCCCCGCTCGATGGCCTGGTCTATGTCTATTATGACCAGCGCGCTGGCCTCCATCAATCGCCTGATCTCCGCGTCCGCGTGGCTGTAGTATTCCGCTATGGCCTCGTAGTCGAACACCCTGTGGCGTTCCGCCGCCTGCCTCAGGAACTGCTTGACCTCCTCCGGCACGCCGCTGGCGTCTATCTCCTTGTGCAGCTCTGTCACCCGTTGTGAGTCCGCCAGCTCGCTGAGGGCGGGCTTGTCGCCGCGGGGCGTGTATATGGGCGTGTCCACCTTGCTGCTGTAGTCCGCCACATCCAGGCCCTTGAGCTTTTCTATCTCGCTGGCACCGAAACCGGTCAGGTCCGTCGTGCCCACATCCTTCAATATCTGTTCCAGCTCCGTCACCAGCAATCCGTCGTCCCATTCCGCAAACTCGTTCAGCCGGTTGTCAGCTATGCGATACTGGTTGATCAGGCTCTGCTCCACGCCCGACATCACGGTCACAGGCACGGTCTCTAGACCCAGCTGCCGGGCGGCCTTGTATCTCGTGTGTCCCACCACTATGACTCCCCGGTCGTCCACCACTATTGGCTGCCTGAAACCAAAATTCTTGATGCTGTCGGCCACACGCTTCACCGCCGCGTCGTTGCGCCTTGGGTTGCCGGGATAGGGCCTAATGCTGTCCAGTGTCCTGTTCTCTATCTGCATTCCTGTCTCCTTGTGATTGTGCCAATTAATTATCCGCCCTAAGCACCGCCCACATACATTCTCGCTGAAGCCATTCGGGGCACCTGGGATCCTCCAGCAGCCAGCGGTAAAAGTCCACGCTGTGGGCCCACTCCGGCATGGGGCGATCCTGACTAGCCCAGGGCTCCAGCACAAAGGCCACGCCCGTGCTGCTCAGCTGACTGATGGCATAGCTGCGCAGCTGTTCAAGGCCCTGGAAGAGGTGTATGTTGATGAGGATGATGTCTCTGATGTGATCTAGGTGATTGCCCTGTGGCCGGTCCATGGAATTTGCGATGGGGGATTTTTTTTCACGTGCAAGTGTAGGAACTCCCCCATCTATGTCGAAGTATATGGCCAACTACATGCGTATGATATGGATGTAAATTGCGGAACACCTCGCGATGAACCGATACTTCGTTTTTATTTATAACACAGCACAGGATCGCGGCCGCGATCCGAATCCGGCTGTCGCCGTCTTCCTTTGTTCTGTTTTGCTTGATGTAGATTGAAGTCGCAATTCGGCTATTTCTAGCCGAAGACGATAGAAACTTGATGTGAGTTTCAGTCGCTGGTAATAGCTGCCGTGGCCGGGCGGTAAGGCGATACCCGTTAGCCGATTCTTTCTTACGCGATCTCTAGTGTTCTCTTACCCTGTCACACTAGGGATTGAAGTTGGATCTGTTTCCCAGAGCTCCATCATTTTTGCCTGTTGCGTCAAGTGATTCGCCGCCTAACCTAATAGGAGTAGTTCACTTTTATACAGAGACGCTATAGAGCCTAAAAGATTTAGATTGTGCCTGTGTTGTGCCATCGTAATATATATCTATGATGTCAAAAACACCGGCCGAAATAGAGTTGGTAATGGTTAAATATCTTAGGCCGTCGATCTCCAACCGAATTTCTTCGGTTATTCCTAATTGGCGGCCTTTACCAGTTGGTCGATTTGGTGTTTTTGGTGCTTTTGGTGATTGCCTATGAAAGCTCTTGTTTGGTTTAATGGACCTAGTTCTTTACATTTCCTCGATTTACCTAGACAACCTCTAGAGATTGGCTGCAATCATTTTTACGACCTACGAGCCGTTGATCATATCTGCTGCCTAGATGAACGGATGAAACACACGATCAAACAACGACCTTCAGTAAAATATTGGTGCAAGTTTGGTTATGCTAGCCCGGGATGGAGCGAGGTCTCTTATGTGATGGCGCAACAACCCGAGACAAGCGGGATGTTAGCAGTTAGACTGGCTATAAATCTTGGATGTCACAAGATAAGGATAGTTGGCTGTGATTGGGGTCTAGACAATGCTAGCATCTTCGAAGGTCAATACAAAAATTCTAGACCCGGCAACAAATACAACAACGACGCTAAACGGATCTTGCGCGAGTGGTCTAGGCACAGAGACATCAAGTTTGTGCATCCCGGGCGGCCCGACGTTCCCTTAGCCGTTTTAGATAAAGTAGATTTATAATCCTAGGCTTGTCGCGAGATGTGAGCCTAAATTCGCATATGTGATAGCCGGTAAGGTTATGACATTTGTATTTGCTCACGCGACAGGTAAACTTGCCATATTTTTTTAGCAGCCTATTGAACTCCGACGCTAACATCAGGCAGCAACCGTATGATTGCTCACCTGCACAAAATCCGATCTTCTATCTAATTCGTTTCTTGCCGCCACTCTAACATCTATTTGTTGCCCCACGGCCACACCGGTTATAAAGAAATCCGTGCTATTTGTTAGGCCCGCGGTGGTGTATACAGAATCGCTAGATAATTTATATTGCACGATGTATTCAGTGATGTAGGGATCCGTCCCCGCAAGCCAATCCACAAACACTCTCACTATCGTCGCGTCCTGTTGCACATAACCGTTCGTGTTTGCAATATTAAAGGCGGCTCCAGATTGCACCGTTAGATTAGTCGGTGCCGAGACTTGTAAAGGATCCGGTAGATTAATGCTAGGTTTGGCCGGGGCTGCTGCGTGTCCGTCTAAGATATAATCATTACTGTTGTGTTCTGTGGCCTGGAATTGCAGCGAGCCCTCTGCGGACAATCCCACGCCCTCTATCCGATAGATCCCATCGAAGTTCAGATTCTTGTTGACGATCTGCACTAGGTCGCCAACGCTTATATTGGCGGCGGCCGCCGTTGTCCCCAATGTCAACAGCATCTTGTTGCGGCTAGTTTTTACAACCGTTTCCGCGTAATTTATTGCTCGCTCTCGATTAGTGCAGTGTGCTAGTGTTATGTTTTGTTCTAGCGGAATATTATCTTCTGTCAGATAGTCTGTGTAAACTTGGCTGTCCTCTGGAGGCCAGATCACATCATTTGGCTGATAGTCCGCGTCGGGATCCGTGAAAGTTATCCGCACCTGATTTAATTTGCGGTCCTTGCTTTCTCCTTGGATCTTTAGCCCGCCTAGCATTATGTCGTCAGTGATTGTGTAAACAACCGGCGGCGGGTTGACCGCTGCGTCGATATCTGACGGATTTCCACCGTGCGGAATCTTGAGGTAATATTTGCCCGATTGATACGGCATTAGAGCGCGGAAGCTCGCAAGTATAGTTCTTATGTTATTCAAGATAGTGTCTCCGGTGTCAAGCACACCGTCAAATTCGCTGAACTTGCCTGTGGTCGATGTGGTGTAAGGCACTATCTGATTGCATTGTTGCGCGGCTAATCTGAAGGTGTCCCACTCAAACAAAGAATTTTCTAAACCCTTTCCGTATCGGGGATTGCGCATATAATCCAACAGCACATTGACAGGGTTGTTGTTGTAGGTTATTGTTTCGCTAGCGTAGGCCGTGTTGTTGGCCGATGTTGCGCTCAAACCGAGTGCAGCATTTATGGTCATAGAACCTGCCGGGATACCTATCTGCGGTCCATTACCGGTCAATGTCACGGTTGTCGCCAATGTGTATGTGCCTGTCGGCACCGAGTATAACCTGTCGATCACAGCTGATACCTGTGTCTGCGTGTTGGTAGACACCGGTCCGCTGCTGGCAGTAGTCCTGTCAAAATCTCCTGTGACAACTTGAGAAGTTCCAGTATTAGTGAGGACTTGACTTACTTGGACAGCCTGAAATTCTCCCGCTACTCCCCTCGAACGAACACTAGCTACGACGGTTGATGCTATCGTTGCACTGCTTTCCGTAGTGGTAAATGAAATGGTCGAAGTATAATTTGCCGTTGGCGGAGCTGTGACATGCGACACGGATGTGGTAGTGCTTGTAAATGAAGGCGTTGTAAAACTTGCCGTGTGATTTGTGATCGATCCTGCGTAGCTTGGCGAATACGCCGCATTAACATCAAAGATCTTTCGGCCCCGAATTAGGCAACTTATCTTAGGCACCCCCGATCTGAAAGGATTGTTATTAGCCGCTTCAGTGGTGTCAATCTTTAACCATCTAAACCTCGCGGCTACATACGCAAGACCTCTCAATCTATGATTGCTGCCCCATCCCGGGGCCGCATCTAGCAAACTAGATACCGTTTGGTCATCACGGCCATCAAAAAATTGTGTGGTCATCCTGTCTAGGTAGGGACCACTTGTGGGTGTTGCCTCGACGCCGTGCGCATAGCTGCTCATAGGCACTTCGGTGTCGTCGATGTATATTTTCTCTAAGCCGTCAATTTGTCCTTCGCTCATTACAAGAGCCACAAATAGATATTCGTTATCGGTCCCGTTAGTAGAAATGAACACACGGAATCCGCCGACCCTCCGGCGACCATATACGATAGGGATGTTCCCAACTCCGCTGTCCTTGTTCAACAGAGGTCCTAGTATGGCCTCCTGCACTTGTGAGTCGTTATAAGATGGGGTGTTAAAATTACCCACGCCAAAAGGTGAAAGCACCACATCCACAACGGTGTTGAATACATCGACTACGAAATCAACTGCGCTTTCAAAGAACTCTTTAACGTCATCAAAGAAGTCGTCAAACCAACCCATCCTAGGCCTCCAAATCGTAAATTGTTTTAGGTTTAGCTAGGTCACTGACGGCCGACTTAAAAGTTTCGCAGTTATTACAAAGTGTCCACTCGTCGGATGTCTTTATGGTAGGAATTTCCATCTTGGCCAAGGTTTGCAAAATGCTATCGATCAATTTTCTGTAGTTGCGGGCTGTCCTGTGATCCCGGCATATAAAGATGTTATCTAGCATCGCCACAGGCTTGTTAAGATATACTGGTTTTTGGAATTCAACAAAAGCAAATCCAATCAAGGTGTTGAGTTTATACAAGCCAAAATCTATGTTTGTGTATTTTCTTACTAGGTTGTTCTTTAGGCCAATCATCACAATGTCCTCCTTGAAGTTTTCTATACCTTTTTCTCGCAGTGACTCACAGGCCAAATCAAATAATTGATAGATATCTTTTGCTCCGATCCTCCTTACCTGTATGTCATCCACAATCATTAAGGCCTCCCCCATTTTATATCCGTCTGTATCTGCGGAGCAAATTCCATTCCCACATCCGCGGCAAAATATTTTTGCTGGCTTGTGTTATTAGTTCTGCGTCCGTTGGTCTTTTCGTAATCAGCAAATTGGCTGGCAACGCTTAGGCTCAAAGTGCATTCGTTTATGGTTTCAGTAATGTTAAAATCACTTATGCGGCCGTCAAAATACTGAAATACCTTTGCGGCATTGAGAGTAAAATTCGCGTCTAGCACTGCTCGATACAACACCACCCGCCTGTCGATGTAATCGTTATTTAGAACATAACCTAATGTGGTGTAATCAACTGCGGTGAAGGCGATATCCAATTGGCTAACTCTGATGTCTCGCGTCTCAGAGATGTTTCCAAATCCTAGGAATTGTCCTTGCGCTAGATAGGTGTTAACACCCGCGTCCGGAGCGGTAGGTGAATCATACACAAGGTTTATAGGTCCGTTGGTAAAATAGACCGCGGTTGCTAGATGTATCTCAATGAGGTCGGATACTATTATCTTTTTTGCGGCTAGGCTCTGTTGCAGCGATAAAGAAAGATCTCTAGGCACTAGATATCCTCCCTGACTCCGAACTCTAATTGGAATGTGTTGTCCGCGGATGTCTTAAAAGTGGTCACATCGCCCTGTAATGTTACCTTGAAGCCCACAGAATTGTAAGTTATGGTGGTAGAACTATCCACAGCCGTCATCAGCCCGGGAAAGATGTTGAAGAAGTCTTGCGAGCTGGTGTCTTGGTTGACATCCGCAGTCAGCATATAGACCTTGTCGTGGTTGCTGAATTTAATGAAATCGCCCTTCTTCAATGTGCCGGATCCGTTGTTGCCTTTAACCAAAGTTTGTCCCGCGGCATAGGTGGCATTTATTAGCGGCGTTCCTGTGGCCGTGCCTCTTGTGTTGCCTATGACCGGTGGCACAAAAGTGAAACTATCGAAAGATCCTTCTTGGCTTACCAAGAATGCGTAAAGGTCCGCATAGTCGTCGCGGCTCAATGGCACGGTAGATAATTTCATACTCCAAAATTGTCCGCCGATCTGCCGCCTTATTAATCTGTTGCTTAATGTGATGCTCTGCCTGGTGGTGTTGTTGCTGCTTATCTCAACATCCTCAAAATAATTTGTCGATAAAGTTCCGCTCATTATGCTGTAAGACTCCTTCTGCCTCTTTCATTTAAAGCCTGATTGACGAGGCTAACAATCGTATCTCTGCGCTGTGCTAACAACTGATCGAAACTGGCGGCATCAGTAGCCGTCACATTAAAATTAATAATTACCTCCCCGCCCGCGCCTAACATATTATTTGGGGTAACATAGCCGTTAGAGCCGGCGGTTATGACCTCGGGGCCCGCTTCTCCAACCATATAACTTTGTCCCGAAGCGATGATACCACCCTTTCTCCTGCCGGTGTATTGTTGATTTCTAATTGCGTTTACCTGGGCCAGTGTAAATGCCGCCGCGGCTGCCGCAAATATAGCTCCTACGATAGGTCCCCCGATCTTGCTTCCTGAAGCGTATGCTCCTAAGATAGATGCCTTGCTGGCGATAACCGCCTCGGCTATTTGGACTGCTTTATAGGCCTCGAAAGCTTTCTTGTTGAAAGTTCCCATATTCTCTAGCATTCCCTTGCCGGTGCTATAGATCAGTTCTTGCTTTTGTTTCTGCGTCATCTCCTCGACTTTAATTTCAGAGAATTTGCCTTGTTTTATGAGCTCTAAATTCTTTCTATGCCGTTCGGCTTCATCTTTTTGTTGTTGCTCCGCCAAGGCCATTCTTTGCCTTATGCCCTCCGCCTCGATCCTTGTCTTTAGATTTTCGTGCTCACGCTTGTTAATCGCCCCCCTCGCCAACATCTCATTTATCTTGGCCATTTTTTCTTCTTCAAGGCGGATTATTTTTTCGTGTGATGTTTCCCCTAATATAAGAATTTGTTCAACGAAACTTTTATCAGCACCCAAAAGGTTATCATAATTAATTCTAACTGCATCAAGGGCCGCTTGTAATTCTTTCGCTGTGGCAGCTGCGCTTTTCGTCACTTGACCTGTGGTGTTCAAACTATGAGAAAGTTGATCGCTTGAAATAATGCATAAACCCATTTCACGATTTAATTTGTCGTAGGCGAATGTTGCTTTGTCTGCACCGGTAGAAACTCCTTCTAGTGCACCGGCATGTTCTTTCCAATTATCGCTGCTTTCATCCGTTTTTTCTGCAGTCAATCCAAGATAGGTCAGAAGAGCTAACAGGCCAGAGGCCAGTGCTAGAAGAACATTGGCTTTAGAAGCCACATTGAAGGCAAGCATAGCCACCGTAGCCGTTTGTATGGCCTTGGCAATGTTATAGAATAGATTTGCTATTCCCAGCACGATCAATGCCTCCAAGGCGAATTTTACTAGGTCGGCATTATCCGCTAAAGTTTTCAAGACTCTGCCAGCCACAATCACAGCTTCTCCTAGGCTTTCTCCTAGAATCTTTGCGTAGTGGTCAATCTTGTCGGCGTTTTCATCAAAAAATGTGTTGAGGTCTCCCAGTTCTCTTTTTAACACTGCAAAGAATCCCTTGCTGGCCACATCCTGGAACTTGAATAATTTGTCTCCAAGCATCGACAAAGTTCCCGCTAATGTCTTGCTGAACTCGTCCGTGGCCTTGCCGAAATCACCACCGGCACCAAAAGTTCTAAATACCGTATCTCTGAATTGTTTTGCGGTTGACTGGACACCTTGCTGGAATCCTAAGAGTGCAAGCACACCCTTTTCTCTGAACACATCAGCGGCCGCCGAACCTCCGCTAAATCCTCGCTGTATCTGTGCCGCCGCTGTCTGGAAGTCAAGTCCCGACACCGCCGCGATGTTTCCTGTGGCTTCTAGTATCCTGCCTAATTCCTCGGCGTCTGTTGAAACGACCGCCAAGCTGCCGGCCGCTTTAGATATTTCACCTAGACTGAAAGGCACTTTTGCGGCATACTTGGTAAGGACATCAAAGGCCTTTTGTCCTTCTTCAGCTGACCTAAACAGGAATTTAAACCTTAGTCCTAGAGACTCAACTTCCTGCCCCACGGACACGAGGCTTCGAATTGCCTGGCCTACCCCTAGCGCTGCTATACCAGCGGCCGCTATCTTAGCGGCGGAGCCTAGCGTGACCGCGGCCTTCTGTGTCCTGTTTAGAGAGTTTTCTAGATCCGAAATCCTCTGCGCATTACGGACCTGGACATCTATGTCAACGCGGGCCTGTTTTACCACTTCTCATTCTCCTCATTTGCCTGTTGGTGGCGTCTTGTTCTTTCTTGATCCACGCGGACCAAAGACCTAACTCCAACACCGTTAGCTCCATTATTTCTTGGATAGGCATCTTAAGTCTATCCGCCAACAGCACAATGAAACCAAGATCGGCGTTGGACTCTATTCCTTTGCTAGGACCTCCATTGGCGGTCTAAGGCTGGCCCCATTTATAGTGCCCGCGATGCGGATAATGATGGCCGGGTCGGCTTCGTTCATTAAGTTGACCCTGTCGGTTTCCTTGAACAACTTCTTGCCGTCCTTGTCTAGCGATTTAACAATCACGCTCTCGACCAAGGCCTCGACGGTCTTGCCTTGTGATTGTAGTTCAATTATTTTAGATTCCGAACTGAAAGGATAGGTCCTCCTGTAATAGATATCTAGGTCCCATTCTTTCACTTCTAATTTTTCTAAAGCACCCGCAATCGCTGATTGGTAGTGCTGGCTTATCTTTTCTAGTGTCTTCATCTTGTGTTTCTCCTTTGTCGTCGTGCGATTGTAAGGTCGACCGACGGGTTTATTATTCCTCTTCCACGAGTTTGTTTAGAGTAATTGTCCTCTAATCTTTCGATATAAGGAACGCTATTACTTACTTTTACGTTGTATTGCCCTGTTTGTTTTGCTGACCAACCCCGCCTAGCCCTGCCGCCATTCACCGGAGCGATTGGTGTAAAGGATTTAAGGTCCGTAAGCAACTGATCAGAGAATTCTCTCACCTCCTTTGCTAGATACGCCTTTACGTCCTTGGCGATAGAGTTTAGGCCGGGGGTAGTCACTGTAAACATCTATACGGTCGTTCTAACCAAAGCACCCGTGCCTTGGAATGTTATAGACGCTTCGACCATACCATCGAAAGACGAGGTAATGCTGTGACCGGTTATGATCACGCTGCCTGATAGCTTGATACCAGTTCCTGTGCCTGACGGATATAGATTTATTGTGCTAGCGGTGTCAGCTCCGATAGCATTGAACAGATCGGTCTGTCCAGTGTTGTCGTCTCTGAAATAAACGTCAGCGGATCCACTGAATTGTGATAGGCTGGGTTTATAGGTTCTGCTAGAAAGACCCATTACGGTGTCTTCAATTGTGGCTGTTTCTTGATCAATCGTGAAAGATCTCACAGAGGCAACCACGGATTGAGAGGACGAGGTTCCGAACTCAACGGTTCCCTGTTCTCCTGTATATGTAGCAATATTAGCTGCCATATTAGTCTCCTTCTTTGTTAAGATCTTGCGGACCCGGCAGATCAATTATGGTTTGTGGGCGCAGCAAATCAACCTGGCCGACCTTGAGCCTGTTCTTTATTGGCCTAGGTCTAAGTTTTGCTTTCACCTCTTCAGGACTATAGGTCCATCCTGCTTTCTTGGCCCCCGCAATCTCTCGATTGTGGAAGACCTTAGAAATTCCGTCTTTAAACATCGTCGTGCTCATTACATAACTCCTTTTTTGTGTCTATAGATGACATCTAGGCTGACCACAACTTCACCTAATGGCAGTTCTCTCTCCACCACTTCCACAGCTACGACTTGCGTCGTGACATTGTGGGTGTTGGCCGCATTAGAGGTTATGTTTCTTGACCTTGCCGTCTCGAGCGTTTCCTCAATTCTCTCAACGATCTCGTTCCGCAAGGTGTCTAGCTCGGTGCCGCGCACATAGCATCTAAGATTATATCTTATTGATCCTTGCCTTAGATCGGTGCTTATGTCTTCTCTCGTCTCCTCAGCTGTGGTGACCAATATTGCGGGGAATTGCGTGATAGCTAATTTAGTTATGTCAAAGTATTTCCTGCTTACCAACCCCGGTGCAGGATCGGTCATATTTTCTAATTGTTTTACTAGATCGATAGCTATGTTTTCCCTCGCGGACATCTATCTTACCAATCTGTTGTAATGGAATGATTGCTTTTCTTTGTCTAAGATTGTGCCAGAAGAATCGATGTCGTAGGATACGCCTTGTCTAAGTATTAGGTCAAATTCCTTCTCGAATGCTTCTTTGTAGTAACGCATCTTTTCTAAGAACACATCGCCCTGTGGATCGAATGTGCTCAATCTTGGATAGATGTAATAGCCTAACACATGGAACACCGCCGCTCTCGTAAATTCACTTGCGACTAGCTTGCCTTCTTCTAGGCGTTCGCCCGCCTGCACAACCGATATGTCATAGCGGCTATATTGGCTGACTTTCCACCAGCGTATGTTTAGCAATCTTATGATGTCGCTGTAGGTCTTTTCGTGTAGGTCGTCAAATTCTTGTATGCCGTATTTGGCTATGTCCGGCTCGTATTCTTTTAGATCCGTGTCTGTGGCGAATTGTGCCATAAAAGGTCCTCCCTTTGTTAAAATTATTGGGTCCTTCCCAACATCATTATTTATAGATTATAAAAAAAGGGCCCCGGAGATGAAGCCGGGACCCTCCTTAACTATACCGTTATAGTATTAGGCTAATGACTTAGAACCTTTTACTCTTACCGCGTAGTTAGATTTTAACACAGCATTACCTCTAGCAGTGCTGATTACAAATTCCGTAAGCAACTTGCTGGCGTCTCTTTGTGTTTCAATCGTTATGTTTCTCTTAAGGACGTGTCCAAAAGCCAATGGAGAGAATACGCAACCCTGCGCATCTGTCGACACTGAATCAGCAGCGATAGATGTGGATTGGAATAATTTCACATTGTAGATCCTTCCAACATAGGCAGATGAGCTCAATAGCGCATTACCAACATCAGAAATAGCTGTTGCTCCACCTGATGCAAACCCTGACTGTGTCAACGTTTTTGCGACGTTGAAAGCCTGTCCAGGATGCAATACCGCAAGGTAGTCGCCATCCGCGTCTGTGGGAGCGTTTTGGTTCCTTAAAGTGTAAACCGCTTTCAAGATCAAGTCTGGCGTAATTAACGTTCCATTGTCACCTACATCGTTAGCGATATTGGCTTCAGTGAACAACGAGAATGCGTCTACATCGATCTTTTCTGCGATAGCATTACCTAGAATCACACCAACATCCGAAGCCATATTTCTGGCTGTGGAAGCTGATAGTAAATCTGTGACATCTAATCTAGCTGCTATGTTGGCCGCTGTGATAGTCACATTGGTTAATGCCGATGTGTCAGAACCTGATACATCTGTTGATCCGTCAGTCACTGCTGTTGCAGAGATAGAAGGATATACTGGGATTTGTGCTGTCAATCCAGGCGTGCCTGTCATGTCATACACCGTAAACAACCCGCCCGCGATAGATTTTTCTTGCGCGGTGAAGATTGCCTCATTTAACACATTCGTCAACAATGACGAATCTGTTGATTCAAATACTGTTGCTACAGCCATTGAATTCTCCTTTTGTTAAGTTAATATAGACCTATACTAATCTGCTGCCGGGTAATATCTGGCTGCGCATCTTTTTATAGATCGCTCTGTCCTCGGCCCTGTTAAGGTCGAGTTTGCTTATATCAACTTGTTTAGCACCCTCGGGAGATGTGTTAGATTTGCTGCCGGATCCGGATGGACCTGCTACCTGGAAGTGTGGATTGGCTTTCAACCAATCTGCAACTGCAGTATCGACATCTAGCGGTAGACCTGCCTCTGAGTATCTTGTCTGTCCTGTCTTGGGATCGACAACCTCGACTTGGCCTGTCTCTGACATCTTGACTTGGTCTCGCACAAGTTTTACAACCTGTTCAGGATTTATCGCCCGATACTTGCTGGCGGCGCTAATCAAAGCACCATCAACTTTTACCTTCGTCAGTTCTTCACGCAGAGTAGATATTTGGCGATTATACTTTTCAGCATTGTCGCGCAGCATCTTTTCATACTCACCTTTTTTCCTCATCTCTTCCTGTTTGGATTGCTCCTCTTTCTCGAGTAAGGATTTGTAGTGCTCAACGTCCACACCAGAGAATTTTTTTAAGACTTTTTCCTCGCCCTGTAATCTGGCGGATTTCATAGCCTTCGCAAATTGTTCTGCTGTGTAAACTGGTTGATTGTCAGTTCCCTGCGTCGCGTTTTCATTTTTATTGTCTTCGTGAACAGTTGCAGTTGCCTGTTCCTTATTGACTTCCAATGTTTGTTCACTCATTGCTGTGTCCTCCTGTTGTTGATCGGGGCCGGATTTGCCCTCGTATGCGATTATTTATATGAAATTAACGGATGTTAAAGAAATTTGTGCTGATGCTCCACAACACCAGTAGCAGGGAGCCAACCACCGTGATCAGTTTGACCCACAGCATGATGTTTTCAATGCAAAGCCTCCGCTTCTTGCTCCTAAGCAGTTGCTTCTGTAGCACCATAGATTTCTTGGCAAGTGCGTCTATTCTCTTAAGGAGGTGGCGTTCAAGGCGATTCATGCTTATTTTTTCCTGTGCCTGCTGGCGAATGACCTCGCCGCTGCCTTGCTACTGAACCCCCACCTACGCAACGCCAAAGCCAATCTCGTAGGCTTGGCTCTAGTGCCCATGCCACCACTCATGCCACC
>Ga0194133_10005959_pt1 | contig 15255 bp, 5 predicted proteins | sample TA2KigOf40mmetaG_FD_155448 | JGI IMG/M metagenome (GOLD analysis project Ga0194133, IMG submission 155448) | Freshwater microbial communities from Lake Tanganyika, Tanzania - TA2015055 Kigoma Offshore 40m | ecosystem: Environmental > Aquatic > Freshwater > Lake | place: Tanzania: Lake Tanganyika...
GTGTTTTGCACTGTCCTTTACTTTAGAATACTCGTTCGAAAATAGAAAATGGGGAAGTTCCACATTACCAGACTTGTTCAAGATAGGAATTGATTTTTTACAGTCATGGCTTACAATGTTATAAAGTTGCGGCTGACCGCCTGTATTTAAAAACTTTGTTTTGAAATCAAGAATAACATTACCAATTTCGTGTTCCTTTGGAAGAGTCGCAGACGATAATACAATATTTGGAATAACATTTTTAGACCACGTTTTATGTATAATTGCATGATACGGGTGTTGTTGATAGTCCAGCATAATAGTTGGTTCGTCCCAGTACATTACTAGTCGGTCAAGCGGATTAAACGCGCACATATAATGCATGGCATATAAATACGACTTTACATCACAAATCATAAGTTCCACATTATCTCCTATACTGTTATCAACTTTTCGAATGCCGCCCGTTTTCCAGTCACGGGTGTATTCTTTTGCTGAAAAATAGTGAAGCCGAATATCGTCAATATTATTACATCCAAATGCAAATGCCACTTTTTTCTTCATGGTAATCGCTGCTTTTGCAAGTGCAATACCCACATGCCTGGCGGCACAAATGAATACAACGCGATACTTTTCGGTAATTCCAAGCGGGGATAACGTTTTACCGGTTCCGGTTGGAGCAATATACAAAATTAGTTTGGGATTTGGATCCTTAATTGCGGTAAACAACTGCTTTTGGTGGTCATATAGTTGTATACTGGCATATTTATGAATATATTCGTTGCGTTCAATATACTCGTACGCATGCGATACAAAATGTTCAATGCTCGTTGATTCAACTGCTTCATTCTCATATCGCTTTATAACATGTGAAATGAATGAATCAATATTTATATTAAGATTTGATATATTGTTACCATACAATATGCACAGGGTGTAATAATAATACGTCCATTTTAGACGACGCTGTAGTACCCATTCCCCGGACCCTAAGGTACCATAATATTTTTCATCAAGCATTTTATCAAAAATCGTTAACAAAATATGCTCATATGTATTTTCCAAAGACGACTTGTCCATTTTTATGTTTTGAATGCGCATTGCATCTATTTTTTTTATTGTTTTGGTTTCGCCCATTATACGTTTCCATGATTGAAACACGTCAGTGGAGTCAGACCTTCCGTCGCGTGCACAAGACGACAAGAAGTCTCGTTCGTTTTTTCGGTGTTTTTTTACAAATCCTTCTAGGATTGTCTGGTAAAATGTCGCATACAAATGATGATGCATTTCTGTTGACGGTTGGATCTTTAAAAAAGAAATCAACGACTGTTGGCAGGTTTGTAAAACATTGACGTCATGATATCCTTGAATAATCATGGACATGATTTCCTTCTCGTTTTGATTTTCTGGTATTTCGGTATAATCCCATTCGCTTTTTGACAGTTTTACTTGGTTAATAGTGTCCATTTCTACTACGCAATGATTCAACTTGATGTCGTCGACTTTTCCGGCACTTGATGATAACTGTATTCTGGGAACGGTATTGGAAGCTTCCGCCGGCTCTCTTCCCACGGTGATATTAGTTGATGATGATAGTGGTTGTAGAATGGGGGTTGGGTCGACAACAAGGGGGATGTGTAAACGTCGACTTGATTCGTCGGACTCGTATCGAATGATGTTTGGCTCGAAAACTTTAGATACGGATGCGGATACGGATGCGGATGCGGCTGGCGGTGTCTCGGCACGTATGGACTCGAACGAGTTTCCAGTTCTGGAAGGGATACGGATTCCAAACTCCTTGTCCGTAAGAAAAGAGGCGAAAGAATCAGAAATGTCATCACTACTATAACTATCGTCACTATTATTATTGATATCCATAGTACATGCATAATCACAACTCTGAGACGAATGATTCATATATGAAACTGAATAACGTGTACTCTATAATCATGAATATGCATTTAAGTAACTTTTTGTTTTTGTTTTTGTTAGATAAACGTTTAAATAAATAATTAAATAAAGAAACAATGACAAGATATAAACAAACAAACAAATAAACAATTTTTATGTCGTCCTCAACGATTTGTTGGTTCAAAGACTGCTCTTATAAAAATAAAAGCCTAGTCGGCGGAAAGTGTTGTTCTTTAGGAGAATTGTATCATCTTTCAAAGCGTCTTATGTTTTCTATTGCAGACGGGTTTGCGATAACTACTGCTGCGTATGATGCATTCATTCAATATAACAACCTTTCTATGCGTATCAAAAATGCTCTTTTGAGTGCATCGGAAAGTGCTGCGCAGAATAAACTAAAAGATTTGGATTCAAAATCTCTCGAAATACGGGAGTTGATTCTTGGTGGAACATTTTCAGAGTCGCAAGAACGCGAAATCATTGATAGTTATATTAAACTATGTGTAATTTACGGCCGAGAAACGCATGATCTCCAAGTTGCAGTACGGTCAAGTGCAGTAGCCGAAGACATGCCAAATGCATCGTTTGCTGGACAACAAGACACATATTTAAATGTCAGAGGAGCGCAATCAGTATTGTTGTGTGTAAAACGGTGTTTTGCGTCACTCTTCAATGCTCGTGCAATATCGTATCGAACCAGTCATGCTGATATACTTAAAGAAGACGACATAAAAATCGCGGTTGCAATTCAAAAAATGGTACGTTCGGATGTAGGGTCAGCCGGAGTTGCATTTTCGATTGATCCCGAAACCGGTTACAACAAGGCGATTATTATAAACTCGGCATTTGGTCTGGGCGAACTTGTTGTATCTGGCGGAGTTAAACCCGACGAATTCATTCTTGACAAACGCGTTTTAAAAAATATAGAGTATGATCCAATTATCATGAAAAAAAAAGGAGACAAACAATCTAAAATCGTATACGAGAATGAAAAGGCAACAGACTTTACGGTAGAAGTTCCGACAAGTGATTTTGAGAGAAAAAACTATAGTCTTACAAACGATCAAGCGATTGTATTAGGTAGGCATGTTCTCCGGCTTGAAACCGCATATTCAAAACTGGAAAAGGCATTGTCCACGGCTGGTAGAGTATCAGGAATTGATGTAGAATGGGCACTTGACGGGATAGATAATAACATTTATATCATACAGGCCCGGCCAGAAACTGTACATAGCAGCGCATTGTGCTCAAACAAGTTTAAAGTTTCAAAATACATACTTGACTCGTCGCACCCTCTTACGATACTTGTTAATGGCGTATCCGTGGGTGAAAAAATAAGTTCAGGAAAAATACGTATTATAAACAACATAAGGGATATACTTGACGCCGCCGATGGTCATGAAAGTTTTAATGATGGCGATATTCTCGTTACAGACATGACGACTCCCGACTGGGAACCAATTATGAAAAAATCGTCCGGAATTATAACAAATCGTGGAGGCAGGACGTGCCATGCGGCAATTGTGGCGCGAGAGTTAGGACTTAATGCGATTGTTGGAACCGGTCGCGCTACGAGCGTACTTTCAAATGACATTCTTGTAACCATGAACTGCGCGGATGGTGAACAGGGAATTGTGTACAAAGGATGTATACCATTTCATATTGAAACTGCAGACCTGGATTTAAATTCAAATCCCGACGGGTCAAACTCTTCAGCGGTCAAACTTATGTTGAATATCGGAAATCCTGAAAATAGTTTTAATGCATCAGTCCTTCCTAACAGCGGAGTTGGACTTACACGTATGGAATTTATTATTAGCAACTACATTAAAATTCATCCGCTCGCTCTTTATCACTATCCGAATATAGAGTCTGCAGAAACACGCGGACAAATTGCCGAAATGATTGGCGACCATGACAACGGAAAATGGTTTTTTATTAAACGTCTCGCGCGAGGATTGGCAAAAATAGCGTCGGCATTTTATCCAAATGATGTAATTGTTCGGTTCAGCGATTTCAAATCAAACGAGTATAAAAGTTTAATTGGAGGAGAAATTTATGAACCAGTAGAAGAAAATCCTATGATTGGGTGGCGCGGAGCATCTCGTTATTATTCTACTGACTATGAGCGCGGATTTGAACTAGAATGCGAAGCCATTAAATATGCTCGTAATGAAATGGGTATGACGAACATTGTAGTAATGATTCCATTCTGTCGAACCCCTGAAGAGTGCAACAAAGTGACAAAAGTAATGAACACATATGGCTTGTCAAGAGGAGAAAACGGCCTACGAATATTTTTGATGTGTGAAATACCGTCAAATGTAATTGAAGCCGACGAATTTAGTCCCATGGTTGACGGAGTATCCATTGGCGGAAACGACTTGCTTCAACTTACTCTTGGAGTAGACAGAGATAGTGATCGTGTTACATATCTTTCAAACTCAGACAATGTAAGTTACCGTCGAATGATTGAAATGGCAATTCGCACGTATAAAAAAAATGGCGTTAAAGTTGGGTTTTGTGGCCAGCAGCCGTCTGATAGTGTCGAATTCTGCAAGTTTCTTATTGGGTGTGGTATTGACAGTATATCAGTAACACCAGATGCAATACTCAAAACGATGAAAAACTTATAAAAATAAAAATATAAAAATAAAAAAGGTACGTACCTTTACTCGACTGATTGATTGACCGATTGACCGATTGACCGACTAACGACTGATTTTAACGACTGTTGGATGTCCAATGATCAAATGGTAAAGAGTTGTTTTCAGAAACCCATGCGTCTCGCGCCGCTTGGTATGGAGAGCCCGTTGGAATTTCTGGTATTGGATGTGCTTGACGGTACGCCGCCATAAATGCTGCATTTGATACGGCATATTTTGCACTCATTGCTTGTCTTTTTTTTTCTCGGTCGGCCTTTTGTTCAGGGGTTTCTTTTGGAGCGTTTTTAGCAGCCTTAAGAAACTTGTCCAGTGCTTTTTGTCCTTCACTCTTTCTTGGCATTTGTTCAATTGACAATGTTGTAGTTTGTAACACTGCTTTTCACAGTAAACAATATATGAAAAAAGTAATCAATTTTTTCATACATTTTTAATGATGATAATAATTCTAGTCTAGTTTAGTTTATCATATTCGTCTTCATCGGCATCATCGGGATCATATTCAGGATGATTCGCCGATGCCGATTCCGATGCCGATGCCGATGCCGATGCCGATGCCGATTCTGGCAATGGCTTACTACTAAATCCATTTGTGTAATAGTGTTTTCCAATATCATCCAGATTTTTAAACATTTTTTTCCAAGCTATCCAGTAGTCAACTTCTTTGTATGGCAACGACCATTTTTCACAAAATTCTTTTACGCTTTTTGCAGCAATCATATTTTTATACTGGGGCATCGACGGAAATAAGTGGTGCTCAATTTGAAAGTTCAAGTATCCCATAATCCAAGTCACAAGTGGAGATGTCGTACTGATATTTACAGTGTGCTGCAACGAATATTCAAACCATTTTAATGTTACATTTTCGGGAGTAACATGAGTGAATGTGTGAGACAAAGAAAAATGACCAAATAAATACATGAAATTACACGCATTGCATATCATAAATAACATGTAGCAATACAGAATACCAAAATCATTTGTATTTTTTATATAAAATAACAGAGGAATTACAACGTGTGAAGCTACAATAGAAGCTACTTCAGAAACGGTCCAAGCATTCATTTGTTTCTTCATAGTATTAATCGCCCTTTGAGGATGTAAATAATATGTCCAAAAAAAATGAACCAGTATTCCGTTTGTTATTGGTAAAAAAGACCACGCTTGAAATCTCATCCACAAACGCGCTAATTTTTCGGTTGCTCGTCTTGTTATTGAAAAAGTTATGCGGTCGCTATTTTCAAATGCGCCATTAAAAAACGCCACAAATGGAACTGTGTCTAAATCGATATCATAATTTAGTTTTTGAGGGGCTGCATGGTGTTTATGATGCATTGAATTCCAAAGCGTACTACTTGCTCCTCCTCCGAATCCCATGGTAGCAACCTGGATCCCTCTGTCGATTGATTTTATTCCAGTTAAACTAAGGTGACCACCCTCATGCTGTACCCACCCGCAACGAGTTTTAAATAAAATAAATGCTAACATGGATGCGTAAATGTTGTGCGGAATAAAAAATATACCTAAGCCAAAAAAGAATGCCAATTCTAAAAGACGAAAGTATACATGAATATAGTCCGGTTCAAAGCATCCCAAATTTTCAAGGTGGGTTCTTAATGATCTAAAGTCGGCGTGAATTTTTTTATCTTCAGCGCTATCTTCATGGACGCTCGTTTCGTCAATTTTTGGTAGAGAAGCAAGCACTTTGTCAGCGTATTTGGAACGTGAATGAAACTCTTTAAACGCGTCTCCGGCATCATGCCCGTCATGCCCTGCATAATTTATAATTGATCCGCCGGGATGGTTGAAGTTACTTATGTCGTATACGACCCCGTCCAACTTAATTTTTTTCATACCGTATAGTTTGTTGTTTATTGTATACGTAGATTATGTTTATGTATTAATTATTATTGTTTACATTTATTTTTGTACATTTTTCGGTGAAATCTTTTACTTTTATTTTTTTTATGCATATGTTTACCTTTGGTACATTTGCGGTTGGTTTTTTTAAATTTTCTACCCCCGGCTGATAAATGCATGCATTTGGCTGTACTACAATTGCGACACGTCTGGTCGAAAAATTGGATATGTGCATTTTGTCCTTGAGCGTGCTTTAATAAAATTGCAATAATTTGGTCTGATGTTATTGGCGGTATATGTTTTGACGGTAAATGTTTAGAAATTACATCAAGTAAAAATACCTTTCTTACAAATATAACAAAGGGGTCACTCATCTGGGTTGTCAAAATATCAACTGTTGTACGCTTACATAATTGGTGAATTTCATCAGGGTGCAGTAATTCGCATAAGTTACCATTATATTTTTTTAAAAATCTTCCAACTGTGTCTGTTGCGTCAATCCCGTGCGGAATTATCGCATTGCCGTTATGAACCCGTATAAATACTCGATCCAGTATCTCGTCAGCACTTTTAAACGGGTATTCTTTTTCTTCTTCAACGAGTAAACCATATTTTAAAAATAAATTAAAAACTTTTTGTTTCAATAAACTTGTTGACTTCACGTTCGTCGTTGTATCTTCGTGTCGGCGTTTTTTAATTTTCATAAGGTCATTATCAGTATCTGCATCTGCACTACTATTATGATCATCGCTTGAACTTTTTGAAGCACGCGTTCGTTTCCTACCTATATCGGGAAGGTGCAGATCGTCTAGTAAATCAAATATGTCTACATTAAATCTAAGTTTGTTGCCATTCATAGTGTCAACATATACGCCATATTGATTTGTAATTATATTAACTTCTATACCTGGCAATCTAGTATGTTTAGCCATATCAATATGATGAGCTGAAAGAGTGAGTCCTCGTACTAAAACCACTCGAGTTTTCGTATCATCTGTATATTCAAGTTGATTTGTACCAGAAGGCGGGTTAAATACAATAAATCCGGGATCCAAATCGTATATACGAGATACGCGCTGCATTGGCGTAGTAAAATGGGAGTAGTTGTGATGAAATGATTGGAATGGTCTATGCAGCAACGGGTTTCCAAATATGACTTTATCTGGCAGACTATTATACGTAGCGGTATGCATACGATACTCGTGTTGATGTAACCCGTTAAATAATAGTTCTTGAAACTTCATAGCACCATTGTATGCGGATGCATTGCGAGTATATTGTTTTGAAAAAATAATTTTTGACATGCATTGATATAACGTTGTGCGAAAGTCGCAGTACGTTTTTTTTATACGCGGAAGTAACCCTGAGTATGCAAATGCTGAACAGTTATGACGAGGCTGCTGAAACAAGAACTCTACGCTTGAACCGGTTGAAACAGCTGGTTTATGCATAACTACCATATCGGTACCATGAGCACTTACAGAGACTCTATAATGCGCATCCGCCTCGTTTATAAATGAATGGACTTCAGGATCTTGAGGATAGCTATTGAGAAAGATTTTAAGATTATCTAATAAAAAAGACATAATACCTTCTTCAGTTACTATACCAAGTAAGTGGTCTATTTTTTCATCAGTAAAAAAGCCTTGTTCTACATTTGGTTTCATTTCAAATCAGGTTCCTGTATGTATATATAACATAACATAGTATAATTTTAAAAAATAAATAGTAACAATAAAAATTAAAAATAATAAAAACAATAAAAAATAAACAAATATAAAAACAAATTGACATGGAAATGGTAACTACCTTACAGATTGAAGTATATTCGTCCATCTAGTTATATTGGCTTTGAACATTGAACATTGAACTTTAAAATATGAATTCTGACTCTGATTCTGATTCTAAATTGAGACTGCTAAATTTAACTGACACAATAGCTAATGATGACGAAAGTGAACGTCGAACCGCACTTCAATCTGATAAGTATATCGAAACCCCTTGGGACATTATTTCATCCTACTTTAATAATAAGCATTTGGATCGATTAGTACGACACCAATTGGAATCGTACAACAAATTTGTAACGGAGTTTATGCCAGCAACAATTGAAATGTTCAATCCGGTGTCTATATCATCAGATCAAGACTATGACCGTGCGTCAAAAAAACACGCCCTTACGGTTCAAGTTTCGTTTGGAAACTTTAGTATACACCGACCGCAAATTCATGAAAATAACGGTTCTACCCAAATCATGTTTCCGCAAAAAGCCCGGTTAAGAAATTTTACATACGCATCAACAATGACGGTAGACATGCGCGTTCAATACATTATTCGAACCGGTGAAAACTTAAACAACTTGCATACAATGAATACATCGTTTCCAGGAATTCATATCGGAAAATTGCCAATCATGTTAAAGTCGTGTATTTGTGTTTTGTCACAATATCCGCATCTTTCTACCGCAGTTACAGGAGAATGTTCTCACGATGCGGGCGGATACTTTATTATCAACGGAAGTGAAAAAACAGTTTTAGGGCAAGAACGTGCTGCTGAAAATAAAGTATATTGTTTTAACGTTTCAAAGGGAAACACGAAATGGAATTGGGTTGCTGAAACAAAGTCGATTCCGGATCATAAACAAATTTCTCCGAAGCAGGTAAATATAATGATTGCTGCAAAATCAAATGGAACAGGGTATCCTATTTATGTTCAAGTACCTAGAATTAAAACACCTATTCCATTATTTGTATTATTTCGGGCTCTTGGAATTATTTCTGACAAAGCAATCTGCGAGCTAATTCTTCTTACTAAAATCAACAGTGCCTCGACTCACGCTACTCAAATGTCCCATGTCGCGCAACTAGAGCATACAAAAGAGCTACTTGATGCACTTTCTGCGTCATTAATCGACGCAAATACAGTTCTTACGCGTGAAGAAGCTCTGCGCGCAATTGCTGGAAGTGCAGCATTATCATATGGCTATGGGTCAAGTACTTCCGCACCTGCACATACGGGTTCAAACTCAACCTCAAATGCGAATACAAGTTCGGCAGAAAAAGAAAAAGATACCGCAAACATGAAAAGAAAACTAGACTATGTATTAGATGTGTTATCAACGGACTTGTTTCCTCACTGTAGAACTGAGAAACAAAAAATATATTTCCTGGCGTATGCAGTCCTTAAGCTACTGAAAGTAAGTTTAGGTCACCTCCCTCAAGACGATCGCGATTCGTATCTTAACAAGCGCATCGATACAACTGGCGTCTTACTCAATAACTTGTTTCGTAATTATTTCCATAAGGTTGTAAAAGACCTTACAAAACAAGTAATTCGAGAAATCAATACTGGATCATGGAGGTCAACTGACAATCACATGCAAATTATCACACGCACGAATATTCCAAAGATAATTAAATCGACTACAATTGAAAATGGACTCAAGCGCGCATTGTCGACCGGAGATTTCGGAATTAAAAGCATGACACCAAGCACAAAGGTCGGTGTTGCACAAGTTTTGAATCGTCTTACGTATGTTTCAAGCTTGAGTCATTTACGACGTGTCAGCACGCCCATCGATAAAAGTGGAAAACTGGTCGCTCCGAGAAAACTGAACCCATCTACGTGGGGATACTTTTGTCCCGCCGAAACTCCCGAAGGAGGCAGCGTAGGTGTTGTAAAAAACATTAGTTATATGACGCATATCACAACCCCGACAACATCAGAGTCAATTCATTTACAGGCCGAGCCGTATGTTAAGTCGCTAGATGCGTGTAGAGGCGTAGAAGACTTGGTTGGAAAGGTAAAGGTCTTTATAAATGGTGCCTGGATAGGCGTGGCACACGACCCTATGAAGATGTTTCATGATTTTAAGATTAAAAAAATGTCAGGACTTATCAACGTATACTGTTCAGTTGCTTTCGACTACCAACAACAGGAAATACGCATATGCAATGATGGAGGAAGACTCACACGCCCACTGCTTCGAGTTAAAAATAATATGCCGTACCTTACACTCGACATCATTCGACACCTGAAAACTGGCACCATTGGATGGGACGACCTCATGATGACCATGAAAACTACACAATCGGTTATTGAATATATCGATCCAGATGAACAAAACGGTAGTATGGTCGCAATGACTCATGCACACCTGAAAGAAAACGTGAATAATCATTTGATAAAGTTTACACATTGTGAAATCCATCCCAGTACAATATTTGGAGTTCTTGCGTCGTGTATTCCGTTTCCCGATCATAATCAAGCTCCAAGAAACACATACCAGTGTGCTATGGGAAAACAAGCGATGGGTGTTTATGTTACGAACTATCATGCTCGTCTTGATAAGACTGCGTATGTTTTAGCGTATCCATCGCGACCGCTTGTTGATACACGTGTCATGGGAATGATAAAACTTGATCAAATCCCATCAGGTGGAACAATTATTGTAGCTATTATGACATACACCGGATATAACCAAGAAGACAGTGTTCTTGTAAATAAAGGATCGATTGATCGCGGAATGTTTATGGCTACCATTTATCATACGGAAAAAGACGAAGACAAAAAAATAAACGGAGATGAAGAAATTAGATGCAAGCCCGATCCGAAGAAAACCAAGGGTATGAAATTTGGAAATTATGACAAGGTAAACTCGAGAGGAGTTATTCCAGAAAATACACTAGTTGAAAATCGAGATATTCTTATTTCAAAGGTGGTGCCCATCAAAGAAAATCGAAATGATCCGACCAAAGTGATGAAATACGAAGACGCGAGTCGGATTTATCGTACCACTGAAGAAACGTATGTTGATAAAACGTATATGGACCGAAATGGCGAAGGATATTGTTTTGCTAAAGTGAGAACGCGTGCTTTAAGAAAACCGGTTATTGGAGACAAATTCTCTTCTCGACATGGGCAAAAAGGAACGTGTGGAAACATTATTCCCGAATGCGACATGCCCTACACCAAGGACGGAATACGCCCTGATATTATTATAAATCCACATGCCATCCCGTCACGTATGACAATTGGGCAACTTAAAGAAACACTACTAGGGAAAGTTTTAGTTCAGTTGGGACTGTTCGGGGATGGAACTGCTTTCGGAGACTTTGAGATCAATGACATAAGCACTGAGCTACTTCGACTTGGATTTGAAAAACATGGAAATGAAGTCATGTATAATGGTTTAACCGGCGAACAACTTGATAGCGACATTTTCATGGGACCTGTCTTTTATCAACGACTTAAGCATATGGTTAACGACAAACAACATAGTCGCTCGATCGGTCCGATGGTAAATTTGACTCGTCAGCCAGCTGAAGGCCGTTCCAGAGATGGCGGTTTCCGTTTTGGTGAGATGGAACGTGACTGCACAGTAGCCCATGGCGCATCTCGGTTTACAAGAGGAAGACTTTACGACTGTTCTGACAAATATCAAGTAACGGTATGTCGTGATTGTGGAATGATTGCAGTTTTCAACGATGCTGCAGGAGTTCATGTGTGTAGAACATGTGAAAACAGAACAAATTTTGCTCTTGTCCAGATTCCATATGCGTGTAAACTTCTGTTTCAAGAACTGCAAACCATGAATGTCGTACCTCGTATCATAACCCAATCATAATACTCATATATTCATATTATAATTTTACTCTAGATAACCAATATTAATATTTTTTATCTAGATAACCGAATACTTATATTTTCATATTTACCAGCTTTTCATGGATTTCATGCGTAGTCTTTCTTGCTTCTTCGGATGTAACAGGATTCTTTTCAAGTCCGGATGTTGCGTCAGTTATTTTTTTCTTACTTGACTCAAGTAGTTCCTTTACCTTTAGTCTCGAATCTCTTATTTTTTGCGAACTATCCTCATCCTCATCATCATCATCATCATCCTCGTCCTCATCCTCATCCTCATCCTCATCCTCATCCTCATCCTCATCCTCATCCTCATCATCATCATCATCCTCATCAGTATCTGGTGAAATACGTGCAGGTAGTACGAATTCTCCGCTTTTTTTCATTCCAACAAGTGGTAATGATTTTTCTAATTGATCTTTTTCTTTTCTTGTTTCCTTTTCCTTTTCTTGTTCTTGTTCTTGTTCTTTAGTTTTTGATACACCTGGTGCTGGAGGTACTTTTAGTTTTTGTACTTCTGTTTTTTTTACTGCATCGGTAGTACTAGTGTTCGTAATCACTTCGATAAATTCAATTATTTTTTCATTTTTACTATAAAATGATTCAACCGGCTCGCTTAATCGTATATCACTAGTCTGTATAGAAAATGCCGGTTTTGCCGGTAGAGTATCTTTTTTTATACGATTTGCATATTGTACGGTACCGTAAACTGGAAACCCGGTAAATGAATACATTGAGACGAATATGTAACATGAATCAAATGTAGATTGAGGGTCCACATAAAGAACACGCGCTCGATTAGGAGACGTTGTACAACCGTTACAAAAAAATCGACGACTTGTTTCATTTACGTGACCACTATCTGGGCCGTAAAATATAACGGCAGGTACTTCATATACGACGCATAGTAACCATAAATCAATAGGGGTTAGTGTATATACTGAACTTTTTATTGCATTTTCAAGTGTCACCGACCCGCTCGCAACTTCGGTTGCCAGTCGTTTCATTTGTATTCCACATTTCGTCCAAATGTTACACATCTTAGAAATGTTTATAGTGTGGTTTGTTTGAATCAGGTCGTTATACGTTTCGGTTAACTTTTGCTTGACGGCCATAACATTTTCTTCTTGCGCAAGCTTACCGTGAACGTGTAATATATTAATCAATAACGCAAATGTTATATCTCCGTTTTTTACAATACGCGGATCTGCAACTTCGTCTGGAAACGATCCGTGAAAAACGTCCACTATATATGGCCCACTTTTACTTTCTAGACATGAAAGAACTGTTTTTGGAACGGAGGTACGTTCATGCATTTTTGTTATTTTTTTACGTTTTATGTTAAACACGGAGGTGTTTACTTTTAATTTAGGGTTGTTTGCAGGCGGGGTGTCTTGCACGTCAGACTGATTTGCTTCATTTGTAAAGTACCCATCATGACTATCAGTTCCGACAATCATTGCTTGGGTAAGGACAATTTCATCTTCACATGTTACATGCGGAATACGAGATGCAATATAATAATCATTTGGTTTTTCTGTGAATAAAAAGTCTCGCATTTTAGGGTAACGAATAAGTTCGTCTGCGAGACGAGAATAAAATAATGGCTCCATAAGACGATCGCTTGGATTTGGATTTGGATTTGGATTCGGATTCAGATTCGGATTACCGTAATCAGTTTTGAACATTAAACGATGGAACGGAATACGCAATTTGCAGGGTTTAGAAGTAGAAGTAAGTTCGTCATCCCGCGCACAATACGTTACGCCTTTATCACACGCATCCCCTGAAATACATGTTTCAATTCGAGTTAGAGCGCTTACATCATAGTCAACGAATTCAACATGTTTGTGTAGTAACTTGTATAATAATTTTTTAACTTTTTTTAATCGGTAGCTGTATGTTTCACTTGAAGCAGGGTTTACTGTAAAAACAAGATCGTATATTTTTTTTGATAAGCTAACGTCCCCTTCACTCGAATGGTTCGATACGCTGTTTATCAAATGTCTAGCAGTTATTCGAAATGCGTTATAAAAATTCGATTCTAGTTCGACCATTTGTATAAATTTTGAACGCATTGAACTATTGTATCCTCTGTCTAATAAAATTGCTTTATCAATTGTATGATGATCCTTTACGCCAATTGCATTTGCAAAAGCGGTTGGAACGTCGGTCATAAGTTCTCCACTCGGTAACGCCGATAAAGGCTCGGGTCCGGCCAATCGAATGAATTGATTGGTTTCGGTAAGAATCCCAATTGCTATGTTTTTATCAGAGTCATCTAAAACGGTAGTTACTGGTTTACAAGGTAAGTCTGTTTTACTTTTAACCATTTTTAAAAAGGACAGGGTCATTTGATATGACATCCATGGAATTGTCGCATCATCAGTATATTTTAAATCATATTTTGGACCGTACCCAACACCATATCGTTTAGAAGGATCTTGGTTAACTTCATCATTTATTATTATTTCCGATGATTCGGTAGGTATATATCCAGCGCCTGTTCCCGTTTCTTTTTCTTTTTCGCTGTATTGTACAATCAATCCAATGACACGATTATCGTAATTCAAAACCTGAGCATAAATTTTAAATCCTGACTGTAACAGAACCCGTTCTACTTTTTTAGCATGCAGGTTTGGTCTGAACTTATACCCAAGGTCATCCATTCCGGCGCTTGGAATAAAATTCATTCGTGATATGACAGGAGGACAATAGACGTTTTGAATATTTTTTACATAATAAATAACCTGTTTTATATTGTCAAACATGTTTGGATATGGAATGGTTTGCATGTTTGCATGCACATTGAATAAAAATTGAAGAGTTTTGTTTGAAGCTCCTTTTTGTTGACCGTATAAACAAATGGGCTCATAGAATGATGCTCCGCCAGTTTCTTGTCTTATCATAAACGCAAATGCCTGCCGGTGGTTAAATAATTGTTCCGCGTATCGATTTGGAGGACATAAAATGTTCACAGTGTGAGTATCATCGTTGTTTGGAATGTCAAGTACAATAATATTTATACCTTGTTTAAAAATAGCCGGATTTGGAGAAGTTATTACTTCCCATAACAAAGTATGATCGAGAGTTACCGCTTCATTCATTACCAAGTCTTTGAATCGAATAATTGCTTTACAAATGTGGTAAAGAAGAAGTTTTTTTTCAAGATCTTCTGACGCAGGTGCGGTTTCATCAC
>Ga0194133_10005960_pt1 | contig 15254 bp, 9 predicted proteins | sample TA2KigOf40mmetaG_FD_155448 | JGI IMG/M metagenome (GOLD analysis project Ga0194133, IMG submission 155448) | Freshwater microbial communities from Lake Tanganyika, Tanzania - TA2015055 Kigoma Offshore 40m | ecosystem: Environmental > Aquatic > Freshwater > Lake | place: Tanzania: Lake Tanganyika...
CTGCTCAGGCCCTTCCTCTACCCAATGGGATCGCAACGTGAGGGACCAATACGGAACTGGAGACCAAAGGGCATTAAGGTCAAGAGATTGACGGCGGCCTTCTGTGGGCAATGTTATACTGAATATTCTAGAAGCCTCTGTGCTTTGGGATAGTTTAGACCATCGCAGGCCCAAGCTCCAGCTTGGATGCGGAGTCATGATCAAGGTGTGGAGATGACTGTAATCCCAAGATAGGATATGATCAAGAACAGGGTACCTGGGGTTTTGGGCCTTGTTCCAAGCCAAGCTCGGGTTAGAGGATCTGATGGCCACATTGCTTTGAAAAAAGTAATTTCTTCTTTGAATTTTGTAATTAAAGCCCAAGGTTTTGAGGTTGTTGATGATTTGTTTGACGGGGGTTATGGTATTATTTGCCTTGATGATTTGGGTCGTCAAGATGGATGAATTCCATGATGCGGGAAGATTCAGAGAGGAAGGCATCGCGAATTGAAGCCCTAGAATCCCCCATGATCGCTCTTTTTCCCAAGCCAATGAATTCATCCACACGGCGGTCTTGGGTAGAGCATTTACCCCCAATGCCAAGTCGTCCAAAGTAGCATCCGGTAAGGGACTGTTCAAGATGCCCAAGGCATAGGAGTTCATGACGATCAGATGATTTCCCCATGCACTTTGCAGCGAAAACCCCCTTGCTTGGTTACCGTTGGACATTCTGGAGGATGCGAATGGAATTTCCGATCCAGTGAAATGCGCCCATGGATTGGCAAAGGCCGGAATACGCTGGGTATTTCCCAAGAGCCTGTTCCCGGATTGCGGGTGAAAGTCCCCCAGTAGCCATATCATTTTGCCTCTTATACCTTGAATAAAGAATCCGGGAATTCCGGCAAAGCTCCGGTCTGCTGGTTTTTCGATCGTCATGGCCCAACCGATGTTATGGTATTTTTGGCGTAGGCGGTACTGCCAACGTTCTACCAAAATTGCCTGTTCATTGCGTATGCTCGAGCTCTCATAACGCGTTCCGTAGAGGACATCCATTCCCGATTTTAAGGCTCTAAAACGCAGGTCATGGAGCGGGAATTCTCGTCCCAAGGCTTCCTGAAAGGTCAAGGCTACCTGGCTTTCCATCCAGGGAAGCATCAGCCAGAAGGCGGCTTGCTTTGGCCTGCCATGCGCTCTCACCAGGCTGTCCATGGCCGAGCATTGTTCTTTGCTTAAACCCAGGGTTTCCATGGCCAAGGCTCTCAGGGATTTATTCCACGGTAGCCGATTTTGGAGGGTCCACGGAAGGTCCAAAGCAGAGTTCTCCCAACGATCCGGCATATCTTCCAGCATAGGATGCTGGGTTGCCTGAATTTGTTCTTGGATTTGCGCATTATCTTGGTCAAGTTCGCTTTGTGCCCACAGGAAATATCCTTCCCCTAACAACGTACAAAACCATTGGATGCCCAACCAACTAAGGGCGACTTTGGGCAACGTTAGTCCGCATGGGATACTCTCGCTCATTTTCTTGGCCTCCCTCCTTCCCATGCGGCCTGGTAGCTAAGGCCGGGTAATGGGCTGTCCATGGTGGAGGCCCATACCGAGGATTTATTTCGTAAATAACATAATCCAAACTTCATGACGGTATTCATGGGGTCGGTACTGAACACCATACCAAGGCCTGATTTTCTTCGATAGATGAAGCCCATTTCAAGTCTCAATCCTTCGATTCGGCTGAAATGTGTTGCCCCATGGATGATCCAGGGGTCGATTTTCATCATCGTGAACAGGCTTAAACCAAGTCCATGCACAGGCTCTTCGCGTTGGTCGAGATTGGTTTCTGAGATCGATAGGGTCTGAAGGATCATGGGATGTTGAAGGGTCAGACCAATGCGCCACTGCTTGCCCAGGGCTTGTTCGGAGCCAAGGGCTGCTGCTACGCTTTGAGATTGAATGTTATGGCTGCTCAGCCTGTTCCATTCAAGCGATATACCGCTACGGTTACGGCTCATGGATTTGCTGTACCCAAGATTTATTTTGTACCTTCTCAGTGGTGGACTTCCGTTTTGGGTTATGCCGAATGTTAACCAGTTTTGAAGGGAAGCGTAACTCGCCGCGAATGTAATTTCTTGTAGGGATGGAATCACGGGATGGTAACGACCGGCTACAGCCATTGACCACTTTAGATCAGGACGAGGCGGGGTGGATGGACAAGACCATTGGCCTGGAATCCAGCCGTTTAGTGCAGGTTCTCGGTGAATCCCTAAGGGCAAAAGAGCGGGTCGAGACTGTCCTTGGGCGATGGATTTAAGTGATAATTCCGCCAGGGCCCAAACCAAGAAGGCATTCCGGATCAGGAATGAACCCGCACTGCTTTTTACCTTGGTGGAACATAATGGAGTGATCTGCAGCGAATCCATGGCCCTGCAAATTGGGCGAGGATCGATACAGGTCCCGTACGAAAACGTTTATTCCCGAATATAAACCCGAACCTACCAGCGCATCAATGCAGAGGCCCAGGTGAAACCGCTACCAAAGGCGGCAAACAGCAACAAATCACCCGGCTCAATGCGGCCTTGGGCATAGGCCTCGCTCAAGGCAATTGGAATACTGGCCGCAGTGGTGTTTCCATAACGCATGATGTTATTGAAAACCTGATCATCACGAAGCCCCATTTTGTTTTGGATATACTGACTGATCCTGAGATTGGCCTGATGAGGAATCATGAGTTTGAGATCGGAGGCTTGGTACCCGTTGGCCTGCAGGGCTTCCTCAATCACCTCTGCAAATCGCACTACCGCATGTTTGAAGACGAAGTTGCCGTTCATGTAGGGGAAATACGAAACATCATCGGGGTCGTTACGTTCCATAATCTGGGGAACCCATTCCCTGGTGCTGGGCCCCAGGAGGGCAAGCTCTGTGGCGTGCTCTCCTTGGCTATGCAAATGGGTAGACAAAATTCCCCTCCCTGATTCTTGGGTGGACCCAAGGACTACTGCTCCTGCTCCGTCTCCGAAGATGACCGAAACATTCCGCCCACGAGTGCTCAAATCCAATCCTGCCGAATGCAGTTCAGCACCGACGACCAAAACATATTTGGCAGCACCGTTGCGTATATATTGATCCGCAATCGATAAGGCATAAACAAACCCGGAACATTGGTTTCGAATATCGATGGCCCCTATGGTTCTGCACCCCAGGTTCTGTTGGAGTTGTACCCCTGGCCCTGGAAAGTAGTAATCGGGGCTAAGGGTCGCAAAGAGAATGAGGTCCACGTCGGCAGCCACTATACCAGCGGCTTCCATCGCTCGTTTGGCCGCTTCGGTCCCCATGGAAGAAGTGGTGTCCACACCTGGAACCGCAAACCGACGCTCTTCGATGCCGGTCCGTTCCATGATCCATTCGTTGGTCGTTTCCATCCATTGGCTAAGGTCATGGTTGGTCACGACTCTGGATGGAACGTAGTGGCCGGTTCCTAGAATGCAGCTTTGGGTGGCATTTGTAGGCATGCGATAGGGGATTTTCTCTCGCAATTTACTAAAGACGATCTTAATCGGGTTTGACAAACCCAAGATGATTGATTTTACCCTTAAGGCTGTGGCTATCCTTCTTTACATGAAGGAAGCAAAAATGTGAAGGAATATCAGGAAACGACCGGGTCTACCGATACGAAAGAGCGATCTTTGTCTCCTTTGGTGAAAACAACGCGACCGTCTACCAATGCAAAGAGGGTGTGGTCTTTGCCTATGCCCACATTGCGACCGGGATGATGACGGGTGCCGCGCTGGCGGATGATGATATTACCGCTGTTGGCCAATTGTCCGCCAAAAATCTTGACGCCCAAGCGCTTACTTTCCGATTCGCGGCCGTTTTTGGAAGATCCTACACCTTTCTTATGTGCCATGGTTGGGGTGAATTATATGCTTTGGAAAGAAAATGATCGATTATGCGATGGATTCAATGGCGATTTTGGAAAAAGATTGTCGGTGTCCATTCATCTTTTGGTAGCCTTTGCGCCTTTTTTTCTTGAAGACTAAGACTTTATCGCCTTTGAGGTGGCTGATAATGCGAATTTTTACTTTGGCATCCGTGAGGTAGGGTTGACCGATGCGAACCTGTCCCCCGTCTTCGATGAGCATAACGCTATCCAACTCCATGGTATCCCCTTCTTTGGCATCCAGCCGGTGTACATACACGCTCTGGGAAGGGCTCACTTTGAACTGTTGGCCTTGAATATTAACGATGGCAATCATGAAATGATAGTCTTAATTGGGCTGCGAATATACGCTCAATCCGTCATATTCACACCTATTCTATAAATTAACCGTATCGATTCTATCGAGAAAATGGCTCTTAAAAAGGTTCAAAAGGGGTAATTGATCCCAAAAACCGTGGAAAACAGAGGATAAACCGGGCTCACTCCGTTTTGATTCAAAGATGGCTGATCACCTTGAACCTCGTATCGCCATTGATCATTTCTCCAATCGGGATCGAACCAATTGCCAATAACCCATCGCTTACCGTGGGCCAAAGCGGGATCTCGGACCTTGAGCGCAAAATCAACCCGCATTACAAAAAACCCAAAGTCATATCGCAATCCAAGGCCTTGGTTCAAAGCGATTTCGTTGATAAAACGCTTCGAAGTAAAATTCCCTAGACCGTTGTATGCGGTGTCGTTGAGCGTCCAAATATTGCCCGCATCCAAGAAAAAGGCTGCTTTGAGGGGACCCGCAACCCTAAATCTCCATTCCAAATTGGCCTCCAACCGAATTTCCCCGAATTGAATGAGTCGTCCATTGGCGTAATTGCTTAGGGAGCCGGGCCCCAAACCTCGGATTGGCCATGCCCTAAGGGAATTGGTTCCTCCGCCAAAGGTCCTTTTCTCCAGCGGTAGGGTTTTTTGATCGCCGAAGGGAAGACCAACCGTGGCCAAAACCCTGGAGGCAACCAGGGACTCGCCTTTGCCCACAAAGTGCTTACGCCATTCGACATCCAATTTGAGGAATCGGAAATAGGGCAAACCCCAAATGGTATCGGTTAAATTTTGGTTCCTTGAGCCGGCTTTCAGCAAGGTATATAAGTTACCTGAACTTTCTAGATTAAGGCCAAGGTAATCCCTCTTGGATTCTCGAATTCGATCCTGTACCCAGGATCCTCGTATTCCAGTACTGAAATAGGAAACGAAATTAGCTCGTAACAAAGGATCGCCTTCTTCCAGAATTTTTCTCAAGGCGTCACTGGTAAAACCTGTATTGGCATAAGTTAGTTCCATGGGCCAAATTTGGTAATGTGTTCGGCCGTGAACAAGTCCGCTTAAACCCAGTCCGATTTTGAGAACATTACGATCAAAATCTTGCCTTTGTTGACTTTGATAGATCAAAGAGATAAGTGTTCGTTCCTCTCTTTTCAGTTTCCATTGAGAAAACCAACCTGGTCGGATAATCCCCGGAACACTAATTGTAGCACGGAGTCCAAGATCGAGGGTGTTGAATCCGGAACTCTTGGCAAAGGATCCAGTAAGCTGTTGAGATTCAGCACCTACATTCGCGCGAAATTCAAGTTGATCACCAATACCTAAGGCATTTCTCCTTGTAAACGATATATTGCCACTTAGTCCAAATAACGAAATATTGTTGGTTGAGAATTCATATTCTGTTCTGAATTGCCATTTAGGGAGGGTTTTTAACACTAACAAAAGATCCAATTCACCGGCAGAGTCATTGGGCACAATGGTGTAATTCCCTGGAGCAAAAAGCCCCAATCTTGCAAAATTGGCAAGGGTTTTGCGAAGTTGCCCTTCACTGAAAATTGGATTGTTGGGCTGATCAATCTGACTAATCAAAAGGCTTTGGTCCACAGCCTCATCGGTATTAAGGTACCTTAACCACGATAACGTATCCGCAACAGGCAAGAAATTCGGCTCGTTGCTGGATGGGGGGGTATTCCCGACATAAAGGTTCCAACGTCGATACCGGTAGGGCCTATGGTAGAATGCTTGTTCAGGTTTGAGAATTTTGAGGGTTAAATCAACGGTATGAGGAATCCTACCGCTGTCCGCTTCAAATTCCAGGAAATCGGCGCTAAAGCGAAAATAGCCAAGGTTCCTGTAATCCTGCGATATTTTGTTACGCATATTTCCAAGAGTGGATGCTCTGAAAATTGCTCCTTCCTTTGGGAAAGTCGAGGAATTTTGCTGCATTATTTTTTGAAAATCACTTCGAAAATCAGGCTCTTCGGAGAGGATAACTTGACTCCATTTTCCAATCCGGTAGGGTTTCCCCTTATGTATCTTGTAGATCTCCTGAATGCCCTTAGAGGTTTTTTTGGTGGAAGATGTTATGAATGCATCCAAGTAGCCTTCTGCATGAATGGCCCGCAATAGAAAGTCTGTATTCATGGGCAAGTTGGCGGAATCATGCAAAACGGGGTCTTCTCCGAACCTCTTTGCGGCGTTTTGAAGGACTTTGCTTTCCGGCTTATTCAAGGCCATTAAATAAACATGGGATCTTAGAGGCCATACCCCCCAAATTTTTTGATTAAGTCCTGGTTTGAGCGATTTGCGAAGTTCCCTTAGGTTCAGAGCATTGGAGGAAGGATTAACGGTGGACTTTGCATTTTTGGCTATTGAAAAAGCACGCGTGGAATCAACCTCTTGAAGGGTATAACCTTTCAAAAAGACTTGTCCGGGGTCCAATTGGCGTTGAATGGAACAGGAACTGAGACCTAACCCTACCAAAAGGAACCCAAGTAGGAAGAATCGTATCTTTGAAAATTGGAACCTACGCATCTTACCAAACCCGAAGTTAAAGCCTTGTTGGCCCTTGCACAAAGGCAAGGTGGAAAGGCTCAAAAGGAACTTTTTCTTGAAGGGCCCAAAATCATCATGGAGGCCCTTCAATGTGATTGGAGGCCTTTGCTCGTGGTGATTTCGACCGATAGTTCCCAGGAGGCCAGGGAAGTTCTGAGTCGTTTGAATAGGGAGGTAATGGTCAGAACGGCTTCATTTTCGGAAATGGAGCGAATATCTCGGCTAAAATCCCCGCCCTCCGTGATGGCTTCGTTTGAAGTGCCTGAGCGGATTAAATTCCAAGAAAGACGCTCCGGCGGCATCCAACATCAAGGTCAGCAACTTGCCCCCTGGTGGATCGTGGCGGATCGAATTCAAGACCCGGGCAATTTGGGTACTATGATTCGTATCGCAGATTGGTTTGGTTTTGAAGGCTTGATTTGCAGTCCCGATACGGTAGATTGTTTCAATGCCAAGGTCATTCAGGCTTCCATGGGGTCTTTGTTTCGAGTTCCTGTTCATTATACGGACCTAAATCCCGCAGCATTATTTCGATTAACCGGCATGAAGTTTCCTGAATATTCTTTAGCGATTAACGAACAAGTAGCGCATGACGATGCTCAAGATGGCCCTTGGGCAGTTGCCACAATGCCAGGTGGTATGGATTTGAATCGCCCTCAATTCCCCAAGCTGGGTGGAATTTTGCTGGTCGGAAATGAATCCCAGGGATTAAGTCAAAACGTATTAGAATTGGCAACCCACAGAGTAGGTATTCCATCGTTTGGCAGCGCAGAATCTTTGAATGCAGCGGTTGCTACTGGCATTTTTGCTAACGCCATCCGTCAAGCTGAGGTGTCTTGATCAGAAGGCTCTTGACGCATTCACGTCCCCTGTGCACAAAGCATTTATAGTGATAGTGTTATGACCAGGATTTAGGGTGACTGATGCTTGGCTGTAAACCCAATTACCTGCTGAGAAAATATTTATTAGACCCGCAAAGCGACGGCTCACTTGCAGAGCATCGGAGGAGTTGATGGATTGCGAAAGATTGACATCGGCGGCTTTGATTTTAACGCCAGTAAGGACGGTTAGTGAGGAAAAGGTGCGATTAATGAGCAAGGCATCGTTCGCACCCACTCCCCCCCATGTAAGGGGATTCAGCCAATCCAGTGTATAAGTTCCTGAGGGAATATTGGTTAAATTAAAATTCCCTAGGGCATCCGTTACGACATTGGCGACGGCTTGGCCTTGTCCATCAACTAAGCGAAGGGTCACACCGATCAAAGGTGAGAGTGTGGTGTTATCGTATTTCAAAGCACCGCTAAGGCTGCTTTGGTTGGCCGCAGAGGTAGCAGTAACTTGAACAGGTACGGTATAGAGGGTACTGGCTTGGCCAGCGTAACCCAAGCTTAGAGAACAAATGGCATTATAGGTACTGCCGGGGGTAAGAGTAGAGTTGTTACGAAGGGTAATGTTGGTGCTTTCGCCCGGTGCCACAGAGAAATTAGCCATTGAATTTCCTCCGTTGGGCCCAAATTCAAGGCCCGTTCCGCTGATAGATAATCCGGTTACTTGCAAGGCTTGATTTCCTCCGTTGAAGACCCATAGGTTGTGACTACGGACGGTACCTGCTCCCACAACACCCAACTGTATTGAATTTTCGCTAAGGCGAGCGTCCCGAATATTTGGTGGGGCAGAAGGTGGAAGAACTGTGCTAAGCCGATCCAAGAATTGAGGGTAATCCACCAAGGCATTCCGGTTACCTTGAGCGCTTTGGATATCGTTGTTTCGACGTATGGCCACGGAGTCGGAAGGGAATAATTTAACCCATTCTCGCAGCATACGTTGTTGCGCTGTATCCAAAAAGCTCTGAACAACAGCGGTGTTGGCGGCATGCCTCAGGGCAAAGTACAGAATAGCCTTCGACACAGGGCCTTTGTGCGCGTCGCGAGGCTCAAACCAAATCGAATTGGCTTTGGAGCCTCCGTTGTAGGTGAGGGTGGGGTTAGGTACCCAGCCGAACGGTTTGTTGCCTCGTGCAGTATTAAGCCCTCCGTCGCTAATGAACAAATGATGCATATCGCTTTGCATAGGCTCTGCCGAACCCATAAAGCTCTGCGGCCAAGTATGTTCGGTGTTCATGCTGTAGGGGGCATTGTTCAAGGTGCCGGTATTGAAATCTGCGGAGGTATACGAGATGGTTCGCCCGGAATAAACGCATTCGTTTTTGTAGGGATTGGCATGGGATGGTTCTCTACCATTCACTTTCCAATTGTCTGCTGTTCCGAACATCCTCAGCCTGGCATTGTTGGTTCCAGAGTATCCCAAGGAGGTGTAGGGAGAACTCAGCAGGGTTGCCAGCGCTTGCCGCAAGGGTTCACCTTCCAGGTTTTGGGTACTGTTGTAATAGGGGTTGCTGTAAACCCCTTGTCCCGTGAGATTTACTCGAATTAGCCCCCCTCGACCGCTATGAGATATCCATAATTCACTGTTGTTCAAGGTATTGTGGATAGGATTGAAGGATAGGATTACCCTTTTGCTTTGACCGGCAGCCAAAGCGAACAGGGTGTCCGAGGTTCGAAAGGGGTTTGCCCCGTAATAAGGCAGACAAGTGGCTCGGCAATTCAAGGAAACGGTATCGGTATTGGTTACCCATACACCGAGGGTGTCGTTGCTCAATTCGGTTTTGTTGCCAAAGGCCAATTGGCTCGTCGAAACCTGCAGGGGGGATTGGCCTACCGCAACCTGCCAGCAAAGGATGTTCAAAACCAAGACCAAGGCCATAGAACTTCGTGTAAAATGATTGGGTCTATGGGTTAAGGCGACAAGGTTCCTGTGCAAGCCCTTAATTATCAAGGTGGCAAACATTATCAAAAGAAATTGGTTAATATTTTTAAATTCAAAAGTATGCATCATCAACTTAAAATCGCTGTTTTGGCTTCCTTCTTGGTTTTGACAGGAATTTACAGCGCTCTTACCTATTCTGGCGGGTCTCCACTAGGGTATAGTAGTGCTCCCGGAGAATCTAATTGCACCTCCTGCCATGGGGGTGCGGCTGTTAATTCTGGTCCGGCAACTCGTACGCTCACGTTCAACGGTTCGGCCGCATCGTCCTATGTCCCAGGTCAGACTTACAATCTAAGCCTCACGGTTTCCAGGGCTACTCGTAACAAATACGGTTTTCAACTCAAGGTAGAGGACGGGTCAGGAGGGGATGCGGGCACTCTCATTTCGACCACGAACCGGACCTGGCTCCAGCAAGGATACCTGAACCAATCCAGTTCGGGGAACACCTCCACAATTTCTGGGACGATTACTTGGAATTTTCAATGGACAGCTCCTGCCGCCGGAACAGGTCCGGTGACTTTCTATTTTTCATCCAATGCCGCCAATAACAACGGAGGCACCAGCGGGGATGAGATCTACACCGATGCGGTTACCCTTTTGGAATCCAGTCCTTCCTACACGATTTCGGGCCTGTTGCAGTACGACAATACAGCCGGTACCCCGGTGGTTAACAGCACTGTACGCCTATTGGGAACAGGGGGCAACGTTCTTCAGACCACCACCACCAACGCTACGGGGCAATACACCTTCAGCAATGTCTCAAGCGGTTCTTACTCGGTTTCGGCCTTGAGCTCCAGGCCATGGGGCGGGGTTAGTTCAGCAGATGCCTTGCTGATTACCCGTCAATTCAATAACACCATAAATCTAAGCGGTTTGCGCCTTATTTCTGCCGACGTGAACGGATCCAATTCCATCAGTTCCGCCGATGCTCTTCTGGTTTCACGCAGGACGGCGGGGCTTATTGGGTCTTTTGCGGCAGGGGATTGGAAATTTGAAACGGTACCTGTCAATGTTAGCACCGGTAACGTTACGCAAAATATACGGGGTATTTGTGTTGGGGATGTCAATGCCTCATATCAACCCTCGACAATACGTCAAGGCACAGTCGCTTTGGATCTGAACCCGGCTGTAGACATTTCTTCACAAGGAGATTGGGTGCCGCTGAGCCTCAAGGGCCTTGGTTCGAAGGATGGTATTCCCTTAGGCTCAGTTACTTTGGACTTGTATGCCCCCCAAGGATGGCAAATCGAAGGAGTACGATCTGCTATGAAGGGTATGATGCCTGAACACAGCCTTGAAGGGAATCGATTGCGACTTTCATGGTTTGATCTTGAGGGAATGAATTTCGGCCCACATGAACCCATTCTGCATTTGAAAGTTCTTCCTAATCAGGAGAGCCCAGCTGCGACCAATTCATGGTCTTTATCCAGCTCCTCAGAGTTTACAGACCGGGACGGAAACGTCTTGGAAGCCTTATCGGTGGTTTTGCCAAGGCTGCAAACTACCCAACGGCGAGCCCTTTGGAATATTCAACCCGTTTATGGACCAGGGACTTGTCCTCAGGTAAAGGTTAGTGGTCAAGGCACCTTGGAGTTAAGGGCCATCGATGTGCTCGGAAGGGTATTGGATCGCAGAACCCTGCAGCACAGCTACGATTTCAGCGAAATGGTCCTGCTCCCTGAGGGAACTGTGGTGGTCAGTGGGGTTTGCGTTGGCCCCAATCAAGCCCCGGTTTTGGCACGGGTGGCCTTTTAATTGTTGATTGCTTTCCCAATACCCAAGGGCAAGAATATGGATAAGGAGAAAATTGAAGGGGTTGAAGAGGAGGGAGATTTTAATCTCATTTTGAAAGGAATACCCCAAAACGTGAAATATATTTGGAGATATTTAAAGTTTATGCCCTCCATTTCATTTTTCGCTTCTTCCAGAGGAATATTGGCATGTTATGCCATGGCAAAAGGCCTTCTTACCCAAGGCTTGTTTAGCCGATTCCTAAGGGTGTCCTCAATGGGGTTCATCGCTTGGGGCGTCGCCTTGGTCGAATCGGAAGCTCAGACCCCATCAATTCGTTGTTATACTCACGAACATCACCAGGCCAGAATGCAGCAGGGGCAACACGGCGAATCAGAACAAATTTTTGAACAATGGATTTCCAATCGAATCGCCGATAATACATCCAGTTTTCGTCCAGAGGTGGAATATAATATTCCGGTTGTTTTCCATGTAATCTATCAGAACTCATCGGATTCGTGGAATATTTCTGCCGCACAGATTCAATCGCAGATGGATATCTTGAACGAAGACTTCAAACGACTCAATGCTGATACGATGAACGCCCCAGCTAATTTCAGAGCTGTTGCAGCGGGGTCGAACATTAATTTTTGTTTGGCCCAACGGGACCCCCAAGGCAATCCTTCTACAGGGATTGTTCGTTGGCAATATTCCCAGTCGGCCACATGGTCCACCTCCTCCATTGACGCGACCATCAAGCCGGCCACGATCTGGGATCCAACCCGTTACTTCAATATTTGGGTAGTCAATATTTCGGGTGGGGTATTGGGGTATGCTCAATTCCCGGTTTCTTCAGGCCTGGCGGGGATGCCTACATCAGGCTCGGCCAATACGGATGGCATTGTTTTGTTGTACAATTCGGTAGGTAGGCCACCCGCCAATCCATTTACAGGCGCCTATAACAAAGGACGTACGGCCACTCACGAGGTTGGTCACTGGTTGGGTCTTCGTCATATTTGGGGGGATGGTTCCTCGTGCACGGCGACGGATTATTGCGCGGATACTCCTCCTTCGGATGCTGCCAATTACGGCTGTCCGACCACCCATTCCTCATGCTCCGGCCCTGATATGGTGCAGAACTATATGGATTATTCCGATGACAACTGCATGAATTTGTTTACCTACAACCAGGTGCAAAGGATGTGGACTGTTTTGGCGAACAGCCCAAGAAGGGTGTCGTTGCTCACGGCCAATTCTTGCCAGGCTGTGGTGGTGAACCCCGGACCTTTGACCACGGCCTTTGTTGCAAGCGATACCCTTGCTGATTTTGGTGGCGTATTGGATACTATTCAACTTACCGATCAGTCTGTTGGCGTTCCAAGCAGTAGATTATGGACCATTACCCCCTCGACCGGTTGGGCTTTTGCACCCGGATCGTCCGTAACAAGCGCCAATCCCCGTCTTTATTTCAATACAGCAGGGCTATACAGTGTGAAACTTAGGGTCACCAATGCTTTTGGATCCGACTCCTTGACGAGGACTAACTTTATTCGAGCCAGAGCTTCAGCTTGTTTATCGGGTGCAACGAATTCTGCGGACACCAGGGTCGCGTCTTTTACCTTTGCTGGAACGACGATTACCTATCCAACAGGATCAGGGAACTGTGCAACCTATACCGATCGGACTGGCTCGCCTCCTTTTCAGGTTACGCTGGGTCAAACCTATTCTGCTACCCTCATCAGAGGAACATGCGGGAGTGATTTTGCAGCTTATGCCAAGGTTTTCATCGATTATAATCGGAATTATCAATTTGAAGGAAGTGAAATGGTTATGGGGGGAAGCCTTGCCAATACCGCCAATGCCTCATTGACTTTGAACAATATTTCTATAGCCTCACCAGCAGCTTCCGCCGGCCTTTGTTTAATGAGGGTCGTTCTTCGAGAGAGTGGTTCGGCTACAAATACTCAGGCTTGCGGGACCTACACTTATGGTGAAACTCAGGATTATATGGTCCAAGTAAACGGTGGCGCGACCATTCAGCCTGTGAGCGGGGTGGTGACCTACAATAATTCGGCTAATACCCCCTTATCCTCCGTTAATGTCCGCCTTTTGACGGTTCCGGGCGGGGTACAGGATGCCCAGACGACCACCGCGTCCAACGGTACGTATTCCATCAATGCCTACACCAACGGTGTTCGATCCTTCTCGCTGAACACAGCTCGTACAACGGGCGGTGTCAATGCAACGGATGCATTGCAGGCGAATTTGCATTTTGCGAATACCCAACCCCTGACGGGTTTGCGTCTTAGAGCAGCGGATGTTAATGGTTCGAATTCAGTGAATGCCTCGGATGCCTTGGTAATCAACCGACGATATTCCAATGTTATTTCCTCCTTCCCTGCAGGGGATTGGGTCTTTGATACGGCCACCGTAACCACCAGCGGTGCAGCGATCACACGGAATCTCAAGGCCATGTGTTACGGTGACGTTAATGGTTCTTTTGTACCGGCGGCAGCCCGTCAGGGTTTTGCTTCCTTCGAATTGAGCGAGGATGCATCGAACCAATCGAGTTTATCCGAAGTTGGTGCAGGATACTCGGATTATCAAAGCGCCGTTACGGTGCTAAGAGCTTCGGGTCCCGCAAGGGTTGGGGCGCTCTCCCTTGATCTGTCCTGGCCTGATTTCTTGGGAGAACCCAAATTGGTATCGCGTTTGGGAGATCAAGAAATTGTCTATGCCCTATCGGAAGGACGACTTCGTTTAGCTTGGAACGATAGGAGGGGTGTTGAGCTTGTGGATGGACAGGTTGTCGCCGAAATTCATCATCCATGCGGTCAACTTCCCTTGTCTTGGACTTGGGATGCCGGTCTTGGGTCGGAGTGGGCGGACCCTATGGCCCAACCTTTGCCAGAATTAGGTCTTCGAATCCCAGCTCCGAGGAAGAATTTGATCAGTACGGAGTTTTCCTTGGTTCCCAACCCTACCGATGGCAGGGTTCAGGTGTGGCTCTCATCAAGCCTATCGGCGCAGGTAAGTTCCGCCTTGATTGGCACAGTTTCCTTGCATTGGATCATTCGGGATTTGTCAGGTAAAGTTCAAGGCAGGTATCCTTTCGATGCTTGTTGGAATGTTGGGGAAACTGCGGGGAACTCAGGGACATCTCCTGGAATTTCAATCTTGGATTTGAGCCAACTTACGAGCGGTGTTTACACGGTCGAACTCATCGGCCCTTCCGGTGAGCCGCTTGCGAGACCTTGCCGCTTGGTTCGTCGTTGATGGAGCTTGGTCCAGATTGGTGGGAGTTGATTCCCAAAGCAGTTTGGAGAATAGGTGGGCGTTATACCTTCTTTGCGGGGGTAGCCTTTATGATTTTCTACGTTTGGAAGGCACTACACTCTCGTAAAATCCAACCCCGTTTTCCAAGATTATCGGATTACCAAAGGGAGATAGGGTATTCGGCAATGACCATCTTGATTTTTGGTGTGGTGGCTTCTTTCCTTTTGCAAAGTCCGGCGATTCGTTCTTACACGCTGTTGTTGCCAACTCCTGATTTTTACGGCTGGTGGTATTATGTCCTTGTTTTTCCGGTGATGATTTTGGTGCATGACGCATATTTCTATTGGGCGCATCGTTGGATGCATTTGCCTTTCTGGTACCGCAAGGTGCATACGGTTCATCATCGCTCCACCAATCCTTCGCCTTGGGCGGCCTATGCTTTTCATCCATGGGAGGCACTCGTTGAGATAGGAATCTTGCCTGTTTTTGTGTTTGGACTACCGGTGCACCGAACCCATATTTTGTTGTTTTTCTTGTTCATGATTGCCTACAATGTGTACGGGCATCTTGGCTTTGAATTGTACCCTCAAGGTTTTGAAAAAACCAGGATCGGGCGGTGGGTCAATACTTCCCGTCA
>Ga0194133_10005962_pt1 | contig 15250 bp, 16 predicted proteins | sample TA2KigOf40mmetaG_FD_155448 | JGI IMG/M metagenome (GOLD analysis project Ga0194133, IMG submission 155448) | Freshwater microbial communities from Lake Tanganyika, Tanzania - TA2015055 Kigoma Offshore 40m | ecosystem: Environmental > Aquatic > Freshwater > Lake | place: Tanzania: Lake...
CCTAGATAAATCGATACCAACCTTGTCAAAAACTTGTTAGTGAATCCAAATGCTCTTGTTAACCCGTTTTTACACCCATGCTTGTGAATATGTAAATATTGCTGCCCTGCTTGGGTTACATTTTTCTCTACAATACATTTCTTTATTTTATTGAAATCATCTTGAAATATGTTTGCTATCTCTGGATTTTGTGAAAAGATATCGTCTAAATTGTAAAATACAATACCTAATATTTTTTTATTGTCATACGACTCTATTGTTTCAAATGTATCCACTTTTTTTGTCGCATCCTGTATTGGCTCATTTTCATCTTGGTCTTTTACTTGATTTTCACTTTCATTTTCATCTTGGTCATTTGATTGATTTTCATTTTCATCTTCATTTTCATCTTCATTTTTCTTTTTTTTATTTTTAGTTTGTTTCTGACTCTGGGTCTGATGCTGGAAAATCAGGATTATCCCACTTTTTATCTTTCCGTAAAACTTTGTCTCTTGTATCGTATTTTTATCCGAAATAATATCTATATTTTCTTGCTTTCCAGGGTCTCCGAAATTTGTTAATGTTAGTCTCTCTTTCGCATTGAATGATTTGGTTCCTGTATTTATATTTTTAAAATGCGTTGTTTTAATGTCTCCATATTCCAAATCTGGACATGAATCACTGTTTGGCAAATTTCCGAATAATTTGTATTCTACTATTTTTCCAGCTAATCCCTTATCTTTAACGCTTGTTACCTTAAATTTGTCATTGTTTGCTTCACAATAATTATGTAACTCAGGAGACAAACCGTGAATCACATCGATTAAGCATTTTAAGGAACAGCTTCCTTGGGCTGATATTATTTCTTTTATTTTATTATTCAAAATAGCAATATATTTGTAATTTTTATTTATCATATCTAATGTTATTTGGTCTTTTGTTTGGTCTTGGGTTTGGTCTTTTGTTTGGATTTGGTCTTTTGTTTGGTCTTGAGTTGGTTCTAATAAATTCATTATTTTCAATTGCTTTTATATCCTTATTATATTTTCGTATAATTGTAAAATATATTTCAATTTTATATAAAGGTTTATATAAAGGTTTATATAAAAGTTTATATAAAGGTGCTTTACACCTTTTAACATTTTAAACGCTGATTATCTACCAGTCCAATATTTCATTAATGGTAAATTTTTATATTTATCAATTTCATTAAATTTTATCCCCCACTTACAATATTTATGTATATTACCTAATAATGTTTCTTTCTTTCCTTCTTTTTGTAATAAACAAGCAAATACTCGTTCAAAACTACAACGATTATATCTATTTAATACATAATCTAATAATTTGCTAATATCGTATTTATTATTAATATAAGTTAAATAATCGTGTGTAATTATAGTCATACATCCAAAACAACCTTTCCATAAATCTTTGTTTTTATAAAATTTATTCAATTCTAAATCATTAAAAATAGTTAGCATTCTTGTTTCATCTTCTATTTGGTCCCAACGATGTTCAAATTCCCATAAAAATTTATATTTTTCTACACTCATATCTATATATTCATTTACAATGATAGAATCATGAATTATTACAGCAATATCAAATAGTTTATTATGTAAATAGTAATAATAAGGCAATAATTCACCTCTTTTAGGATATTCACTATTTATAATGGTAGTTTTATATAAAGTTTCTTCTGTTATATATTCATAATTACTATTATCATCTATGATAAGAATTTTATTTTCAGGATAATATTGTCTAATAGAATTAACACATTTAATCCAATATTTATTTGTTAGTTCATTATTTACATGTCTTAAAATAATAAATCCAATCTGCTTACTCATATTTGTATACAAATATTATAAAATATATACAAACGTTTCTGTTAATTTATAATCGGTGTTTGAAATATTAAAAGGTGCTTTAAAATAATAATACTAAAAATATATGTACTCTTGTTTTGATTTTGATTATATGAGAGAAAAGTTATTGAAATATAATATTGAAATATAATATTATATTTTTAAGGTCCCTACGAGATTCGAACTCGTGCTGTTGGATTCAAAGTCCAAAGTCCTAACCACTAGACCAAGGGACCAAACAAAGAACACTTATTTGCTTTGTAAATAAAAGACGATTTACATATTGTTGAATTTAATCAATCGCGAATCTACACGTATTGTGTGACATATATATGTATACTTTACATCCTTGCGCATTTTACATCCTTGCGCAATAAAAATACGCAATGGCAACAGTCACCTTTACTCATTTACGCGTTACAACGTGGGCGTTTGAAATGAGAAAAGATATAAAATGAGCATATTTAAAAGCAATATAAGCGGCATTTTTCACCGAACAAAATGCGTAACGACTCAACCAACAATCGGCCTAGCTAGTAACCGACTCGGAGCAAAATGGGTAGTTTTATAAACAGCCATATTGGTATTTTTTAAATATTATAAATAATATAGGGAAAACCACAAAAACCTTTTCCAAAAAATGTAATGCTTGTCATTGTTTGACAGCAATCCACAACATCTATCCGATAGTTGTGGTGTATAATAGGGACAACGAACACATAGGGACTCCGGCTACATTTATATGATTTCTGGATGGCTTTGTCTTGGACGAATATTTTAATTATTAATAGTTGCTGTGATGGATACAAAATTGGAGCGCTGTATCCACTATTTAATTTAATGAGCTTGCTGGTTTCAAATATTTTTTTTCAGAAAAAATGATTAATTGCTGTGTGAAACCTTTGTGTGGTCTATATTATATTTTATACCACATATTATATATGTTTGTTTTCTTTAAGTTGTTTTTCGCATAATATATTTATTTACTTATTTTTTGGCTTCTTGGCTTCTTGGCTTTCTTCTGCGCCCGGATTGTCTATATTTATATTAATGATTCCCTTTTCTGCTAATTTGTTCTCTATCGAATCCGCTTCTTCGTATATCTTTTTAATATAAATAATATAAAGTGTTCCCACAATAAAATACATTATTATTAACAATGGACAGTTTATTGTTTCTAATTTTAGTAGCTCTAGTATTTCTTTTTGGTATGATTTTTGTAATAATGCTAATAAAACACCTATTGAAAATATTAACATAGATATCAAAATTGGATAGGATATATTCTTTGCTCTATGTGTTTTGTATGTTTGATACAATGTTCTGCTAAATATTATTGTTATTGATAATATTAATATTGTTATTGTTAGTATTAATATTCCTTTCATTTGTCTAGTTAATCTAAAATATTATTATAATATAAATGAATCCAGAAACTTTATTGGACTACTTTGTTATTTTCATCATTTTAATTAAATTAATTTTCAGTTTTACCTATTTCTCTCATCTATTTTTATTATATATCGAACTTCACAAATTTGGAAAAATTGATAAAATCGAGAAAATTGATAAGGAACTTTTGCGATGGAAAGAACGCACTGAATTTATTTTTAGCATATGTATGTCCATTTTACTTATCTATCACTTTCACCCTAAATTCAGTCATTTACCCATTCGTAAAGAGACAAAATTGCTCTTCCTATTTTTTGGTATCATTCTTTTATTCTCTGCGAAATGGACTATCTTCTTTGATGAAGACTCACTTTTTATAAAAACACTCAATAAAATTAAATAATTTTGATTTATTTTGTATTAAACATATTTATATTCTATTACTTATAAATATTTTTACAGCCATGCCTTCCTACCAAAATTTTAGTGATAAGTTTACATTTCAAGAACGTCTTAGCGAATCTACTCGGGTTATTACTAAATTTCCCGACCGCATTCCCATCATTTGTGAAAAAAATAAACTTGATATGGCGTGCCCTGATATCGATAAACATAAATATTTAGTTCCACGTGATATTACCATCGGACAATTTATACAAGTGATTCGAAAACGTATTCCGACATTACCTGCTACTGATGCTATTTTCTTATTTATTGGTGACAATATATTTTCGAATAATACTACTATTAGCAGCATTTATGAGGAGAAAAAAAAAGAAGATGGATTTTTATATATTACCTATTCTAGAGAAAGCACCTTTGGTAGATAGGGGTCCTTTGGTTAGTTGGTTATTTGGTTACTTTGTAATTTTTTCTACAATCGCCTTGATTAATGGCGGCGGAACCGCGTTTCCTATTTGGACTATTTTCTCCTTTGCCGTTCCCAATACTTTATAATCACTCGGAAACCCCTGTATTTGTTTTAACTCGTCCGGTGTAAACATTCGCAAATAATATCCCGAAGCATTATGTATTGGCACAAATAGTCGCGGCTGATGGTCATACGTACATATTATCGTTTTACTCGGCTGCCTTATGTCCACGATTTCACAATGAATTGGACTACTTCGCTTTCCAAACGAAAACAAGTTTTCATGTTGCTTTCCATCATAAAAACGACCCGCTTCGTCCGCATTTAATTTACTCAGCAAATAAGGATGACCATTATTGTTGTCCGGATAACTCGTCTTGTCCTCCAAATTTGTAATAATACATTCTTCCGGCACATCTTCAAACAATTCGGCATCCACCTTTACCGCCCCTTCCATACTATATGTAACAATCGATTTCAAATTTGGCGACGACTTTAGCTCAGTCGGGAATGATGCCATCCAACCAAACGGGTTCCCCTGTTTTACACCGACAATAATCAACCTTTCACGGGATTGCGGCACATTGAATTTCTCCGCTTTAAACACCTTGTAAATCACGTCGTAGCCAAGTTTTTGGAATTCGGAAACGATTACGTCTATGTATAACTCGCCTGATGTGGTTTTCCTTGAAATCAATCCTTTCACATTTTCTCCAATTATTAATGACGGCTCTATCAATCTTGTAGCTCTGAGGAATTCTAAAAATAATGTGTTGCGTGGGTCATCGTCTTTCTTTTTACCTGCGGTGCTGAAGCCCTGACAATTATGAACAATCGTATTATATACAATATAACTATTATCTATATCCACTTCAAAATTATATACTGGCTCATTACGAGTTTCTCTTGTTGTAATTTTAAATGGAGCATACCAAACATAATTATTATCAATAAATGTAGAATTTATACGAGTATTATTACGACAAATTGTTATTTCATATGTGTCTTTTTGGTTTACTACTCGACCTTGTATGACATGAGTTTTAGACCGTTTTGTTTTGCTAACGCTAGCAATATGCCCTAATTTTAAATATAATCTTTGGAGACTATATGCTAAATTAGACGAAACTGTAACAATCCTGTTATAATTTTTTTTTACGTATCCATCTGCTGCCATATAACCGTCAATAAATTCTTGAATCATACTTTTTGGCGCATTTTGTATCCATTCTGGAATTACTTTACCATGCGCATATTTACCAAATTTCTTAAAAATAGTAAACCAAATAACATCAGCACATCCATATTTAATAGAAAGTCCTGATTCATCTTTATATGTAATATTTAATACCTTTTTAATTCTGTTAAGTGTGTTTATATCATCCTTATGAAAACTAAAACGAATAATATGACTATCTCTTACTCCATCCGATTTTTTTGTATCTTGAATCCAACCATCGCCTACAAAATATCCCATCATAAACCACTGGTCTGGATTATCTAATGTAATGGATATAGCATCACTTCTTGATTGATTTATTTTCTTTTCAAAAGTAAATGTAGGTATTTCCTCTTTTGAATTTATAACCATTCCAAAACAATCATTCATTGTCAGGTTTGAAGCCTTTTTCCATTCTGGTTCACCAAATGTATATTCGTATTTTCTCAATGAATTATTCCAAATTTTCTTTTTTTCACGAACGTAAAAGGGATGCTCTTCTGTACAAGTAATATTTGTAGGATGGTATTTTAATTTTAAATCATAAAGCAATCCATTATATTCCTTTCTTTGAAGATTTATTATTTTTTGAAACTGCCCTGTGTGGGTAAGCAGTTCATCATCTAGCATAACATTTTGTATTTCTTTGTATCCATTATTTGTTAAAACAAGCGTGTCCTTTATGAAACATGGAAATCCCGCAAATAACACGTCTGCTTTGCCTTTGTATTTTACGAAACACGCATCGCTCAGTTTTGAAATGTCCCTCACTTTATCATCCCAAATTAATTCACAATCTTTTAAATTGGCGTCGTGGGATTTACAAAAGTTGGGATTTAGCTCATTATATGCGATTACTTTACATCCGGCTTGTGTCATCCCTAGCGAGTCGCCTCCTAGACCTGAAAATAAACTTATCGCTGTATATTCTTTTTTTTCTTTTTCTTTTGATTCTTTTGTTTCTTTTGGTTCTGCTGCTGCTGTTATTATTGGCTCTTCGACAAACTCTATATTGGGTTTGTTTTTATTCTTATTATTGGTCTTATTCGTTTTTACGGGTTTAATATTCTTATTACTCATCTTATATCGATATTAAATATATTATCCGAAATATTATTTAAATCAATTTTATTTTTAAACATTTTTGTTTTTATTGGGGTTTTGTTTTTGTTCGGGGTTTTGTTTTGTCGAGTTTTATTATGATTATGAAAAAAAAGTCAACACGTATTACGTGTATACTTTTTTTGGATTATTATATTATTTTTGGATTATATTGTTTTTATTAGTTTATTTTATATCTAATCTAATGTTTGTTATACATTGACCATATCCCCATCTTAGCTTAGCGTGAAATACGCTGCCGTCTTCGCATACAAATTTAAAATTCACATCACAAGCCGACTTAGTATGTTCTTGTTCCACACTAACTATGGGTGGCATCTCAATTTTACCTGTCCATCTTACCTCAAAATCATCCGGCTCTTCCATTGCGCCATGAATTTGTAACCAATAGTCTTTACTCAATAATGCTTGGTTTGCTATGGCATACACTTCGGTTTTTAAAACTTCCAACTGCTCTGGAGTCAACACAAACTGCGAATTGAATTTCTTGCGACAATCTGATAAATAATCGCCTTTGTATCCTTTTTCACGCAATTCTTTTACAAATGCTGTCTTCGGCTTACCTTGAATAAATGCGTCCTTTGACCATTCTTCATATGATGGCTTTGGAACAGTTATGTTTAAATTTACAATAATTTCGTCCATCATTTTATCGTAAAATTGCCTTGCGTATTCCAAACCTACGCTGAACGTTTTTCCTGTTCCGTTGTAAAATTGGACGCCGTTTAACCATGGCTGCTTTGTAGCATCTATCTGCTTGTTGTATTTACTTCCTTTGAACTCGACTGACTTTAAAATTACTGGTCCTGGTTCTTGAATTTGTCCTTTGTCTAAGTCTTGGATTAGGTCTTGAATTATATCTTGAACTATGCCTTGGACTGAGTCTTCTATTTGGTTCTGGTTCTGGTTCTGGTTCTGGTCTTGTAACGGCTCCCATTTCAATTGGAAATCGTGATGTGTGCTTCGGTTGCCTCCTGAAATAACAGATGATGTAAATTGTGGTGTACCTGGAAAAGCGGAAGCGAAGGCTTCGCGGATTTTTATACCACATGGAGTATTTGTGTTAATGTGATTGTGAATTTTAGCTAAGCTAATGGCCTCACTATCAGACCTTGTGTGGGGGGTTTCGTCTTTTACTGGTTCAGTCATTCTATTTTAATAATCGCTCTTCTTTTAATAATCGCCTTTCTTTTAATATTGTATTTTATATTTTCAATATTATTCGTTTCAATTTTTTCCTATTTTTTATACTTTATCTATTCCACTTTTCAAAATTTTATTTTTATATTTCTAATATATCAGTATCCCTATGAATGTATATATTTCTCCATCTTTTTATGCTCACATAGTAAATGGAGTTTTACTATTGGTTGCTATTATTGTTTTTATCAAGAACTATAAAAAACTTGTGTCTCTTGAGTCCTATAAATTTATCAAGCTTGTTCTATTTTTGTCAATTGCCGCTGGTGTTCACGGTTTGTCTCATTTAGGTTTAGAATCTGTTTATAATTATAATCCTTTGACTATATTCGATTTACACAAATAATTTATTATTTAGTATTTAGTATTTAGTATTTAGTATTTAGTATTTAGTATTTAGTATTTGTATATTATAAAATGCGTTCGAGAAAGATTATTAAAACTGGTAAAAATAAAAGTCATAAAGGTTACAAAAATAAAAGTAAAGGTAGTAAAAGGACACGAAGACAAAAACATTATTATGTTCCTGTTTTTACAAAACAAAACGAGACTACTGAAGATTCAGGCAATATTTATGAAAAAGAAGAAGAAAAACACAATTCCGGCAATATTATCAAAGGCATGCGAGATTTCTTGAATAAAAAAAGAGGCTTTGTGTTATAATAATAATAATAATAATAATATTCGGAAATATGTGTTGCGTTAAATAAATCCATATGCGGTTGATGTGTTTGCTGTGCGCATAAATATCAACTTATCAAAATTCTTTACTAATTTTACTGCTAATTTGCTTTCGATTTCTTCATCGCTTAGGCATTCCTTTTCATCCTTGAAACTTTCATATACACTTTCTAATAATAAGTCTTGTAAATCCGTATTTATTGTGTTTGATTTTGTAAATTCTTTGAAACTCAGTGTCTCTAATTGTCTCCAATTGTCTAACATATGCCGTATTATGTCGTGTTCGTATTCTCTATGTAATTTTGTATATTGATATTGTCTTGTTATATCGAACTTCGGTGTAAACCTGTATTTATATCTCTCCATTGTGTCATATTTGTCATTGATTTTTGTTATTATTTCTTGGATTGACATATTATTGGTTGTGTCGATAGTTATTATTTTTTGATTCATCATATTTGGTATATATTCAGGGTTTCAGTTTATATCGCTTTATTAAATAATAATAAATAATTCAATTTTTATTTATTATATTGTTTGTTAATCAGAGAAAAAAAAGGCGTCCATTTAAGGAACCTTTTTTATTTTTATCTACAAATTAATATGTATTTTAATTATTTTACCTTTTTTACCTTTTTTACCAAGCACTATTGTCTTCCACTTCAACAGGCTTTTGCGCCTCGGGTTGTTCTTCATCGTCTTCTTCATCCGAATCACTATCATCCAGCCAACCATTCTTTAACACAACTCTCTTAATTACTATCGGCTCAACTGCTTTTTTTACGATTTCTTCGTTTACTTGTGGCTTTGTCACTTGTGTCTCGTTTACTTGTGTCTTTGTCACTTGTGGCTCGTTCACTTGTTCAATAATTTTTTTGTATGACAATACTGGTCTGGAATTTGTTCCAGGTGCTTCATTTAGACTAGGCCAGGATATTTCTTGGCTTAGTCCTGGAGCAATTGGTAAGCTTAGGCCTGGGGCGATTGGTAAGCCTTTGGCAACTGGTAAGCCTTTGGCAACTGGTAAGCCTTTGGCAACTGATAAGCCTAGGCTTAGGCCTGGAGCAATTGGTAAGCCTTTGGCGACTGGTAAGCATTGGGCAATTGGCTTCTCGTCGTTTGTAATTTCTCCATCTTCTTCGCCATCGGAAAGCAATTGGAACACATTGCTTGGAGCCTTCGGCTTTTCAGCTGGCCGTTTTTCTTGAGCTGGTCTGTTTCTAGCAATGCTATCTTTTACTTCTTGCTTCTTGATTTGATTACAAAACTTGATTGTATGACCTGCTTTGAAACAAAATCGGCACTCTTGGCTCAATAATGTTGGACAAGTCACGCGCGCGTTTGGCTCTTTGGATTCCCTCACGTTGTGGGACGTGAATTCTGCTAAAGACTTTCCAGCATCTTGGCATACTTTACAGAACTTTTGATACACAGGCTTTGATTTGCTGCTGCCACTGTTAGTAAAACGAGTTTGGTTAGACATCTTTTGTTTTAAGTTTTATTTGAACTTTAGTAGTTTTAGTTTCGTTGTGTTTATTAGGGTAGGGTTGCTTTTTAAATCGCTTTCTTTCAATAACTTATGAATCTTGGTTATACATTTAAAAGTATTTCAATTTTTTTTGTGAGTATATTGATTTTACGTGTTACTAAAAATTTTATCTTTTTGTTTAGTTTTTTGGATTATTGGATTATTGGTTTCTTTTTGTTACTTGTCTCCTTCCTGGTTCTCCTTTTTATTGTCTCCTTTTTGTTGTTGCTTGTTTTCTGGTTTTAATATTTTGTTGTCTCTTTTTGGTTTTGGTTTTGTTTGCTTTACCTCCAGTAACTTTATATTGGTTTGCTTTACCTCCATTAATTGCTTTATATGTTTTTATATCTTTTCTAAAATACAAATAGGATTCATCGTCTTTACCAACATAGCCACCAAATGCGTTTTGATTTATTTCTGATTGGTTCCCATCACGCAAAAATTTAAATGCTCTACATGCTGAGGGTCTATCGTTTGCGTAAAATGCTCTTAACGCGTCTTGGTTATTATTTGTAAACTGAGATATACGGTCATCGTAATAAGTTGGTGTTGTAACGTAACCACCGTTTTTACAAACAGCATTTATTTCCTGGAATAAATCACCCGACCCTTTAAACAATATTTGATACATATTTACTGTAAAATTGTTGTCATTATTAAAAAAACTTCTATATAAATTATCGAAAAATCCGATACTGGGGTCTAACTGAATTTGCTGTTGTTTTTGCTGATAATAAACTATCATACTGTCTAACGTATGTTTCAACGCCTTTTGGGCGGTTAAATCATCATCTTTTAATTTCATTGTTTTTGATAATAAGATTGTTTTTGTTTTTTGTGGAAGTTGTGGTGGGACTGCAGGAAATCCTAAATTTATTTGATATGTATATTGGTGTGGATTGTTGGGAGTTTGAGTACTTTTTCCGTTGTAATATAAATTGGCGTTTTGATTGTTTATTGAACCTTGTATCTTAAAATCCATATCGCCTCTTTCCAATCCACGCTGACCTTTTGAAGCAACATCTGGTCTATTTTCTTCGTATCCACAAGTAGATTGCCCATCCAATATAGATGAAATTGGACAAAAATAATTACCATCCAAACCATGCTGTCCTATTAATGCCGCATTGTTCACAATATAACTAAGTGTGCTGCGAGCAGGAGGTGGGATATTTTTTATAGACTGGTCTTCTTTAAAATGGTCAAATAATACGTCATCTGGAACGCCAGGAACTCTTGTCCAACCCTGTGGATAACTGAATGGACTTTTTGCTATTAAAATACCTAACTGTTTTGTAAAATCATTGTCATCATTAGCCATATTTATATATGGCTGGTTCATTGGCACATCTAAATCTGATATTGCTGGGTCTCCGTTAAACTGGTAAATACCGCAATTTACTAACACCATTTTTATTATTGTTTCCATAAAATCGTTCCTTACACTCAAATGCTTAGGACCTGGTTTTCCTTGAGCTTCTCGAGACGCTTGTATTGCTGCTCTTTCCGCTGCTCTTTCCGCTGCTTCCGCTGCTTCCGCTGCTCTTGCTGCTCTTCTCGCTTCTTGTTCTGCTATAATATCTGCTATTTTTTCGGTGTATTCAGTAATTTTTCTTGTAAGAAATCCTTTATAAGCATCATTTAACATATTTATTTTATTATCATTAGACAACGCATTTTTGTAAATTTTATCTTTTATGACTTCATCTAATACTTTTTCCAAAACTTCAATTGTTTGATATTGCTGATTTTTGTTTAATATAACTTTTATATTACTTTTTTCTGATACGTTTTTAATCATATTAAATTGTCTGTTTCCTAGATTAATAAAAACTTGATTAGCCTCTGTCCTATCTAATTCATTTGTAAATTCTGTTAAAAGGGCTTGGTATTGTTGTAAACTTAAAATTGTATCTTTTGCGCCTCCAAATATTCTGTTTCTTTTACCGCGGATATCTTCGTTATCGTCTTCTTCGTCGGTCTCCCACACATCTTCTTCTATTTCCATTTGTTGCGCATTATTTTTTAACAAAGCAGAATTATCTTTAATTATAGGTTTTAAAATGTCCAAATTGAGAAAATCTCTAAAATCGATAATCAAACTTTCATCCGAGTTTATATTTTCTAAAATATATTTTTTTGCGATAGCATTGTTTATGGTTATAAATACTTGATTACAATTTATTAGTTTATTTAGGTCTCTATCTAAGATATTTTTATTTCCGTATATCAAATCTTGTGTTTGGTCTAACAAACTTAATAAAAATAACATTTTTTCTTCGACTGAATATTTATTAAAAGTTTTAACTGAAACATCTAATTTGTTATAATCTAAATTATAAAGTCGAAACCTTTGTAGAACCAAATAATTAAAAGCATTAAATTCATATGCGATTTGAATATTTTCGGCAATGTATGTTATATATGAGTCAAGTTTATCAGATAGTTTTTCTTTTTCTGTCTTAGAAAGGTATTGCTGTTTTGCTCTTTCAGCTTTTCTTTCAGCTTCTTCCTCTGCTTCTTTTTCATTTCTTTGTTGTTCTTTAAATGCGTCAACGCTAACTCTTGGACTCGGCTGAAGCCTTGAACTTGGTGTTGGTTGAAATCTTGATGGCATTTCTTGTCTACTTTGTGCCGCAATTGCTCGTGCCCTTCTTTGACTATTTGGACTTAGATTTGATATTGGAGTTTGTCTGAGTGGTTGGCCTGGACCCATTGCTAATGGAATTTTTATGTTTTTTAAATTTTGTGATATAAATGATGGTTTTCTTATAGGCGTGGCATATTCGAGTTGGGTTTGTTGGCTTTTTACCTTAGTTCCACCTGCTAAGCCCAAAAAACTGTTTATCATATTTAATGCTTCCATGCTGTCTATTAATCGTCCACTGTCTGAACCAAAATCATGATATACATCGTGCCCTAATATATTTAGAATAAAAAATAAGGCGTCTAATGGTAAGAAATTTAATATTCTAGGTGGCATATATATATATTTTATTTATTTTATTTTAGATTGTATTTTGGTTTCTATTTTAGTTAAATTACTAAACTATTGCGGTATTTGTATAACTTTCTCTAGCTCTTTATTTATTTTTTGTAACTCGGCTTCTAATTGGTTCTTCTTTTGTAACAAATCCTTGTAATATTGGTTTTGGTTTTGGTTTTGGTTTTCGTTTTGGTTTTGGTTTTGGGTTTCTTGCTCTTCTATTGTCGGTATTATTATTTTCGGTAATGGTTCATCTAAATACGTCAGCATCATCTCTTCTCTTCGTAATTGCGACAATCGCGTTATTATTGTGTCTCGAATATCCAATAAATCTTCTACCATTTCGTCTTCCAATTGTTTTTCATATTTTTCCAAATATTCATCTATCTGTTTCTCTAATTTCATCAATGTCCACCTATTATTTGTATCATGTATTTTTTTATAAAACATCTTTGGATTTATATTTGAGGCAAACATTTTTATTTATTTCTTCGACTTATTATTATTGTTGATTTCACTTTGATTATAAAAAGTTTTTCAATTTTTTCAAAATAAAAAAATAAATATAAAGTTTTATTTTATATCTATTTTTGTTTAACTATTTATTAACTATTTATTAACTATTTATTAATTGCTTCAAATAAAATGACGTATTTAATTTACTTATAATAATAATTTTAATTTTAATTTTAATTTTAATTTTAATTAGTAGCTGCTTCTTTATTTATATTTGTATCATTTGTTAACAGGCTTAACGCTAGCTCCAGTTCTTCTATCATCTTGTCCTTTGAATTCAGCTGGGCTTCCTTTTTTTTCAATTGCTCCTTTAACTCAATCGTTTCGTTTCTCAAATTAATTACTGTGTTTGATAACTTCTCTCCTAATTTGTCGGCTGCTTGGATAAAACATACGATTAGCACAGATACAGCAAATAATGCCATTAACGCATAATTATCATTTCTTATTGTTAAATATGGAATAAAATCATTTGTTTGGTTTACTATCATTCTTCTCACGATGTTTGCGTTCATTCTTTTTACGGGATTGCTTTTAATTGCTATTTAATTACTATTTTGAGTTTTAATAAGTAATTAAAAATTATTTCAATTTTTTTATTTGGGATTTAATTTGTATTGCCAATTATGATTAGTATAATAAAACTAAAAATATTTTGGATTTTGGATTTTGGATTTTGGATTTTGGATTTTGGATTTTGGATTTTGGATTTTGGATTTTGGATTTTGGATTTTGGATTTTGGATTTTGGATTTTGGATTTTATAAGAGAAAAAGAAATACTTAATTAATTTCTAACTACTTATTACTGCTAACTACTATTTTATTTTTATTTTTATTTTTATTTTTATTTTATTTTATTTTTATTTTATTTTATTTTACTATCTAATTGACATAAATGCTGTTGTGTCTGCCGCGTCTGTTATTATTGTCGTTACGATTAATATTGTTGTTGTCGTCATAATTTAATATGAGTCTTCTCAATTCGCCATACATCTCTGACGTGCGTCTGTTAAATGCGGAATATTCCTCTTCATATTCATCATGCTCCAACAATAATGCTTTTACCATATCTTCCATTGTTACCCCCTTTTCTGCTAATTTGTTTGCCAAATACGCTGGGGTTGGTAATGGTGGTTCTTCATCTTCATCTTCTTCGTCATCACTTACTTCTGCTTCATCGTCTTCTGGCTCGTCTTCGACTTCTTCGTTTTCTATTTGCTGCTGAAACATACGAAAACTTACTAGCGCATTATCATCTGGCTCTCTGTTTCTATCGTTTTCTATCCAGCTGTCGTAACTGTATTCGCTCTCATTGTCATCATCTATAACTTCAGCCATCTTCTGGCGACACATTGGGCAATCAAATCCATTATTTACTACATTTTTCATTAAGCAACTGCAATGAAAGCAGTGGCCGCATTCAGTTGTTACAATATTTTTATTATCAATTGCGTCAAAACAAATAGGGCACTCTAACTGTTCGACTAAGGAACTGGAAGTGCTTACTAATTGGCTTGACATTCTTAGTTAGTTGTTATCTTTTAATTTGTTACGTGCTTTTCTCTTAATACTGGTATTGGTATTAGTATCTATAAGGTTCACCTTTCTATTCTTTTACAATTATACTTTTTTTATAATTATTAAAAAGTTTTTCAATTTTTTTATTTTTATATACAATCTCTGAATCACTATACATTTTTATAATTTATAAATTATAAATTATAAATTATAGATTATACGTATAAGAGAAAAAATAGTCTTGGGACTATTTTTGTGGTTTTATTTGTATTTTTATTGGTTCTGGTTCTGGTTCTGGTTCTGGTTCTGGTTCTGGTTCTGGTTCTGGTTCTGGTTCTGGTTCTGGGTTTGTTCTTATTTTGT
>Ga0194133_10005965_pt1 | contig 15248 bp, 4 predicted proteins | sample TA2KigOf40mmetaG_FD_155448 | JGI IMG/M metagenome (GOLD analysis project Ga0194133, IMG submission 155448) | Freshwater microbial communities from Lake Tanganyika, Tanzania - TA2015055 Kigoma Offshore 40m | ecosystem: Environmental > Aquatic > Freshwater > Lake | place: Tanzania: Lake Tanganyika...
TTTCAATTTTTTTCCCTTCGGGTCAAAAAAAATTGCTTCGGGTCGGGTCGGAAGTACCCGGGTCAAAGCCGGGTTGGCCTCTTATTTACTGCGGGTTAAAAGTAAGCTCTGGTCGGGTCAGGGCCCATCTCTAATTCGTAGGTTTCAATCTTTCAACTTATCTTGCATATTATATACAGTAGTTGATAGAATTGACTATTGTATTTGAAATTGAATAATGTTTCTTTTAAATAAATGAAAGACTGCTTTTGGGTGCTCAAGAAAAAAAGCTGAATGTGAATATTATTTTGCACTTCAGTACAAAATCATCATGCAATCTTAAAAGGTTTTTAACTTTTGAGTTTACAACATTGATAATAAATCTTTATACTTGGAAGAAAAATGTTCCCATAGAACTATCTAATTTGACATAATTAATGTACTTCTGGATTCCAAAGGAAAACTGATTCAAGAAAATCGCTCAATAAGCGATTTATTTCTGTCATTTCAGCTCGACTTTTGTAAAGAAGTAATCCATCACTTTCCATAAATAAATCATACCATATTGGTATTCATTTCTGTAAAATATGCTATGTTTAACACTCTTTTATTTTACATTGAACTAGAGATGGACCTTGACCCAACCGAGCATACTTCTGACTCACAGTAAATAAGGGGCCCGCCTGGTATTTTATTGACCCTATACCAGTTGAGAATTTCTGACCCAACTGAATAAAAATTGAAAAAATTCCCTTTTATGAAGAAAATTTTCCTGACAAGGAGAAGTCTGACCTGACTCAACCCAACTTTAGCGGGCATAATATTACCTGACCGGATCAAATTTTTGGCCCAACCAATCTCAGCATTTAATAATATTTTTAAGGTGTCTGTGGCAGGACTCTTAAAAAGATGTTTATTGTTCATCAACACCACCTGAGTCTAAACTTCACCAGGTTACTATTATACTCGTTCTGTTCACAATAATTATACCTTCAAAGTAGTCCATCCCAAGCAAAGCGAGGAGGGAAGTTTAGAATTTTCATTACGGTTCATGGGAAAACGGAGTGACATCATGTTTCCGCCTGTCACCTCATTTTCCGCCCATACCAGTAAAGCTAGATGGCTGAAATTTGGCAGGAATAATCATCATATTGGTGGCTCAAAATTTACAAACCAGATTTTTGATATGTTGTCTAGAAGCTGAGATATTTAAGTTCAAAGTTATGTAGTGAATTTTGCTAGAAACCCCCCTACTTTTTTCACATTGTCGCTTGGGAGGGTTAGGTATTTTTCCCCGCTCAAAAAATACCTGTCTACCTGGTTGTGAGTTAATCAAAATTTAACCTCGAAGTAACTTTCATTTCCAAACTTATTTTCGCGTAAAGGATCCCCTTTTCCCTTAGGTTCCAACCAAAAATTCTATTGTCTTTGATGCTTGATTGGTAGCTATTAAACAATGCCTTCTGTTATAGCCATTGGATCTACACCAAATATTATTTTGTCTACTGTTTTGGTAAAATAAAAATTAATCTGGATAATTTCAATACTTATTCAATCCAATTATAAGATATGTCAAAGAGAGAAATGTAATCTGCCTCGTCACTAAACCTGAAAAATAATACATTTTATACTTAACAAATCAGAATCATCCAGCGTTAACTTCTTTTCAAAACTCACCCTGTTTATTAACGTATGAGATTTTAGTTTGCACCCAGAGGTGTCCGGTAGTGAATTTTAAGTTTGGTGTTTTCAGCAAATCTTTTTCATTTCTTAAATATCTTTTTCAAAATAAATATTCCATTTTCAAGGCTCTATATTGAGTATCAAAATATTTATTAATTCTATAGAATCTCTTGGTTCATACAATTTAAGTAACCATAAATCACATTCAGAGGAGGAATTTAGTTTAAAGATATTAATTGTATTTTTAAGTCAATATTTGAAACAACTTAAATTTTAACTTGAGACACTCCATTCAAATGCTTAGAAGTATGAATTATTTTGGTTGAAGTCCAGTCAAGCAAACAGTCTTTCTTTTTGAATGGAAACTCAGTTAGAATAGCATATCGAATAGTTACTGATTTGAATTGATTGATGCTTATGGTGTAGGACTTGATGTGGTCAAAGGGATCTGACTGACTTTGTAGGGTGGCTGGACTATGTCATGTCGTGAATACCAAAAAATAAAAGTTCGAAAAAATCCATCATCTTTGATGATTATTTTAAGGCAAATTCTTGGGTCAAAGATCTATAGAGTAAGAGGGGATGGACTTAGCTGTCGAAAGGTAAGAGTTTATTTGAATGCCAAAATGATGGATCTAAAACCACTCATCTGGTATCAAACCTGAGAGGATGGTTCAAGACAGAAGTCCAAGTTCAATGGTCAACTCTTGTACGGATGACAAATGGATTAAATAGTTCAAAATGGAAAGCTCTAAATAAAGCCTAATACAGAGTACAAAGGTTTGCTTTCAAAGACAGATCCCATTCTCAGATATCAAGAGAAATCTCTAAACTGTCTATCCAAAAGAGCAACACCGAATCAATGGGTAATCAAAATGCTGAGAGACAGGACTACACACAATAGGCAAAACAAATGAGGGATTCCATCTATGCTAATGAAAGGAAATTACACAGAGCAAGATAGGAAGAGAATCCTTTTCTAATAGGCTTGACACTCAGTTTTTACTGGTTTAAGAAAGATATCAGTGAAAATGCAATTCAAATGAACTCTAAAGAGCATATTGGATTATTTGGTGATTGTGACAAACTTGTGATTGCATTTGATTCTTAAAAGAGCATTAAATTTTCATATTTTATTCTTTGGCACAACACAAATTAACCACTGAACCTTTAAATATTTTGACAAATTGTTCTAACCTACAATATTTGTAAATATGTCTCAGCTTTTAAAAAGTGCAAAAAAATTGTAAAATGGTGCTCACAATCTTACTGTTTTGTAACCTGACTCCAAAAATAAGATCTGAGGTTAAACTTCCAGCCCATCTTTCCAGCCAATATTTTCCTCTGGTTTCCAAAATAATCAGGAACTTCAGTGTGACTCTTAATAATAGGTCGACTAAAGAGTCATATAGTGTTGGATAATTAATTAAATTAATGTTTGCTAGCATGTCAAATAATTTAGTCACTTATTTTTATTTAAGAAAAATTAGCCTTTCAATATTTTCCTAGTAAAAATGACCATTCAAAAAAATACAAAATACCAATCAAATTATTTATTGCTTAGTTTTTTATATGCATGTCAAATAGATAATTTATTAAATCAAAACATCTTGAATCATAACCATTGGAAATCAGTTTTTTGACATTCGAATGTGGTTTGCAATACTCTAGTCACTGTCTCAAAGAGAGCAATGAAAGGGTATGTGTCAAAATTCAAACAAACATTGGGCAGTGGTACAAAAGTTACAGTTTACAACCAACCAGTCAAATGATTTAGTATAACACTGAGTACTTGACTTTACAATGCAAGTTCGAATTGGAACTGAAAAAAATATGAATGAAATGACCAGAACTGCTAGGAATATGTGTTTTACACATGGTTTTCGATACAGGCGGAGCATGTCTTTTTTATAACATGAGATCAAAACACAGAAAGTATGTGGAGACAAGAGAGGAGGCAAATTAAAAATCTGAAAGAGTGACAACTTGGACGGGTGGTTTTGTGCAACACAAACTGTTTCTTTAAATTTGCATCATATCTGTGAAAAGTTAATTTTTTTAGAAGAGAATCCACGCATACTCAAACAGGTAAAACAAATGACAGATTTACACAAAAATTGGTTCCAGATATAAATATATGTATATGTAAATATATAAACCTCTATAGTTTTGATTGTTTCATAACAACTATTGCTTGCTTTTATTTTTTCGATAAGTTCTCACAGTTTTTTAGTATGGGGAGTGGATGAGAACTTATTTCAAGGAACTTCACCGGATAATGACATTGTCTCAAGTTCACTGGTATTTTGCAAGAAGAAAATCTCTCAATCTTGGTTGTTTTAATTAAGAAAGAGATATCTATCACCAGGTCTTCAAAGTTTTGATTCAAAAAGTAAATTCTGCCAAAAAAGTAACTTTTTTTAGATCACATTATGTTTGATTGGCATTTACTTTAACATAATGATGAAAGGAGGGGGAGGCAAGAGCTGCAAAAAGTGACTCCCAAATGGTGTTTTGCAAGAACTTTGTTTTAGCATGGAAGAGTAATTAAAAAATCTTTCTTTCAAAGACAAATTTTTAACTTTCAATAAAGATAATTCATTAGTAAAATATTTTATATACTGAGGTCTCATCAATATATCATTTAACTAGAAATAGGAACACTGGTTTTTATATCTTTTGCGAAGTACATTGGTTGCCCTGGAGCAAAGTTGGGTGGATTTTAGAATCCCTTTTTTAATATTTCTAAAATATGATAACACATTGTGTGATTTGCAAGACAAAAAAGAATCACCTTGAAGTTTTCTAACTTGGTTCTTTTTTTTTGAAAAAATGTGTCAGTTCAATGGAAAACTGTTTGGGTGGCTTGTGCAACTGGACCGGGAAAGAGGTTGACAATGATGGGCCTTAAAATATGGCCCATCTTTGACATTTGTCTTTTCACATAGATAAGCTAAATTTTGGTATTCTTTGGTGCTTGGTCGGCCCAATAAATCAGGGTTTTCAGCATACTTGGGATCCGATAAAACTCGAAAGGAGAAACAACCCGAATCTTATTCGAGACACAGAAAATTAAAAATGCTTAGACTGCACATGGGTTTGTGTAAAATAGGGGAGAGTGGGGATTTTTTCTGATTTCCCGTTGGGACTTTATTTTTCTAACACATTAAAAGTTGTCTTAAAGTTATTCTTTAACATCACATGTAGAAGCACATCAATTCAATACACAATGATGACATCTAGACAAAGGAATTTTTGGGAGATTTGAGGTCGCAGATAATTATCATCAACCATTTAAAGTGCACTGACAAAATGTCATTAATTGTTATTTTGAAATTAAAAATTATCAAAATTATCAGGAACTTTTGTAATTTCGGTTGCAATTTTTTGAAGGAGAAATCCAAAGTAGTTTACTTCCCTTCATCGGGATTAGATTGGATTTGTCTTTTTTTTGACAATCAGTCACAACTTGAGTTTTCACGATGAGGCTGACGATGATGATGAGATTGACCTCGGAGGAAAGATGTGGTTGCTCCTCATTGTGGCAGCCTCCACAGTGGCTGTCAGTTTTGACAGTTCGCTGAGGTCTGATGGTGAGGGTAAAGAAATACCATTATTCAATGGTAAAAAGCTTGGATTTCTACCATAGGGATTGTAAGTTCCGCAAAATTGAGGTTGACTGATAGATCCGTTTCCATTCAACGACTCAAGTGATGACTGGGGTGTTGGTATTCCTGGTGAGCAGGTATGGATATGATTTGGAGACCCTGTGTCAAAGTCTAGTGGTGACGGGGATGAGGGATACTTTGAGAATCCTGTCTTCAGCTCATCGACTTCATCAAACATATTGTGCTCTTGTCTGAAGTGACTCATCAAAGATGTTTTGTGAGCAAATTTCTTATCACAAGTGCCACAGGGGTATGGCTTTTCCTTCGAATGGGTCTTGAGGTGAGCATCTAAGTTCCCTTTTTGAGTGAATTTCTTATCGCAATGAGGACAAATGTGTGGCCTCTCTCCAGTATGAATCCGTTTATGGGTGATAAGGTTACACTTTTGGGAAAATCTTTTGTCACATGTTTCACATGAATATGGTCTCTGTAGGTTTCCAACAGACTTTTCACCTGGCTTCTCATCTTTGTAATCAAATTCGCAATTGTTGTCGGCTGAGGTGAGAGGTAACTTGTTCAACGGCGGCAGCTCACCTCCCTCGAGTCTGCCGCCATGCCCACCCCCCTTGTCAGAGGGCCTATCAATGCCTAAAAAATGAGTCTGTAGGTTGTTGGGTACCACTGCCCCCACTGGAGGTGGAAGACTGGAACTTCCACTACTACTGCTGTTATCACTTCCAAGAGGTGGTCTCATTCCACCAGATGTTGGAGAATAGGCAGAAAATTGCGGAGAAAGAGGTTGCTGGCTTGTTGAATTGTACCCTTGGTTACCATTGCCACTCAAAAAATCTCTATTGTTATACAATTGATCTTGCAAATGGTAGTTCATGGCACCTTCACTGTGAGGAGGATATCTCTGGGTGTAATGTGTTGGTCCTCCTGGAGGTGATTGTACATTAGAAGTTGGATAAATGGTCCCTCTGTTTATATCTCCCATTAGTTGGCCCATTTCTTCTCTTTCAAAAGGGTCGCCCATGCCAAAGTGTTGCTGTGAGTGATGAGGTAGTGGTGATGACCTGTGGCGCAAATCTGAATCTATTCCAATGGGTGGGGGACTTGAAGATATGTCTTGACTTGCTGGCATGGAGGGACCAGGTTGATTTCCCTGTCCAATTGTTAGTGAGCCACCGGGATTTTGACGCTCACACTTCTTCTTGTGAGTGAGTAGTACATTGGGTAACATAAAGCCTTTACCACATGTGTCACAAGTATAAGGTCTTTCTCCATTGTGAGACTTTCTGTGCACTCTAACATACCATGCAGTGGAAAATCTTTTCTGACAAATCTCACAGGTGAAACGTTTTTTGTTCCCTGAATTAGACTTGCCAACTTTTCCCCCATCAGTAAGTGTGCTTCCCATACCTCCAGGAGACGTAGATAGCAAATCTGAACCTTGTCTTTTTCGAGACAGATCATCATCTGTTGTTCCCATGAGGCCTGGTGAGGAAGGTATTCCATCCAGGTCAGGTGAAGGTATAGACCCAGTTGAATTTCCCAAGCCAGGAGAAAACGTGCTGATTCCTGGTGACATCATTCTAGTTCTTCCTCCTGATCCTCCATGAGAACTTGATGACAATGAACGGTCTAAAATGGGACCTCCAGCTTTGGTTGTTGTTGCATTAAGGCGTGGCCTTCCTGGACCTCTACGTTCTCCTCTAGGTCTAGGACCTCTGAGAGCCCAAGGTCCAGGTGCTTGCATGTTGAAAGGGATTCTAAAGCCAGGTGGGTAGTCCTCAGAATTCATTTGGTTGGAGCCTCTACTTTGATCACCCTGCATCCACCAATCCGGCTGACTGTGACACATTCCTGATGTTTCTGCACCAATATTCATCCCAGTAGAATGAAATCCTTGCTCAAGCCCGTGCTGCTGATCCTGCTGCGCTGGATGATGGAGACCATATGGATTCCCGTAGTAATTCCACATTTGATGTTGGCCAGTGTAACCCATATGACCAGTAAACTGATGTGACATCCCTGTATCAATAAAAAATTTTAAAGAAATACTTAATCTCTATTTTACTTAATCTTAAATTGTCTGATTAAAAATGCTTTTTACCTCCTTCATTGATGCTTGTTAAAAAGTCATTTTCTTGGTGCCCGGACGGCATCATTCCTTGCTGTTGACTTCCACTATATGAGTCTTGGCTCTCACTATCTTGGGTATCATTTGAAGGGCTTAGCCCTCTTTTGAGACCTCTGCTTCGGTTGCGGTGAGGAGATAAGTCTCCAAGTCTCATCTCATTTTCGCCAGGCTTGAGGTCTGGAAGGTCATGAATTAGGGGCAAGTGGTCAAGGCCTTCCAGATTTAGTTCAGGCTGGTCTGCCTTTTCAGGCAAAACTCTTTCATTTCCTCCAGACTCATCGTTTCCATTTCTGGGTAGACTCAGGTCATCAGCAATCACATTCTCATCCGGCATGTCTTTTGAAACCTTGCCAATGTCGATTGGAGTTACTGTTGTGTTAGATGAGGTATCTGACTGCTTGTCAAAAAAGTCATATCTCTGCCTGGACATGCTATCAGGAAAATTTTCAAGGTTCTTGTTAGGATCAGGACTGCTGAATGTAGAGCTGCTGTGAGGTGAGTTCTCGAAACCATTGTAGCCGCCATATTGAGCAGAGGCCTAAAAAAATACATTTCAGATTTTCTCCAAAATTAAGCAATTCAGTTTTCCAACTATTCACCTGGTGTGGACCCGTAAAATTCTGGTTAGGGTAATGAGAAGTGTTTGATTTGAGATCAACTGATGCTGGATCTTGGGACTGGAGATGTTGATGTGAGCCATGACGAGAGGCAGAACTAGGGCCATAGGAAAACACACCTGTGGGGCTGTAAGGTCTCTGGAAGCTCTGAAAATTAAAAAAAAGCCACTGTAAGTTGAGGTTCAGCGTGGGTAACTCAGGGTCCAAAGTCAGTAAAAAAAAGTTAGTGTACCCCACTAACAAAAAATTTCCTTCAGCTTTTAGAGTTTTTGTCCCTCCCACTCCCAGGCTCGAGGGGGTGAAGGGCTAGGGTGCAAACTTATTGTAAAACCTTTCATGGACACTGTGAGGGTAAGTGTACAAATTTTTGTTGATATAGATCAAGCAGCTTAGGCATGATATTAATAATATCAAGCCAAAATAGCTCAGGAATCTACGTTCATTATATGTATAGATTAATAGAAGATAAAGGTGGCAAGCATCAATTATATTGTAATTATTTATTCATGATTATTAGCGATGTCAAATGAAGACTACATGGTTATGCTTAAACTTAATTATCTCACCAAATTTAAGCTAATTTATTCATTGTTTTTTTGAAAACGAATGGTGCCCTTGGAAAGAAAATTTTCCGGTAACTTCATTTATAGTGAAGGGTCTAATTAGCTTCAATACTTTTTTCACAATTTCAATGCTGTTCTAACAAAAAATTATTATTTTTGATGTTTTTTAGCACAAGGAAAACATTTTGGTATTAAATTTAGGTCTTCAATTAACGATGGTTAAGTAAACTCACAGATGAGATGAGTTTAATGAGCATGATATTCTAGGTTAATTTTGACAAAAAAAATTATACAAAAAGAGGCAACGGTATATAACAACCAGTGATATTTAATTTATACAATTTAGGGTAATCAACCACCAATTGCTGTCAATTTTCAGCCACTCAATATTTTGAACAAATAAAAGCTATTTGCCCTCAGGTCAAGATTTTGACAGTTAAGATTTTAACTTTTACCTGGTAAGGTGGCGTTTTACAGTTAAACTGTTCACCCCCATAATGTGAAGATTGAATTGAATTTGTAGGTATCAGAACTCCTTGGCCAGTGCTGTAGGGTGATGCTTGACTTTGGGGCACTGTGGGTTGCTGATGGTACCCTTGCATGTATTGAGAGTTGTAGCCATAGCTGCTTCCGCTGGGGTAACCCCCACCTCCACCGGGATAGCTCATGGAACCTCCTCCCCCACCAGGGTTCATTACTTTGTAAACAGATTTGTGATTCTGTAGGGTGGTAAAATACAATTAAAACGGTCAAACACGTTGTATTTTTGTTTTTGTTCCTTTCTTACCTTGGAGTTTCAAAGAATGGAGCTTTGTTGAAGGAGATCAAAGTCTTCATTGCTCTCAGCTCGAAATCCTACAGAAAAATAAGAGATTCCTTCATTGTTTTCTAAAATAGTGACTACACGTGCGTTTTTTGTCAATAAAAATTTTTAGGAAATAAAAATTTTTGCATGTATTTTGTCAAAGTACTTAGTGTCAGAAGGGCTCTAAATATAAAACATTCTAGATTTTGAAAGTATCTCACAAAAAAGACTTTCAGCACTTGAAGAGGACACTATGTGCTTAAATTTTATTTAAAGAATATTATTTGATGAATATTATCAATTAAACTAGTCAGGCTCATTACCCTTCCAATTTTAAATAAAGATTTCCAGATTTCTTTTAACCCACAGAGAAATGAGGTGATTTCAGATGTTGGAAATTGTGTTTAATGATCCACACACTTTGTCTGAGGCTTGCAGAAAACTGATTATGACAGCAACCCTTTGAAGCCTTGCTTCAAAAGGAATTAAATGAAACTTAAAAGGGGTACCTTTTAACTCTATATGGTAAAGGTCATGCTTAAATTTGAAAAAGTTAGAGAACATTGCATTAAGGGTAAAAGTTTGATCGGTATCTCTAAACGTCCCTTGAGCTTGATGAGAACTATTTTTTCATAAAGTGAGGGAAAGCCTAAAGTATCTTAATTATATATCTTTTCATTGAGTATAAGGATTCATTCGTCAAATCTATCTCTTTTTCAAAAAAATCAATCAAGGAGAATAACATTTTCAATTTCTAGTCACTTAAATGTTTTGAAGAAAATTGGAAAGCCAACTTTATTACAAGATTTAAAAATTAACTTATAAGCAAACTGCTTTTTTCATTTCTTGAAATAAGTATTTGATTTAGTTGCATTCAGAAATTTATAAAATAAATAAAATATCTTCATATATCATTGAAGCTCTTTACTGAATGACAACTGGCTCAGAACTGGAATTCCAATCCCCGGTCTGAGCAAAATCTTTGCACCCCGGATTTGTTTGTCAGTTGCAAATTTCAATCAATCGCTGTTGTTAAGTCAACGGAACTCTCATTCATTTGATTTAGTTTAAGAATAATCATCTCTAAAAACAAGCTTTCTTCCTCTCCTTCCTCTTCATCACTAGATACTTTGCATCTTTATAATATATGGGTGAATAAGATCAATATTTTGGTAAACAGTTTTACAATTTTAGCTTTGATTGATAAATCTTTTAACTAACCAAAAATTTACATAGTTAGTTAATGAAATAGAATGAACCATAGCATAAAAAAGTATTTTAACCTATCTCTAAAATATCTTTGGCTGTCTGCTAGATTTAATGAGGTGAAGAAATATTTAACTAAAGCATTTTTAGTGTTAAAAATGCAACTGATCGCCAAACAATTTTTATTTTGAAAAAAAAATTCAAGATATTTTATAACAATTCTAAATATCGACTAATGACTGAGATAAACAGATGTTGATGAAAGGGTTTTATCTTCCATGCATGTGGCAACATTTTTTCCTAGTTAAAAGAAAAATTTGAATAAGTGAAAACAAAATGTATCCCATTTAAGGGTCAAATGAACCCCAGACCGCAAAATCGCTGTTAAAAATTTGATGGACTCTTAAAAGTTGTTTCACATAATGAACACTTACTACTACGTCATAAAAAGTTAGACTCTTTTAAGACTCTCTCTCTAGAGAAGACTTTTCAAGTTTTATTGCTGGATTTCAAGACAATTGCATCAAGTAAAGAAAAGGGGGGAAAAATTCTGAGTGGCTAAAGGGTTTTGACTTTATTGATTAAACGCTGAAGTTTATAGACTCTACTAAATTTAAAAGACATGCCACTTTAATGCACTCTGGGTCAAATCTAAATGCCAATTATAAAAACCATATATTACAGTACTTAGTGCTACCCTTTAATTATCTTAATTATTAAAAGATAGCTTTAATAATTAATTCTGAAAGACATATTTTTATTTGGTAATAAGCTTTAAGGAGATATTTAGATGTCAATGGGTATCTTTAACTTAAAATAGTAATTTTTTTGCTAAAAAATTTGCAATTCTGTCACTGAAACGAATAAGACAAAAAGCATTACTGAATTTTTGAAACTCTTAGCAGCCTGAATAACGGATCGACCATATCAATAGTTTTTACTCAAACATTCTAAGGATTATAAGCAAAAAACAAAGGCTTTGAAGGAAAAGTTCATGTTTCAGATGATACAAAAGAAAGTCATTTTCTAAGAGCTAACTTTGTGCTAAAGTTATTAGTTTGACAATGTTAATTTTGAATTTATCAAAATCCAAAAAAAGATTTTGGAGGTAGACTTGATCAATCAAGCATAAATATCTAGATGTCATGAAAAGCTTTCAATGTGGGACATTATGATAAAAAGTGTCCTTTTTAACATTTGATCTTCATAATGTAAATAATTATATCTCATTAATGACTTATCTTTTTTCAAAAAGCCTTTCATTTAATCTGAAAGAAAATCTTTTCCGTTTTATGTTTTTACAAAGATCTTGTGTCAGAACTTGAAGGAACTAAGAAAAAGCATCCGGCATCGGTGAGTTTGCTTAGGGTTGCAAAAGAGCAAAACTTTTTATGAGGGTAACCCAGACAGCAGAAACTTTCAACGTGACAAAAAAAATCTTTTTCCATCCAATTTGTTTGAGATCACACAAAGAATTTACCTCTTTTTTCCATTTAGAAATGTAATGTCAAGAGGTCTAATATTTGGGAAAAAACACCTGGCCAGAGATATCTGAAACAATGACTCCTTTAGAAAGCTGAAAATTGAAGAAAAAATCTCACTCTCCTCGTAATAAGAACTTCAATTTTTTGTTACCTGCTAATAATACCCTTTTTTGCGCTCTCTGTTTTGCACTTTTAAGAAAACATTTTCGGATAACAAGCAACAAGTACGTTTTGCACTAATTAAAACAAAACAATCACTTGACACAAAAATAGACTTTACATTAACTAAAAATAAATTGAAAATGACTCTCGGTTATTTGCAACTTTCAAATGTTTGTTTTTCAGGGATTTAATTTTCTCTTGGTTTATATAGTGTCAGCCTTTTGTCCTTATACAGAGTAGAAAATAGACTTTAGAGTAGCAGAGCTTTGACTTTTAAGCCAATTAGAACGGACAAAACCAAGGAAACATAGAACTGTCAGTGATTTTTCTCTCTTTGGGAAAAAATGAAAGTTTTTGACAAAGAAATTCATAACTTGGAGACGGAATTTTTTCTTATTTCAAGCGGGTTTTTTTCTAAAATACTCGAGTTATCTTTTCAGCTCTCACTACACTGTCGCATATCAACTGTAACAGTCTGAAGTTTCGATCAGGTTTTTTTACCCCTTTATCTAAAAGATAGCAAGAACTTTGAAAAAATAAAATAATATTTGGGAGCTTCGTTATTTTTGCTTGAATTCAAAAGTCTAATCAAAGATTCTTCGTATTTTAAAAAGAATTTTTGTGAGCAAAAAATAAAACAGCAGTTAGATTATTTGCCAAAAATTTACTGTTAACGATCGATAGATCTGATTTTTTTCAAGAACAACTGGAAAGCTCAGGGGATACCAATCCAACACAAACAAAGGCTAACCTAACCAGCAAATTCAAAGTGATTTCTGAACCAGAGAAACATTTAACATGGCTTATAATTTCCATTTGTTTGCCAGTTGTCTGACAAAAGTTGTTGCAAAAATAACGCAAAAAAAAGTTCTGAGACTAAGTTTAAAAGATTGCTTTCTTCCAGAATTGCTATGTTTTTTGAAAGGATTACCTTTTTTCAGTAATTTTTTACTCACAAATTCTGATTATGATCCAGATTTTCAAAGATGCCATCCAGTTTTTTTAAAGGTTCAATCATTTTTGATTTGATAAACATTTATTGAAAAATAACTCATAACAAGTTGGATTGTAAGCAACATCAAATCTGTGTCAAAGGTGGATTATGGAAAGCAAGAGAGAAGAAGAACATGTTGCCAAGGCGATGGTTTGTGGATAAATAACAACGGCTTACTTTTTAACTAGATCAATAATGGAAAATAAATCATGTAAACTTTTTCTTGACAAAATTGCAACAAATTCCAGATGCCACATGTTAAAGTCGTTAATTTTCCCACACATTTAATTGCTACTTTCTGTTGAAGTTTCAACGATTTTTTTAGACCTATTTAATTATTCAAACTGTATAAGTCTGTTTAAGAAAAGGCTACACAATTGCCCTGCAAAAAAAAGTACGATTTGTGATAAATATTTTCCTTGCTCATTTGTGTCATTTTATACTCACCTTGTTCATTTTATTTGAAAAAGAAATAGTTGTGGTCAATGAAGAAGAAAAGGTATAATTCTTGAGCAAATTTCAACACGAGAAACAGGTTAAATCATTCAGTGCACTTTAAGAGGGTCTTTTCAGTTGTAATTGTGGGCTATTTTTCAACTAACCATATAATTTAAAAAAGCCTCCAATTAATAGTTTTTATGTCTCTTTTTTCCCAAAAAAAGGGCCAAAGAAAGAGGTGTTATAATTATACATTTAGGAAAACAAGTTTTGCACTCAAACCAAAAAAGAAAATGTATGATGTGGAAAATGTACTGTCATGTAATTAAGTAAAAGTCCACCTTTTTCATGACTTCACCACATCTTGTTTCACAAATTAATTTGTCATGCCAAGTTAGAAACAAAGTTGTCCTGGTTAATTCTTTATTTTTACTTAAATCTCAAGGACCCCCCTACTTCCCTTCTTGCTAATTTCACTAGTTTGTTGACTAGAATGTGATTTAATTGTGATTTGAAGATCGACAGAACCTGACAAAGTTGTTGGGGAAGGGAAGGGACACACAATCTGCTTCAGCCAACATAAATTTAGAAACAAATCTGTTCACGATGAACGTGCCAATTCAAATCAGCTATCTTATTCTCAATCATCTGGTAAACACTTTTTCCTGGCAAAACATTCTCATAACACATCAAGAACGAAAACATCCACAATCTGCACAGCTCATTTAGATTTCAAATTTATTTGCATAGTTATAGTGGAGTATTTCTTTCTAGCCTTGCAATTATGTCTATGCATAAAGAAGAAGATTGTCACATTGCCTCAGGCTTCCTGAAAATGTCAGTCAAATTCGAAATTTCGCAACGAAAAAAACTTGGCTTTAGGAAAAAGGGGTTTTCATGTAAAAAGAAAAAAAAAGTTGAACACCACACCACGCAAAAAGCAACTTTTATGCTGATAAACTAATCAGAGATATAAACAGATTTGAGAAATATTAAATAAGATTAATTACAAGGAATGTGTCCAAATGTTGATTAACCCTATCATATTCTAGCAACAAATCCAAATTCTTCAGGTTTTCTAGGATAGGATAATTACAAATCTGCTGTATTATTGATTTAATTGGGTTTTGAGGATTTCATTCAAATAATAAAATTTGAATGTCGTTCACATTTGCTGAGTGATATTGCTAGCTAAGCTTTGCTTGCAAATGAATGAGAACTTTTTCGAATAGTTGCACAGAACAAAAGATCGTGAAGAAGTGAAAAACATAACAATTAACAAGTCCATTCAATCGTTGCTAGACAGACCTTCGGTTCTATATACCAAACAGCAAAAAGCATAAATAATAGAAGTCTTTGAGCTATTATGTAATTAAGAATTCTTTGATACTTTATTTGTTTTAGAAAATGTACGAACCACCAACTAAAACCGCAAGACAATTACACATAAACTAACCGAATCGTTTTCCAATTAAAAAGAAATTTCTAATCCGGCAGAAAACTGATTTTTTTTTCTACAATCCCAATCTCCTTTCTTAAAATCAGTTTTGCCTTTTTCTACACTTG
>Ga0194133_10005969_pt1 | contig 15241 bp, 9 predicted proteins | sample TA2KigOf40mmetaG_FD_155448 | JGI IMG/M metagenome (GOLD analysis project Ga0194133, IMG submission 155448) | Freshwater microbial communities from Lake Tanganyika, Tanzania - TA2015055 Kigoma Offshore 40m | ecosystem: Environmental > Aquatic > Freshwater > Lake | place: Tanzania: Lake Tanganyika...
AAGGCATTGTTCCATGTTCTTGCTGCTTACTCAATGTACAACACAGAAGTTGGCTATTGTCAAGGCATGTCCCAAATAGCAGCCCTACTTTTGATGTACCTTGTGGAAGAAGAAGATGCATTTTGGGCCTTGAGTCAGCTAATGGCTAACCAGAAATATGCAATGCACGGTACGACATTGTTGATTGTTGTGTGTTATTAATCCAAATTTTACCTCTATGGTAAATCAAAGCGAGTAGATTGAAACGTCAAGATGTAAAATCAATGAGACACTAACTGTTTATTTGAGTAAGAGGCGGATTCATATAGATTAAGCACGGATCAATAAATACAAGAAATGAATCCATGATTTTGGCGGTATGGAAGTTCTGGCAGTCAGAATTGGCGATCAAGCTTAAACCAATATTTACGATTTTGAAAGGAAAGGAATGTGACTAGTATCAAAAAGGAATAGTAAGGCAGTCCACCAAAAATAAAAGTCACGTGTGTTTTCAATGAATTCTATTTCATCGCTAATCTCAAATAAACATTACAATTGGGACGCCAGTCCTTCTTGCAAGGTTGTGAAATAATTAAGGTAAGAAGGGCTGTAGCGCGAGAGTTCCTCCAAATCAGGGAAATAGGAGGGACTTCGTGTACAGCTAATAGGACCCACAGATATAGAGCGGAAAATGATACATAGTTGTTGACCAATGAATTACAGACTTTTGTTGGTTAGGTTTCTTCATCCCAGGCTTCCCTAAGCTGATCCGCTTTCAAATCCATCATGACAGGATATTCAAAAAGTTTATGCCAAGATTGAAAAAGCATTTTGACAGGCATGGCATAGATTCAGGCATTTACACTCTCAAGTGGTTTTTCCAATGTTTTCTAGACAGAGTAAGTTGTTATTATTATTATTATAAGAAAAAGTGTGGCTTTCAAAAAATAAATTTTTGTTTCAGTTGCCATTTAGTTTGACCCTCAGGGTATGGGACCTTTATCTCTTGGAGGGCGAGAGAGTCCTCATTGCAATGGCACACAACATTTTGAAGATGCACAGAAAGTACTTGTCCAAATTGGGAATGGATGAAATCATTGAACATATTCAGGTATTCACCATGTACAAGAATCTTTAGGAGTCAATGGCACCCTGAATCAAGATCAAAGATTTGAGGTTTAATCCTCGGCAATGCCAGGCATTTTTCATCCCGAATTGCAAAGAAATCAACAAGGCACTCTCAGTCAGGGTTATAATAATGACAATGTTCATAATTTTATGTCTGTTGAAGGACTCTTAAGAAGGTGTTGATTAGGCATTAACGTCGCCTCTGTCTATACTGCACCAGATTATTGTTATTTTTTATAAGGAAATTGATAAAGGAATAAAAGACTTTATATTTCCCAGATTCAACTGGCAGAGAACTTTGGCTATGAAGATGATAAAGTCATAGAAAGCCTCCGAGAAGTTATGAATGATCTTCGGAGTCAGAGGCTAGATGCCTCTGGAAAGACACCTTCTGGTAAATATCACAGAATAGACTTAGTTTTATTTCTTTGGCACTGCCATGCATTTATGCAAATTAATTAAGTAGACGGGTATTTTTTGCGCAAGAAAAAATACCTAACCGCCAATTCGTGAAGATATAAGGCATAGCTAATTCAAATTAAAAGCTAGAGAAAAGTTTATAAAACAGCATTTTTAGTTTAATGTTTGAAAAAAAACAATTATTATATAAACTTTTCTCTAGCTCTGAAATTGTAGGAGCTTTTAAAAATGTAAGTTAAAGGCCATTTTTTGCAGTTTTAGCCATTTTCAACATTTTTTTGCTTTAGAGTGTTGGAGTTCCAAGGGGTAGACTGAATTTTCATTAGGCCTACACTGGGCAATTCTGGGCCCCAGTGTGCCAGTAGCTGATAAAAGGATAGTAAATTCAGTATTTACTGTAATTTTAGATTTCTTTATTTCAATTAAGTAATCTAAGTATTTCCTTTAAAATACTTATTTGCTCAACAAATATTCATTAATACCTATTTGGTATTAATCCATCATTAAGGAGTTTACAATTTCCTTAATGACTATCATTTCTTGATTGTAATTGCCCAGCAAGGACACCCCTCTTTGGTTGTTTCCTTTTTCTATCAGGAATGTTTTGATAACTGCCAAACAGGTTGTCTCAAATAGCTATTGTTTGAGATTTTCCTTCCAATAGATTCCCGACCCGGGTCCTTGATCTGAGCCGAATGCCAATTATTCCTGATCCGTCTCTAGGGTATAAAACCCAGCACGTTCAGTAAATATACAGTTAGTATCTCATTGGTCTTGTTTCTTGAAGCATCTACCCCGTCACGAGGATTCACCTTAAAAGTAATAAAATTCTTCATTTTTTTTTACTTGAAGACAAGTAAATCAAAGATAACAATCAAACTGGACAAAAAACAATAATTTACTTTTTAAGAGTATTAACTATATCTATATCAAGTATTTCTAAATAAATAAAGAACAATTGAACAACTACATATGTAGACTGCGGGCAGGGGACGTTGATCTTGCGCCTGGAGACTTCAGTTAAGGGCCCAGTGTCATTTGAGGATAACCTGGATTTTGCTTGTCGAGTTGGAAGAGGACAAAGGGCAGGGTTAGATGTGGGGTGCTCCACCAGGGGGAAAAACCTCCGACCCTTAACTGCGGGAAAAGTGGGGGAAAAAGTTATCTTTAGATTCATTGAGGTTCACTGTAGGACTGATGTTATAAATGACCAACATTCAAAGAATTTATTGATATTCCATTGCAGAGGAACTACCACAGAAGCCCTTTGGAATTATTCCTACATCTTTGAACTTTGTCCAAATGCCCATCGAGAAAGAATTGGGCTTGAGGTCAGGTTTAACAGATTTGGACCGCAAATACAATTTAGTCAAACAACAAGAAGCAGAAAATGCTTCAAAAGATGAAACTACATTCACTCAAAATGCCTATGATGAAAATGATGGTGAGTCCATACAATATTAGCGCGTTTGGTGCTCTGGGCGTCAGAGTAGATGCGGTGCAGAAGCGGAGACAGGAGGAGGAGCGATCGTAATGAGCTAAAATCCCAGTGGAGACCTTCCCAATCAAGAAAAGAGTCAAACTGAACTGTTTATTAATGGGAAGGTGAGGCTATATATACACAAATGAGGAAAGGATCGGATCATGGTGATCGGATCGAGAAATATCGGACCTCTTGGAAGAGGGTAGGATATTGGAGGGAAATAAATGCAGGAGTGAAAGTAACAGCAGCCTGTTCAGGTGAACTTACTACTGAAGGGAAAAATGAAGCTAAACAATGGCAGCCTGTTTGAAATGACTTTGAGCTTGAAAAGTGAAAATATCGTAGCGCAAAGTAAAAGGGGAAAATGAGCGTATACTACGATAATATTTTGCAATTGAGTGTCCCAAAGTCAAAGTAGAATTATTTTCCTTAGCTGTGGATGATTTAGCAAGCATTCCAGAAGATGACTCAATGACCCACCAAAACAATCTAAATGGATCTGCTGATGCCCAAAGTTCAACTCATGTAACAAGAGAAATGTTTTGCCATTTGAATGTGTATAAAATGAAATGCAAATTGATTTACAGAAGATGAATGGGTCCAAATCTCCATTTTCTTCATCAGATGCTGTCGAGATTCTTGATGAGTCGATGCGCTTCCTTCTAAAATCTGCATCTGATCTCAATGGTGTCCATTCAGGTCAGAGTGGTGCCACTACAGACAACTACTATTCCTCTGGAGGAATGCTTGATGCTTCTTTTGACAGTACCAGTGGAGAGGTTTTGAGAATTTATGTTCCATACACTGCATCAACACGTGAGACTCAGAGGCCAGATCATCCAAGATATGAGGGAGATAAAGTTTTGATAAAAGGTCTGACCCTATTTTCATGAAACCCATAAAATTATAAGCAGAAGTGTACAAAAATCAAGTAGACGGGTGATTTTTGCACCAAGAAAAATCACCTAACCGCCAGCTCGCGAAGAGTAAAGGATAGAGGGGAATATATAGCCAAACAATAGGTTGTTACCAGTCTGCGCCACATGGAGGCATATTCCATGCAGACCGCACATATTTATTTAACAACTTGTAAATTTCAAATTGCATCTCCTCCCTCAATTTTTGAGCTTTTTTAAATTTTTGGATATTTGGATAGCTTATGGAAATATCTAAAACTTCTAGGGTAATTTTTTCAAAATTTTGACCTTCGGGCTAGTTATAATTTTTTGCACTTATATCCGTTAAATATTAAGCTATTGAGCATATTTTTAGATTTTTGGATGACGACAACGACGACTTTATTGCTTACCTAACCTAACCTAACCAACTCCCTAACCTAGCCCTGTGGGGCTACCTAATCCGTCGCAGAGCTGTTTGGGTGTCCTAGGCTTCAAAATTAATATTTTAAAGCAATGAAAAATTAACACTTGGGTTGGGGAGCACACAAAAATTGGGTCTGAAATTTTTTCAAAGGTCATTTTTTAAAGAGGTCACGTGACCTCTTAAAAATCCCTGTCGACGTCGTCATCGTTTTGCCTACTTCGCGCACGCTTGTCGTCGTCCTCGTTGTACGCGCATGCACTTAGTGGAGAAGCAAGCTTCATGCAGCCAGTTAAAATTACCATCAAGACATCAAAAACGACAAACACTAGCGTGATGTCACAAACGCGCGCTCGTTGTCGTTGTCGTCATCATCAGTGTCGTCGTTGTATGCACACGCCCTTTCCACTTCAATATCTCAAGTTCTAGACATCAGATCAAAAAACTTACAAAACATAAAAGAAGCACATTAAATTTAGATGTCCAAAAATCTTAAAATATGCTCAATAGCTTAATAATTGAAGGAGATAAAGGCAAAAAACTCCCAGAGCAAAAATTCAAAAAAAGTGGCTGGAGAAGTTTTAGATATTTCCATAAGCTATCCAAATATCCAAAAATATTCCAAAAAGCTCAAAAATTGAGGGAGGAGATGCATTTTAACTGAACCACATTGGAGCGCTATATGAGAAAAGGTATGACGGACGGACATACCCTAAAAACCGCTAGCCCTATGTTTGTCTAAACTCGCAGCTCGCTGGCGGAATATCTGTCAAATGTGTAATTTTCCCAATATTTGTTGTCAAATTGGGCCATAAAATCCCACACTTCACCAATGATGCTATTTACTTCAAATATTGTACGAAATGCTGTCACTTTTTCCTTTCTGTATAATGAAAATCCCATTTTTATTTTAGTAAATCATAGTCCTGTAATGCAGCCAGCAAGTGAGAGGGTCAATCAAAATTCAAGCTTCAATTCTGGCTCTCAGAATTTCAGTCAAAGCTGGGCTCACCTACCAACTTCAGTCAACTCCAAGTTTGATGCATTAACACCTCTTAGTTCTCCAGGAAAAGTACTGAACACATCAACTGAAACAGGGAAAAGGAGAGAAATAAGGTAGAGGCTGAGTTTATATCTTGAATGCAATCAGAGATGGTAATAATGTGGAGGGTTATTTTCAGATCAATGCATGCTGACAGCTACACAATTACACCTCAAGCTGTTCATTCTAGCAAATCAACAACTATTATGGACTAGCAGTTTGTGTCCACAAACCTTTCTTCTATTACTCCATAATATGGTTTAGTCAAAAAATAGTCAGATGAAAGTGAACTGTAAACCAGAAGAGTGATTTTTCAGTATCAAATTGTAAACCCCAAGTATTATATTTTTTATTTATGGTGTTGTATTTTTCTATGTGCAAAAAAGACCAAAGACAATGTGCCAGATTATTTTGCATTTCTCCATCATTCTCAGTGTCTCAACATCAAAAGTCAGTGTTCCACTTTGATTCAAAACTTTTATCTATTTTTTCACATTTGCCTTAATGCACAAATCTCCTACAACTAACAAGATAATGATAAACCAAGTTTCAGCAAAGAGCAAAATTATTCTTACAGAAATAATTTAACATCAGACACTTAATAAATATTTTCAATATGGTTTTTTTGATGCCTTTCACAAGTTTTATTATAAAATGATGCAAAAATAAATCAAAAAACCAGTATGTAATTACACTTCCAAAAGCATTTCTGGACACCATAAAAGATCCCCTGGATACCTCCCCCATTCCCTCCACATAAGGTCCTGTTGTAGAAAACCCACGAATACCTCCTGGCACCAACCGGGAAACAAAGGGGATCTTACAGCGGGGGCCGACCATCATCTCGTCTGATGGTGGATTGGTAAACTCCCCAGCAGAACAAGGTGCAGACTTTCCAGTCTGAAAGTCTGGGAACCCCCACCCGAAATACAAAATTCTTAACTACGGAATCTATATGTTGTGATTGCCACTTCAAATACATGAGATCTTCTCAACCAAAGGCTAACTTCCCGGGCGTGTGAACCAAGGGCCTCACCTGAAATCCCAAAAACTCCCTGATATCACCATAGACATAGAATACATAGACCGAGCACTGGGCAAAAAAATCATACTTTTGCACCGTAGTAAAATCAATGGGTGCACCAACAGCTGAATCTGTGCGGCCTAGCTGGGTCAGCTGTTGGAGCACCCATTGATGTTACTAAGGTGCAAATTTTCCCTACATGCACGGCAGGGCATGGGCCAGAGTGCTATGTCTATGTACTCTATGTCTATGGAAATCACTGATGGGCTTGATTATGTCCACTACTATTACCCTTGGCTGAGGGTGCCTTGTTGATTATTTTGCAACCCGGAGTAAAAAATTGCTACCATGGCCAGGGATTGAACCCACAACCTTAGCCATAGGGTACATCCCAATCTTCAGCTAGTGGACACCCAAAAAAGGGTTGGGTTGAATCATATTTTTTTTTTCTGAATGCACATTTGGTTGAGGTTGAGTTACCGAAAGTCAGTTGTCCCACCGATACATATTTTTTGTTATTGTTCAGTACCACAGGTCTGAAAATTCTTACTTCTTATTATACGTGTTAATAAAAAAACATTAAAAATTAAAATCAAGTTTAAGGTGTCTTTAATAAAGAAAAAGATGAATAAAACTCTGGCCACTTGAAATTCCCTTTTGTGCATCTGCTTGGCTTGAACTGTCAGGGTCTCAAATTACGAGATTCATCCGTTTGATTGGATTCTTTCTTTTTCATTAAAATTAAGTTTTATAAAGTGCCAAGGTTCTTCGTGTTTCCATTGCAAGTTACTTGAAAGAGTGACAGAGTCCACATGTCCAAGGGTCTCTGGATCATCCACACAACGTCTTGGGAAGAAGAAGAAGATCTTACTGAAAGTAATCTACCATGAAATTCTGGATTTTACTTCTTTTCATCCTTACCTTTGTATTTCAAACACAAAGCAAGTTTGACATTGATGACACTATCTTGTACAGGTCTGTATTAGTTTAGGGTTTGATTGTATTGTTTATTGATAACTCTAGAATTTTATTAATACAATTTGTAATGAAACTTTATCAGAGTTATATTTGAAGCCTTGAGGTCTTGGAGAACTATGGTGGTTCGTGCAATCGTGGAAAAACTGGGATTTTTTCTTAAATGGAGAGGTTGCCTCACCCACCACCACCATAGCGGCTTATACTGACATAATAGAATACCTGACTGCAGTTCAATAAAATTAAAACGTCTTGTGATAAAGTGTTTGCTTCCGATATCCAATTGCTTCGGACGGAAGGTCGTCAGTTAAGAAGGTTTGCAGTGTCAGAGATTCTGTCAGTTTGGCTCTTCTGAAAAAACACATTTTTAGTGACTTTTTCAATGATATTCTAATCAAGTCATCACTCATGTTAACATTAAAAGTAAAATCTAGATGATTAATCAGATGTGCTAGCCTATTTCCTATAGCTTGATGCCCTATCTTAGTCCTAGATGCATCATAGAATAATAACTTATCTGGGTTTCTTCTAGTTGCATAGGACGTTTTGACCAGTGCCGATGGATGAATAACCCTATTAATATATCTTATAATTTTCCCCTAGAATCGATTTTCCTGGGCTTGAAAATGAACCTTTGGGAAAGTTACCTGCATACAGCCAAACGTCAAAAGTGGATGAAATTCAGTCACAAAATGGAAACAGTCACATGGATGGGCCAATAGAGGATCCTGTCCCTACGTTGGATGAAGGATTAGAAATAGTTGAAATAAATACAAGAAACAAAGAGAACTTTCAGTGCTCCATTCCCAAAACAGAGCTAAAGAATCTTGAGGTAAATCTGCTGAATGGCCTTTGAAAATGGTTTGGAAAAATTAAAACTTATCTTTATATTTGTCTCAGGATAATGCCTCTTACAACGGCCCCACTGTGCTTTCCCTCTTAAAACCAATTTTCACATCCAAAGGTTGTGCTTACAGGATTGAACATTATTGGACCTACGAATTGTGCCATGGAAGGTATTTAAGACAGTTTCACGAGGAAAAAGCTGAAGGAAAATTAAAGGTTGAATTTTGATCTAAACTGTCTAAAAGTCTTAATAATGGGATAAACATTCATTCAGGTATCTGAATATATCTTGGGTCGCTACAACGAAGAACAATTCAAAGAAGATGAAGCCATGCTGGAATCAGAAATGAAACAAGAGTCACTTCGACGTAAAAGTAAAAAGCTCGATTCGACAGATTTGCCTTATTTTGAGATATTCATGAAAGATGGAACACTCTGTGACTTGGTAAAATACCTTTTCCTAGCAAAAAGTATCGTTCATGGAAAGTTTGACATCTATCAAATATATTTATAAATTCTACTTTTATAATTCTAGACTGGAAAGCCTCGTTCTGCAAAAATAAAGGTAAGGTCTAATTTTTTTTGCTTGAATTTGGAATGTAATAAAACACTCACAGTTTATTTATTTTTTAGTATGTTTGTGTCCCTCTTGCCAATCAAGAGATCTTATCTTTGAGAGAGGTGTCAACTTGCGAATATGAAATTATTGTCACCTCTGGAATACTTTGTCAGCATCCTGATTGTAGGTTGAAGTTTGCTTTTTTAAGCCTTGGACGACTTGTTAGGACTGATCTTGCTTTTTCATTCTAGACCGACCTGTAGAAACAACCGAAAATGCAATTGTTTGTAAACCCTCTGGCACAACATCATTGAGAAAGCCCAAAGATCTTTCAGATATTGAAAAACAAAGCACCATTAACAAATTGAAAGATCTCTTATCCTCTGAACAGCTCAGCAAAGGTACCTACACAATATATCAAAAATAAACTTCCCAAAATCTGAAACACATTTTTTCCCAAATAGCTGTTAAAATTGAGATTATTCCATCCTCTTCTTCTGTGCTAGAGACAGAGGAATATGCAGCAGTGCTTGAATTACTTAAAAGTAATTGGAACCTTAAGATTCCATCAAATTTGGCCACCAATGCCAAACTGATTAAAGAATTTCTCTCTGGAGAACATTGCCTAAAAAGTGGCTCAGGATGGTGGAAATTCGAAATTTGTTTTGGTAATTGAGGCTGGATTGTTCCAAAAAAAATTTTTACAAATAGTTTATTGCTTAATAAAGGTCAATCAGTGGTTCAATTTCATGAAGGAGAGGACGAACAGAGGGAAAAAGTTATCCGATTGGTAAAACCTTATTGAAAAGGCATTTTATAAAATTGATGTTTCAAGTGTTGTCTCTAGGGGCGATTCGATGAAGCAAACCATTTAGAGTGGATAAAAAACCATAAAGAAAAGCAGCCTCGAAGTCTGTCACAAAGAAAGCAAATTTCTCACTTTTACAGTGATGGTGACAGTTGCCCTGAAACAGGTTACCCTTTTTAAATAATTAAAGTAAATCCTTTTATCTCTCAACTTTACTTTATTTTGCATTTATTCCATTTTCCAATTATTCTCTTTTCAATTACGTATATTTGATGACGTCAATCATTTTGTTAATTAACATTCCATTGTCTACCTCCGAGCCGACTGGCCCGCTGTCTGCGTCTTCCTAAGATGAACTCCTGTGACCAATCCTGGACTGACTGGATCTATCTATCGGAGAAATGGTCACCAGAATAAGTCTGATGCAATTTCCCCGGAATATTTCATCACTCACGGTCCTGCCTAGCTAACAGGCTCTGAGCCTGCCAGTCTGCTCATCAGTACCTATAAATAAATGTTTATCTTATGGAATGAATCGGTTAGCATTCAACTGTCTTGTCCTTTCGACCCAGGAGTTCTACCTTTTATTAAATAAGTACATCTAGCAATTTAAATGATTATACACAAGCCTAAATTTTTTTCCAGGCATACCACGCCAAGTTGAAGTAAAACTCAAATGTAAGCCCACAGAACAATCTGCCACCCTCTACCTCCTGGAACCCAAGACTTGCGAGTAAGCTCTATAGCTACACAACTCCAAAGTCCATATTTTTTTTCATCAAATCTAAATCTTTCCATTAGGTATATACTCGGGGTTGAAAGTCAATTTATTTGTGATCTACTACCTTTAGCTGATGATGAAAGTGGCCTTATAAAAGCTGCACCAGATTTTTTCACTCCAACAGATGAGAATGAAAACTTTTTCAACGATGGATTCCAAACGTAGATTTTTAGCACCAATAATTCTTTAAGGTTAATTTTGAAACCTTTTTTACTCTTAGGCCAATAACTCTGATAAAGGTTCAAATCGACGATGACATTACAGATACCTCAGGGTCTGAGCTTGTTCCATCAGATGAACAGAGTGAAACTGATTCTGAGGTAAATGATTTTTTTGTTTAAAGTAAAGTTATGTGTTGATCTGATACGCTTCATCAGATCCTTTTATCCTTTTATTTCCTTCGTCCCATTTTCGTTATGTTCCAAAGGTTCTTCCAGCACCTTCCACTTTATCTTATTCATTCACCTTCCTCCACATTCCTTTGGTTCGTCTAGAACCTTCTAATTGATGCAACACTACCTGTTGCCTTTTCACCTGCCACATGTTTCTATTTCATCTAGAATATTCCCTTCTAGAATATTCCATGTACTGTATATATGTAGAGATGTTTTTAGTGAGAGCAATCTCTCAACCTGAGATTCGAGACGTCTGATTGTATCCTGAGTCTTTATCCCACCCATTGAAAGGAAACAAAGGTGTAATATAAAAATGCTTTATTTTTACCTTACTTTGACAATGATGGTGAATTAAAAACAACAGGTGAACAGACAACAGAATATGGAAAGGCAATCAAACAGTGAACACATAGTAAAGATGTTGATACTTTAGAGGTTGATAGGGAACTTTCATAACCAGTCTAGGAGAGTGCTCTCTTTTACACTCTTGGTATTCAGGCAGTCTGCTTGCTGGTTAAGAGGAAAAAGGATTGAGAGGATGATTGCTTGAACATAGGCTTTTGCCAAAAAGGGTTGAGAGAATGATTGCTTAAGCGTAGGCTTTAAGAAGATAATTGCGAGAAAGGAAAGGCTTTGCCTATTTTACTTGATTGATGGTTGCCTTTGTTGGCACCTGTTGAAGTGGGACATCTGTGAGTGAAAGATTATAGGACAGTTTAATGGATTTTGGGAGAAAGGCTTTATACTGAAAGAATGTTTCACGTGTCATTATTTTTGCGTTGTTTGTGCCATCTACATATATATTGGTTTGATTCTATTGAATAAACAGTTAGTATCTGATTGATTTACTTCCTTTGCGGGCTCCCTTGCAAACTTCCATTTCCCACAGATTTACCAAATGTTCTTCACTTCTGTGGCATAAATTTCCCTAGACTTTTTCCTTCCTGCAGTAAAACATTTATAGTCATACAGATTTAATTTTTTAGGGAACTGAAAAAGAAGAGGAGCCAAAAGATTTGTGATATTCATTATACCTTTCAAAATGTATTTTTATGTATTTCAAAGTGTAGTTTTGCATATTTTAAAGCTTCAGATTTTATTTGAAGTATTCACATTTTTGGTATTTTATACTGTTTTAAAATAAAAATGATCAATACCTACTTTTTTTGCTAAATATTTTTGTTATGATCAAATCACATCAATACATACTTTTTTGGATTTGGTACCTTGGAGGATTATGATTCTTTTTATTCCAAACTAATAATAATAATAATCTTGTGCAGTATAGACTCATCCCATGTTAATGCGCAATCAACACAAGAGTCCTGCCATAGAAGTCTATGGTCATTGCAGATTACTATTACCCTGACTGAGGGTGCCTTGTTGATTTTTTTGCAATCCGGGGTTGAAAAATTGCTGGCATGGGCAGCCAGGGATTGAACCCACAACCTTAGATCAGCTGCTTTTGACATGCTGAGACCAGATACCTTCTTCAAAATGTACCGAGGTTTGATACCAGATGGCACGCTCAGATTGCTTATGGATTTTCTCATAGGGTGTGATTTCTTTGTCTCTGTAGGCAATGCCAGATCTACTCTTAACTAGAGTTGAAAGAGGCTGTCCTCAGGATTCGGTACTTGGTCCGGTTCTTTTTAGTCTTTATGTAAGTAGAGTAATCGAATGTCTCAAAAGTAGTTTCTATGTGAGCTACGCAGATGATTCATATGTTGGGAACTCTGGAGATCTGTGGTTCAAGAGGTCAAAAAAGTTCACTTCAAAGTGCTGAGGGTTGTAATTCTGGACTACAAACAAAGAACAAGTAGAGTCATCATCTCTCGCAAAACCCAAAGACTTCCACCGAATCTCTGGATGCGTTTCACTGCAGCTTCAACAATAATGAAAATTTGGTTCACGTGTAGCCCAGAAAGACTGAAAACCATGGCATTTATCAATACCTTCACTAAAAGTAGCAAAGAGGGTCTATTATTTGGTTTTGATGATTCCATGCACAAGGTTGGAAGACAAACATCTAAAAACTAGTGCGGCATTGTTTTAGCCGAGATAAAGGTCCCCTGGACAGACTGAGAACAATTTAAAAAGCAACTAGAAAGGGTCATAAAAATCAATTTTGGGTTGATGTATAGGTTTACCGACAGCTGACCCCACCTGAGCTGTAGGGATTCAGCTGTTGCTAAACCCAAAATTACTATTGTGCAAATTTTTCCTGCAGTGTGGGCAGGGAGGCGCAGTCTATGAACGGAATGTCTATGGGGAAAATCCTGACACACTGACAATCCACAAAGCCCTAACTAAATAAAATGCAATGGCAACAGTAATTTATTTATTGAGTACAAAAAAAGGAAATGCATTTTCACAGCACCAAATACAGTCTGACAATTCAAAGATCAGGCAATTTATGCTGGAAGAATTGAAAATTGTCACATGGTAAGAATGCTAAGTGACCTTCTTCTTGAGATGTAGACCTTTGAGGTACACTGATTTCTCTCTGAGAGGCAGTGGCATCAACCCTGAAGCCTGTTGCCACATCATCAAGGCATTTCCTTAGCATCAAAAGAACAGCCCAATGAAACCTTAATAGATTTTTTTCCTGACAGGAGACTTGGAAAGGATGGGATGCCACTGTGAGGCTCTGATTTGCCTTATTTCTACTCAAGCCTGTTTTCAGGGATCCAATTAATAAATAAAAAGCCCTAACGTCTGTCCGTAACACGAGGGTGTGGAAGAAGGAGCACCCGGAGCTGGGCATGAAAGGGGGTGGGGGTCTAAACCAGCATATTTATGAACTAACAGTTTAGGTCTGTTTATATTTGGTTTAAACCTTTATCTTGATCTATACTTTATAATAATAACATGAGTATTTTAAAGACTGAATCACTATTTTAGGATAATGAGGCACTGAGAATATGAAGGATTGAGTCAATTCCAGTCAAAAAGCCAGTATCAGGTCCCTTATGAATTACTGGATCATGCATAAAACCATTGTAGGTTGAATGGGCAAAGTCTATGATTTTCACTGTTACTAACTCTGGAAAAAATTGGTAGATATTAATATTTTTCAAAGTCAAAACTACTTTTCAGTCATTGAACATACCTGATTTTTTGTTGTCATGTAGGGTCAAATCATCAAATTCATCTGGATTAACTTCTATTGGTGAGTCTTTTTTAGAATGATGCCTGAGCCTCTCAGCAGTAGAATAAGTTTCCTTTCCAAAACCATCATATAAAATTAACAAAGAACTGAAACACAAGCAATATTATTTGATAAAGTAATAGAATGTTCATGACATTTATAAATGAAGATAGCCTATAAGGATCTCGTTACATAATTTTTGCTTCTTTTGATACTTTGCGAATAATCATACAATCTATTCATCCACGTTTGATTCCCAAGCGCATTTGATCACTGCTCTCTTGTCTCAAACATTGATAAACAGGCTTGTGCGCCTAACCATACCAACTAATTATTTCCCACTATTCTAAGACGTAAATTTGTGTAAGATAATTAGGCCTTTTAGTTTTAAGTTTAGCATGCAAGTTTTATCTTTTATACTCAATAAAGTATTTCATTCATATATATTCACATAGACTTTTATTCCAATAAGTAATTATGAGTGACTACACAGGGCCAACGCTACACCAATTAAGAGAACGCATAAGGTTTGCTGGTATGCGTACTCAGGAATAGTCTACATAAAACCTAACCTTTATCAACCCATCCTAACATAACATCCCAATTTGCAATATGTTTTTGGCACATTTTCATTTTACTAATTTTGGGCTAAACTAGTTCATGAAACATTCATAGTGGTTATTAAGAGAGTTTGCCTAGCTACTACTTCACCTCCCCTAGTTAGCTTACCTTACCCATTATTAAATTACCTACCAATTCTCTTACCTAGCTAGATTGCCTACCAGCTACATAACATTACAAGTTTGCCTAAATATTATAAGCACTTGTCGAATCCGAACTCGTCAAACGAACAAACTATTCGAACTACAAACTCATTAAACTATGAGCTAGTCAAACTACAAACTAACCTAACCTAGCCTAACTTAGCTTAACCTAACCTAACCTAACCTAACCTAACTTAACTTAACCTAACCTAACCTAACCTAACCTAACCTAACCTAACCAAACCTAACCTAACCTAACCTAACATTACCTAACCTAACCTAACCTAACCTAACAAGGTAACCTAACCTAACTTAACCTAACTTAACTTAACTTAACTTAACTTAACTTAACTTAACTTAACTTAACTTAACTTAACTTAACTTAACTTAACTTAACTTAACTTAACTTAACTTAACTTAACTTAACTTAACTTAACTTAACCTAACCTAACCTGACCTAACTTAACCTAACCTAACCTAACCTTGGCTCTGGGGTCAGAGTGAGCTGACCCTGATCCCAGAGCCTCATTTGACGAGTTCGATCATTCGATAAGTTCATCCTTCGA
>Ga0194133_10005970_pt1 | contig 15238 bp, 14 predicted proteins | sample TA2KigOf40mmetaG_FD_155448 | JGI IMG/M metagenome (GOLD analysis project Ga0194133, IMG submission 155448) | Freshwater microbial communities from Lake Tanganyika, Tanzania - TA2015055 Kigoma Offshore 40m | ecosystem: Environmental > Aquatic > Freshwater > Lake | place: Tanzania: Lake...
TCCAGGTCGAGCCCGTGGTCGACCAGGAAGGAGCACATCTGGAACACGGCGGGCAGGATCTTGCGCCCGCCCGAGGCGCCGGTGGCGAACCAGGCCTTGCCGTCGCGCCTGGCGATCACCGGGCACATGTTGGTGAGCGGGCGCTTGCCCGGCGCCATGGAGTTCGGCCGGCCGGGACGCGGGTCGAACCACATCAGGCCGTTGTTCACGAGCACGCCCGTCTCCGGGAGGACGAGGCGGCTGCCGAAGAGCGACAGCAGCGTCTGCGTGATGGCGATCATGTTGCCGTGGCGGTCGACCGCGCAGAGATGCGTGGTGTGGGTCGCGCCCTTGCTCTCGTCGCCCATCTTCTCGAGGCGCTCGGCGTAGGCGCGGCGCAGCGCGTCGGCATAGGCGAGGAACGCGGCCGCGCCCGGCCCCTTCTCGACGCCGCCCGCGGGCAGGTTCTCGAGCACGCGCTTGAAGGTCGGGCCGGCGGTCAGGCCGCTGGCGAGCGCGACCTGCGCGCCGTTCCACGACACGTCGATCGGGTCGCGCAGGACCGCCTTGCACGCCTCGAGGTCCCCGGCGTCGATCGGCGCGCCGACGGCGCGGAAGTCCTCGAGCAGCCTGCGCGCGAGCTCGCCCTCGTAGAAGTCGCGCGGGCCGGCGGCGGCGAGGCGCTCGAGCGTTCCGGCGAGGCCGGCGATCACCTGGCGCTTCACCGGGCCGGCGATGCTGGTGACGGCTGGGAGCCCGTCGGGCAGGTAGATCGCGGCCGAGCTCGGGTAGCGGCGCAGGACCGAGGCCTCGCCGGCGATCTTCAGCGTCGTCCACCAGTCGGCGGGCAGCCCCGCCCTGGCGTGGCCGATCGCGGCCTCGAATAGCTCGGCCCAGGGGCGCGTGCCCCAGTTGGCATGGGCGAGTCGCCAGCCCTCGACGATCGAGGGCACCACCATGGACAGCGGGCCGTGGACGTTGCGGTCCTCTGCAACGCCCGGCCAGCCGAAGAGGTCGGCGGCCTGCGCGCCCGTGAGCGGATAGCGCGACGGGTCGAGGTTGCGCGAGGCGACGGGACCGCAGTCGATCACCTGCGTGCGGCCCGTCTTCGCGTCGTGCACCATCATGAAGCCGATGCCGCCGAGGCCGGAGTTCCACGGCTCGAGCGCAGCGAGGCAGGACGCGGTGGCGATCGCGGCGTCGATCGCGGAGCCGCCGCGCTTGAGCACCTCGGCGCCCGCGCGCGCGGCATGCATGTTCTGGCTGGCGACCACGCCGCCGCGCCCGAGCGCGACGGGCTTGCGGACGACCCAGTTCTGAACCTTCGGGTTGCTCATGCGACCACCTCAGTTGAAACGCGACGGCGCGTAGGGCGCCGGATCGATCTCCGGCGCGGACCCGCCGACGAGGTCGGCGGCGAGCTTCCCGCCGCCGCAGGCGAAGGTCCAGCCGAGCGGGCCGTGTCCCGCGTTGACGAAGACGCCGGGCACGCGCGTCGCGCCGACGAAGGGCGAGCCGTCCGGCGACACGGGGCGCAGGCCCGTCCAGAACGTCGCGCCCTTGCGCTCGGCCTGGCCAGCGAGGTCGGGCAGGACCGAGGTCGCCGTGCGCAGCACGTTGCGCGCGCGCCGCTCGTTCATCTCGGGGCTCCAGCCCGCAAACTCCGCCGTGCCGGCGAGGCGCAGCACGCCGGCGAAGGGCGCGATCGCGATCTTCAGCCCGTCGTCCATGATCCCCATGCGCGGCGCGCCGTTCCAGCCCTCGAGCGGGACGCTGGCCGAGTAGCCCTTCACGGGGTTGATCCAGATCCTGAGGCCGAGCGGCCGCGCGAGCGCCGGCGTCCAGGCCGCGGCGGCGAGCAGCAGCGCGTCGGCCTCGACGCGGCCGCGATCGGTGCGCAGTGCCGCGAAGCGCCCAGCCTCGGTCTCGATGCCCTCGACGGCCTCGCCGTAGCGCCAGGCGATGCCGCGCGCCGCGCCGAGCGCCGCGAGCGCGCAGGTGAATGCATGCGCGTCGCCGTACTCGTCGTCGGGATAGAGGACGCTGCCGGCAAGCTGGTCGCCGACCTGCGCCAGCGCGGGCTCGCGCTCCAGCGTCGCGGCGCGGTCGAGCACGTCGTGCGGCACGCCGAACCGCGCGATCATGCGCGCGAAGCCGGCCTGCGCGTCGACCTGCGCCTGGTCGCGGAAGATCTTCATCGTTCCGTTGGCGCCGAACGGGTAGTCGATGCCGGTGGACGCGCGCAGCGCGCGCAGCCGCGCGAGGCTGTACTGGGCGAGCGCGGCGCAGGCGAGCGTGTTGCGCCTCCAGGCCTCGTGGCGCGAATTGGCGAGGAAGCGCAGTCCCCAGCCGACCATCCCCGGCACCGCGGAAGGGCGCAGCAGGAAGGGCGAGTCCTCCTTGCCGAGATAGTGGACGAGCTTCGCCACGATGCCTGGCGCGTTCCACGGATCCGGCTGGCTCGGCACGACGAGGCCGCCATTGGCGAAGCTCGTCTCGAGGCCGGGGCCCTCGCGCCGCTCGACCACGGTCACGTCGTGGCCTGCCTCGCGCAGGTACCAGGCGGAGGAGACGCCGGAGAGCCCGGCGCCGACGACGACCACGCGCATCCGGTCAGTCCAGCCGCGGGAAGACGGGTGGCACAGCGCGCTCGTAGGCGCGCGCCACGCGCAGCACCACGGCCTCGCCATGCATCGGCCCGACGACGTGCAGCCCCACCGGCAGGCCGTCCGATGCGAAGCCGCAGGGCACGGACGCGGCGGGCTGGCGCGTCATGTTGAACGGGTAGGTGAAGGGGCTCCAGTCCATCCAGGTCCGCTGGCCGGGCTCGCTGAAGTCCTGGCCCGCGGCGAAGGCGGGCATCGGCATCATCGGCGTGACGAGCACGTCGAAGCGCTGGTGGAACGCGCCCATCGCGCGGCCCATCGCCATGCGCGTGGCGTCGGCGGCGTACCAGTCGTCGATGGAGACGCGCTCGCCGATCTCCATCATCGCGACCAGGCCGGGATCGAGCAGGCCGAGGCGCTCGCGCGGCAGCAGCCGGCGCAGCCGCGCCGCGGCGCTCGCCCACATCGCGAGCATCGCCTCGGCATGGTCGGGAAGGGCGGGATCGACCTCCTCGACCTCGGCGCCGATCGCCGCCAGCGTCCGCACGGCGGCCTCGACGCGCGCGGCGACGTCGGGATGCACGCGCGCGCGGCCGCCCAGCGTGCGGCTGTAGCCGATGCGCAGCCCGCGCACGCCGCCCTCGATGCCCTCGAGCCAGTCGCGCCCGTCGAAGGGCAGGCCCGTGGGATCGCGCGGGTCGGGGCGCTGGAGCGCGTTGAGCATGATCGCGGAATCGCGCACGCAGCGCGTCAGCGGCCCGATATGCGAGACGGCGCGGAACGGGCTCGCGGGATAGGCGGGCACGCGCCCGAACGTCGCCTTGATGCCGAAGACGCCGGTGAAGGCCGCGGGGATGCGCACCGAGCCCGCGCCGTCCGAGCCCTGGTGCAGCGTGCCGAAGCCGCAGGCCGCGGCGACGGCCGCGCCGCCCGAGCTGCCGCCCGGCGTGCGCCCCGCGTTCCAGGGGTTGCGCGTGATTCCGGTCAGCGGCGAATCGGTCAGGCCCTTCCAGCCGAACTCCGGCGTCGTGGTCAGGCCGATGAACATCGCCCCCGCCTCGCGCAGCGCGACGACGGGCGAGCTCTCCTCGATCGAGGGCACGGGGTCGACGGCGCGCGAGCCGCGCTGGTTCGGCCAGCCGCGCACGGGCGACAGGCCCTTGATCGTCGTCGGCATGCCGTCGATCGGCGAGAGCGGCCGGCCCTCCGCGTGGCGGCGCTCGGACTCGCGCGCCATGGCGAGCGCTCCCTCCTCGTCGACGAGGGCGAAGGCGTTGAGGCGCGCGTCATGGCGCCGGATGCGCGCGATCGCCGCCCGCGCCGCCTCGACCGGCGAAAGCCGCCGGGCCGCGAAGGCCGCGCCGAGCGCCTCCGCCGTCATCTCGCATGGATCGCTCAAGGGCTCCCCCGGGGGCTCGCGGGCAATTGCCTCGCATCCTAGACCGCCGCTCGCGCCGCGCGGAAGGTTCGCGCGGCGCGGGTTGATGTGCCCGCGACGGGCGCCCATATCGGCTTGCATCCGGGGCGCCCGTCGCGGGCCCCGGCCAACCGCTTGCCTCGCAGAGGGAGCCCGCATGCCGCGCCTGCAGATCTTCAACCATCCGCTCCTCCTCGGCTTCGAGGAGTTCGAGCGCACCCTCGAGCGCATCGCCAAGTCCGGCGACGGCTATCCCGCTACAACATCGAGCAGCGCGGCGAGAACGGCATCCGCATCACCCTCGCGCTCGCCGGGTTCTCGGCCGCCGACCTCAGCGTGCATGTCGAGGACAACCAGCTCGTCATCCGCGGCCGGCAGGAGGAGCCCGAGGGCCGGGTCTATCTCCATCGCGGCATCGCCGCGCGCCAGTTCCAGCGCAGCTTCGTCCTCGCCGACGGGCTGGAGGTGACCGGCGCCACGCTCGACAATGGCCTGCTCGACATCGACCTCGAGCGCCCGCCCGCCGCGACGCGCGTGCGCCGCATCGAGATCCGCGACATGGATGCCCCGGCGCGCAAGCCGGGCGGCGCGTGACGGAGGGACCGATGCGCATGGACGACGAGCCGGGGCGCGAGTTCATCCGCCTATCGCCCGAGGATTTCGCGGCGCTGGGGATCGACCAGGTCGCTTATGTCCGCGAGCGGCCCGCGGGCGAGGGGCTGCGCTTCGAGATCCACGCCGCCGATGGCGACACCGTCGCCGAGGCCGAGACGCGCGACCTCGCCTATGCGGCCGTGCTGCGCCATGGCCTGGTGCCGGTCAGCCTGCACTGACCGGCTGCGCCGCCCTCAGGCGGCGGAGGCTTGCTGCTCGACGAGGAGGGCGTAGAGCGCCTCGCGGGTCTCCGACCCGCGGAGCTTCTCGCGCATCTGGCGGTCGCGCAGCAGGCGCGAGACTCGGGCCAGCGCCTTGAGGTGGTCGGCCCCGGCCGTGCCCGGCGCCAGCAGCAGGAAGATCAGGTCGACCGGCTGCTCGTCGATCGCCTCGAAGTCGATCGGCCGCTCGAGTCGCGCGAACATGCCGACCAGCTTGCCGAGATTGGGCAGCTTGCCGTGAGGGATGGCGACGCCGTCGCCGACGCCCGTCGTGCCGAGCCGCTCGCGCTCGAGCAGGACGTCGAAGATCGCGCGCTCCTGCTCGCCGGTCAGCTCGGCGGCGCGCCGCGCGAGCTCCTGCAGGGCCTGCTTCTTGCTGGTCGCCTTCAGCGAGGCGACCACGGCGGCCGGCGTCACGAGGTCGGTGATTTCCATGGGTTCTGCTTCTTGTCTGGCCGGGCGCGGCTGGGCCATCAGTCGCAGGGCAGGGGCCCGGCGTCGATCCAGCCGATCGAGCCGTCGGGGCGGCGATGGAGGACGCCATAGCCGCCATGGCTGCTGTTGCGGAAGAGGAGCACCGGTTCGTCCGCGAGGTCCATCCGGAGCACGGCTTCCGGCAGGCTCAGCGTGGCGACCTGGTGGGTGGTCTCGGCGATGATCGCCGGCGCGCCATGCGCGCGGTCCTCGGCGCCGCCATCGTCCAGCGCCACGCGCGCGGCGTCGACGAGGTAGCCCTGCGCGCTGGCGGGTTCGCCGGCGTCGCGCTCGGCGAGGCGGCGGCGCTCGACCAGCCGGCCCTTGTAGCGCGTCAGCCGGGTCTCCAGCCGGTGCACCGCGGAATCGAAGGCTGCATAGGCGTCCGCCGCCTCGCCATGGCTCTGCACGACCATGCCGCGGGCGGGGTGGACGACGATGTCGGCGCGGAAGAGGTGGCGCACCCGCGCGAACCCAACGCGGCCCTCGAGAGCCTGGCCGAAATGCTTCTCGACGACCGCGGCGAGGCTTGTCCCGACATGGGCCGTGAGCGCCTCGCCGACGTCGAGATGCTTGCCGCTTATGGAAAGCTGCATTGCAGGGGCCGTTTCGTCCCAAGAGGGTCGCTGATCGCGGGTCGGGGAGACCCCCGGTCTCGACGGGCGCGGGGTATAGGCCTCCGCTCCGGGGAAGTCAATTTGCCGGGTTCGCGTTGCGTTCCGCGCCTAGAGGCCGAGCGCCTTCTCCCGCCGGCGCTGCACCGAGGACGGTATGTGGAGGGCTTCGCGGTACTTGGCGACCGTGCGCCGGGCGATGTCGATGCCCTCGGCCTTGAGGATGTCCACGAGCGCGTCGTCGGACAGGACCCTAGCGGCCGTCTCGGCGTCGACCAGCGAGCGGATGCGATGGCGGACCGCCTCGGCGGAGTGGCCCTCCCCGCCGGCCGTGTCGGAGATCGAGGAGGTGAAGAAGTACTTGAGCTCGAAGACGCCATGCGGCGAGGCGAGGAACTTGCTGGTCGTCACGCGGCTCACCGTCGATTCGTGCATCTCGATGGCCGTCGCGATGTCGCGCAGGACCAGCGGGCGCATGAACTGGACGCCGTGGGCGAAGAATGCGTCCTGCTGGCGCACGATCTCGCTCGACACCTTCAGGATCGTCTGGGCGCGCTGGTGGAGCGACTTCACGAGCCAGTTCGCGGATTGCAGCTGGTCGGCGAGGAACTCCTTCTCCCCGCGGTCGCGCAGCCTGCCGTTAACACGCGCGTGGTAGCGCAGGTTCACGAGCACGCGCGGCAGCGTGTCCTGGTTGAGCTCGACGATCCAGCCGCCGCCGGAGGCCGGACGCATCAGCACGTCGGGGACGATCGGCTGCGCGGGCGCGCCGTCGAAGGCCTGGCCGGGCTTGGGGTCGAGCGCCTTGATCTCCGCGACCATCTCGGCGAGGTCGGCGGCGTCGACGCCGCAGGCCTTGAGCAGCGCCGGGATGTCGCGCCGGGCGAGCAGCGGCAGGTTGTCGAGCAGCGCCTCCATCGCCGGGTCCAGCCGGTCGCGCTCGCGCAGCTGCAGGGCGAGGCACTCGCGCAGCGAGCGCGCGCAGATGCCAGGCGGGTCGAAGCGCTGCAGCCGCGCGACGACGCGCTCGATGCGCTCGACCGGGCAGCGCAGCGCCGCCGCGACCTGAGCGGCGTCGGCCTGCAGGTAGCCGGACTCGTCGACCTGGTTGACCAGCTGCTCCGCGACGAGGCGGTCGACGGGGTCGCGTATCTCGACGGCGACCTGCTCGAGCAGGTGCTCGCGCAGCGTCTTGGCGCGCGTGAGCATGTTCTCGATCGCGAAGTCGCCGTCGTCGAAGTCCGTGCCGCCGCCGGAACCGCTGCCCATGCGCACGCCGGGGCCGTCCCAGCTGCCCCGGTCGGGGGAGTCGCCGGGCCCCTCGTCGAAGCTGTTGGAGAAATCCGCGTCGAGCGGGGCGTCGTCGCGCGGCGCGGCGTCGGCACCCGCGGCCGTGGCGCCGCCGCCGGCGATCGGGTCGAGGATCGGCGCGGCCTCGCGCTGGTCGGCGGCGCGCTCGACGGGCTCGGCGGGGCCATCGGGGTCATCGCGCTCGAGCAGCGGGTTGCGCTCGAGCTCCGTCTCGACGAAGGCGACCAGCTCGGCGTTGGAGAGCTGCAGCAGCTTGATCGCCTGCTGCAGCTGCGGCGTCATCACCAGCGCCTGCGACTGGCGCAGGTCGAGGCGCGGCCCGATGGTCCTGCCTGCTGGGGGCGGCATGGCGGTCAGCGCGCGCCCGCGCTCAAAGCGAGAAGCGCTCCCCGAGATAGACGCGGCGGACATTCGCGTCGCCGACGATCTCCTCCGGGGAGCCCTCCATCAGGACCTTGCCGTCGTGCAGGATGTAGGCGCGGTCGACGATGTCGAGCGTCTCGCGCACGTTGTGGTCCGTGATCAGCACGCCGATCCCGCGGTCCTTGAGGTGCTTGACGAGGTCGCGGATGTCGCCGAGCGCGATCGGGTCGATGCCGGCGAGCGGCTCGTCGAGCAGCATGAAGCTCGGCTGCGAGGCGAGCGCGCGGGCGATCTCGGTCCGCCGGCGCTCTCCGCCCGACAGCGCCAGCGCCGGCGTGCGGCGCAGGTGCGAGATCGAGAACTCGGCCAGCAGGTCCTCGAGCATGGCCTCGGCGCGGTCGCGGTCCTTCTCGACCACCTCGATGACCGAGCGGATGTTCTGCTCGACCGTGAGGCCGCGGAAGATCGACGCCTCCTGCGGCAGGTAGCCGATGCCCAGCCGCGCGCGCCGGTACATCGGCAGGCCGGTGACGTCGACGCCGTCGAGGCTGATCGTGCCGTAGTCGGGCGTGAGCAGGCCCGTGATCATGTAGAAGCAGGTCGTCTTGCCGGCGCCGTTGGGCCCGAGCAGGCCCACCGCCTCGCCGCGCTGGACGCGCAGGCTGGCCTCGCGCACGACCGGGCGCTTCTTGAACTGCTTGCCGAGCTTGGTCGCGACGAGGCCGCGATTGTCGGCGACCAGCGTCGGTCCCGCGGCGGAGGCGGCTTGCGGGGTCTGGCTCGTGCTCATCGTCTCTGCGTCCCTTCGCCCTGCCGGTCCGGCACGAAAAGCCCGCGCACGCAGGACGAGCCGGTGCCCGGCCTGCAGCCCAGCTTGTAGAGTCCGTTGTTGAGGTTCAGCTCGAGGAAGTCGCCATTCGCCTGGCTCGAGCCGCGCGTGAGCTTCACCGCGCCCGTCAGCAGGGCGAGGCCGGTCTTCGCGTTGTAGACGCCCTTCTCGCCCTGGGCGATCTCGCCCGGCGTGGTGACGATCACGTTGCCGAATGCCTCGACGCGGTCGAGGCGCTGGCCCGAGCCGGGTTCGCCGGGCAGTGCGGCGGCGCCCGGCTGGCGCTGCTGCTGCGGCGCGGGCCGCGCCTGGCCCTGCGCGGGCGCGTCCTCGAAATAGGCGGCGAGCGTGTCGCCGGCGATGCGCCGTCCGTCGCGGCTCGCCACCAGCGCGTCGCCGCGCGCGACGGCCATGCGCTTCAGCTCCCAGTACTCGATGCTCTCGCGCGCCGTGATCTCCTGCTCCGGCGTGACGATGCGCATCGACCGGCCGGTCAGCACGACGATGCCGCTCGAGACGTCGTAGACGCCGTTGTCGGCGAAGGCGCGCTGCGTGGCCGTGGTCAGGCGCACCGATCCGGTCGCGGTGTAGCGGTAGATCTCGGTGCCGCCGCCCTCCGGCTGGCGGTAGAAGGCGGTCAGCGTCTCCGCCTCGATCGTCTTTTCGCCCTGCGTCACGCGCGCCGCGCCGCGCGCGATGTAGCGCATGTTCTCGCGGTCCCACTCGATGCCGTCGCGCGCGACGATCTCGATCGGCGGGCCGCCGCCCGGCAGCGGCGACTGGGCGCCCGCCGGCGCCTGCGCCAGCGCCGCGACCAGCGCCGCGCCGAGGAGGAGGGCGCGCGCCTTCATCGCGGCACGATGCCCGGCCGCGACTGGCCGGGCTCCTGCGGGAAGAAGACGATGCGCGATTCGCCGAGCAGCAGGATGCGCGCGCCCTTCGCCTCGAGGCGGAAGCCCTCGCCATGCAGCTCGGTGTCGGGCCCCTGGCCATGCACGGGGGCGTCGCCCTCGGCGTCGCCGGGGGAGAGGAAGACCCGCGCGCGCGCCGTGCGCAGCTGGTAGCCGCGGTCGTGGAACACCGACACGTCGCCCGCGAGGTCCAGGGTCTCCGCGGCCTTGTCGTAGACGCCCTGCCGTGCCTCGATCGCGATCCACGATCCGGCGGAGAGCAGGATGTCGCCCTTGGGGTCCTCGAGCTCGGTGAGCGGGCTGCCGCTGGCGCCCTGCGTCGCGAGCCGCGCGGTCACCGTGAAGGGCTGGTTCTGCGCGTCGATGCCGACGTAGCGCGGCGCCTCCATCTTGAGGTTCTCGAGGTCCTCGGGCTTCACCACGACCTTCGGGATGGCGAAGCGCTGGTCGTCGGGGCTGAGGCGCGACCACATCAGCACGAGCATGACCAGCGCCACCGCGGCCGCCGGCAGCAGGATCTTGAGCGAGACGACGACCTGGCTGCGCAGCGCGCTGTGGCGCGGGGCGATGCGCGGCACGACGCTGCGCAGGCGGCCGCCGCTGCGCGCCGCCGCGGCGGCCTGTGGCGGCTCCTTCGCGGGCGCGGCGGTCCCGGCGCTCATGCGACGCCCGCGCGCAGGAGGTCGTGCATGCGCACCATGCCCACCGGCCGGTCGCCCTCGACGACGACGAGCTGCGTCACCTTGCGGTCGTTCATCAGGCCGATCGCCTCCGCGGCGAGCGCGGCCGGGCGGATGGTCTTCGGCGCCTGGTTCATGACCTGCTCGACATGCCGGTCGAGGAGATGGGGGCTCATGTGCCGGCGCAGGTCGCCGTCGGTGACGATGCCGCACAGGAGCCCGTCGCGATCGACGACGACGACGCAGCCGAATCCGCGCGCGGTCATCACGATCAGCGCGTCGCCCATGCGCGTGCCCGTCGCGACGACGGGCATGTCGGCGGCGCCGTGCATCAGGTCCCCGACGCGCTGCAGCTGCTTGCCGAGCTTGCCGCCGGGATGGAAGACGCGGAACTGCTCGGCCGTGAAGCCCTTGCGCCCGAGCAGCGCGACCGCGAGCGCGTCGCCCAGCGCCAGCATCGCGGTCGTCGAGGTCGTGGGCGCGAGGCCCATCGGGCAGGCCTCGGGCATGCCGGGCAGGATCAGCGCGACGTCGGCGGCCTGCGCGAGGGTCGAGCCCGGGCGCGACGTGATGGCGACCAGCGGGATCGCGAAGCGCCGAGAATGGGCGAGGAGGTCGGCGAGCTCTGGCGTCTCGCCCGAATTGGACAGCGCGAGGATCGCGTCGCCCCCGGCGATCATGCCGAGGTCGCCGTGGCTCGCCTCGCCGGGATGGACGTACTGGGCGGGCGTGCCGGTCGAGGCGAGGGTCGCGGCGATCTTGCGCCCGACGAGGCCGGACTTGCCCATGCCCGAGACGATCACGCGCCCGGTGGTCGCGGCGAGCAGGTCGAGGGCGCGCGTGAAGCTGGCGTCGAGCATGCGGCCGAGCTGCGCGAGCGCCTCGGCCTCGAGCGCGAGCACGCGCCGTCCAGCCTCGAGGTCGGCAGCCGAGGCGCCGGCCGTCGCGGCCCCCGCGGTCCCGGCCGTCATCGCGTGGTCGCCGGGGACCTGGCCGGCTGCGCGGGCGCGGGGTATGCGAGATGCTCGATCATGACGGCAAACTGGCCCCGGCGTTGCCTGAGGGCAAGAACTATGCCGATGGTCGATTAAAGATCGTTGAAGCCCGGCGTCCAATGCGGGGCGTCAATGGGCGAAGATGTCGGTCTCCGCCCAGCCCATGAGGTCGAGCCGTGCGCGCACGGGAAGGCAGGCGAACAGGTCCTGCGCGAGGCCAGCGCGGCCTTCGCGCGCCAGCATCGCGTCGAGCCGCTGCCTGATCGCGTGGAGGTGGATGACGTCGGCGGCCGCGTACTTCATCTGAGCCGGGCTGAGCTCCGCCGCGCCCCAGTCGGAGGATTGCTGCTCCTTGCTGAGCTCGACGCCGATCAGGTCGCGCGCGAGGTCCTTGAGCCCGTGCCGGTCGGTGAAGGTCCGGACGAGGCGGGAGGCGATCTTGGTGCAATAGACGGGGCCGGGCATGACGCCGAGGTTGTGCGAGATGGCGGCGAGGTCGAAGCGCGCGAAGTGGAAGATCTTGAGCACCTTCGGCTCGCCGAGCAGCGCGCAGAGCCGCGGCGCGGCATAGGGGCCGCGCGCGAAGCGCACCAGATGGACATGGCCGTCGGCGCCGCAGAGCTGCACGAGGCAGAGCCGGTCGCGCATCGGGTTGAGCCCCATCGTCTCGGTATCGATGGCGATCGAGGCCCCGAAGTCGAGGCCGGCAGGCAGGTCGCCCTCGTGCAGTTCGATGGACATCGTTCCTCGACGCGAGAAGTTCCCCGGCGGGAGGCGCATGCGCCCGGCGGTGGATGGTGCGCGGCGGGCGCGCCGGCGATTCCTCGCGGGATCGTCGGCGCCCCGTCGCTACGCGGCTGGTGCCCGAGAGAAGACTCGAACTTCCACGACCTTGCGGCCACTAGAACCTGAATCTAGCGCGTCTACCAATTCCGCCACCCGGGCCCGCGCTCGCCCGCGGCGGCCTCTCGGCCTCCGGAGCGCGGCGTTCAGTAGCCAAGCGGCGCGGGCGCGTCAATGCAATGTCGCGTCAGCGTCGTCGATTCCGGGCCGCGCCGGCCGTCCTTGACCGTCCACGGGAGGGGGCTATAAGCGGCGGCATCGAGTTCGAGGGGAGTGCCCGATGCGGAATGCAGCGCGCCGAGTGACCGTCTTCGGCGGTTCGGGGTTCGTCGGCCGCCATGTCGTCCGGCGCCTCGCCGCGCGCGGCGACGTCGTGCGGGTCGCCGTGCGCGATCCCGTCGCGGCTGCCTTCCTCAAGCCCATGGGCAATGTCGGCCAGGTCGTGCCGATGCGGGTCGAAATCGCCGACGCGGGCGCGGTCGCCGAGGCGCTGCGCGGCGCGGATACCGCCATCAACCTGGTCGGCATCCTGCGCGAGACAGGCCGCCAGCGCTTCGACGCGGTGCAGGGCGAGGGCGCCGAGCGCCTCGCCGCCGCCGCGCGCGACGCCGGGGTCGCGCGCTTCGTGCAGGTCTCCGCGATCGGCGCCGACGCGGCGTCCGATTCCGCCTATGCGCGCAGCAAGGCCGCGGGCGAGGCCGGCGTGCGACGGCATTATCCCGACGCGCCGATCCTGCGCCCCTCCGTCGTGTTCGGCCCCGAAGACGACTTCTTCAACCGCTTCGCCCAGCTCGCCCAGCTCGCGCCGGCGGTGCCGCTGGTCGGCGGCGGGCACACGCGCTTCCAGCCCGTCTACGTGGGCGACGTCGCGGATGCCGTGCTGCGCGTGCTCGATTCGCCCGCGGCGTCGGGTCGCATCTACGAGCTTGGCGGGCCGCGCACGATGACCTTCCGCGAAGTGATCGAGTTCGTGCTCGTGCAGACCGGCCGCCGGCCCGCGCTCGTGAACCTGCCCTTCGGCGTCGCGTCGATGCTGGCCGCCATCATGGAGAAGCTGCCCGCGCCGCAGCTGACCCGCGACCAGGTCCGGCTGCTGCGCCGCGACAACGTCGCGGCGCAAGGCGCGCCCGGCCTGCGCGAGCTCGGCATCGAGCCGACGCCCGTCGAGGCCGTGGTCCCCGCCTACCTGGAGATCTACCGCCGCGGCGGCCGCTACGCCGCCGGCCGCGCGGCCTGACCGGGGACGAGGCGATGGCGCCCCCCCTCGTCGTCGCCGCGCGCAAGCCCAGGCGCAGCCTGCTCTTCGTGCCGGGGCTGCGCCCCGAGCTGGTCGCCAAGGCCGATGCCGCCGGGCCGGACCTCGTGTGCATCGACCTCGAGGATGCCGTCGCGCCGGACCGCAAGGCCGAGGCGCGCGCGGCCACCTTCGCGGCGCTGGCCGCAGGCCCCGCGATGCGCGCCGAGCTGCTGGTGCGCATCAACGGCCTATCGACCCCTGCCGGGCTCGAGGACCTGCTCGCGCTGCTGCGCGTGCCGTCGCCGCCGGCGGGCATCATGGTGCCCAAGACGCGCGCCGCCGCGGAGATCCGCGTCCTCGACGACCTCGTCTCCGCCGCGCCGTCGCTCGAGCTCCTCGAGCTCCACGTGATCATCGAGGCCAATGACGGCCTCGCCGATGCGCAGGCGATCGCGCGCGCGAGCCGGCGCGTCGCCTCGCTGCTGTTCGGCGCGGTCGACATGTCGGCGGAGCTCCGCTGCGCCAACGCCTGGGAGCCGCTGCTCTATGCGCGCGCGCGCGTCGTGCACGCCGCCGCCTCGGCCGGCATCGACGTGCTCGACGTGCCCTTCCTCGACCTCGCCGACGAGGCCGGCCTCGCGCGCGAGGCCGCGGCCGCGGCGGCGATGGGCTTCGGCGGCAAGGCCGCGATCCATCCGCGCCAGCTCGCCGCGATCCACGACGCCTTCACGCCGTCGGCGGAGCAGGTCGAGCGCGCGCGGCGCATCGTCGCGGCCTACGAGGCGTCGGAGTCGGGCCTCGTCGTGCTCGATGGCCGCCTCGTCGAGCTTCCCGTCGTGCGCGCGATGTACAGGCTGCTCGCCTCGGCCGCATGAATGCCCGGCATCGGCGCGCCGCGGTTGACATCGATTCCGCGTTGCACCATGTTCCGTACTACAGAGGTCTCGCGATTGCGCAAGACCGTTCGTGGCCGCGACAGGCCTCGTCCGTTCGTTTCCGAGAAACGCCTCCCACACGTCTTTCCCATCTGCGCACGGGGCGGACAACAAGCGCCCCCCTCACGCGGCGCGCGCCCGAAGGCGCGCGCTCCCCACCAGGGGCGCAGCAAGGACTCCTTCAAGTGACCGACCAGACTTTCGCTTCCCTCGGCGTGTCCGAGACGCTTCTGCGCGCGCTCTCCGCCGCGCGCTTCGAGACGCCTACCCCAATCCAGACCAAGGCCGTGCCCGTGGTGCTCTCCGGCCGCGACGTGCTGGGCATCGCCCAGACCGGCTCCGGCAAGACCGCGGCCTTCGCGCTGCCGATGCTCCAGCGCCTCGCCGGCCTGCGCGCCCAGCGCCCCGGCGCGCCCGCCGGCCTGATCCTCGCGCCGACGCGCGAGCTCGCCATCCAGATCGCGGAGACCATCTCGCGGCTGGGCGGCGGCACCGGGCTGCGCCACTGCGTCATCTGCGGCGGCGTGTCCGAGAACCGGCAGATCGAGCAGCTGCGCCGCGGCGTCGAGATCGTCGTCGCGACGCCGGGTCGCCTGATCGACCTCGCGCGCCAGAACCACGTGCGCTTCGACCACGTGCAGGTCTTCGTCCTCGACGAGGCCGACCGCATGCTCGACATGGGCTTCATCCGCGACGTGCGCCGCATCGTCGCGGCGCTGCCCGCGCAGCGCCTGTCGCTGCTCTTCTCGGCGACCATGCCTGCCGAGGTCGCGCAGCTCGCGGCCGGGCTCCTGCGCGAGCCCGTGCGCATCGACCTCGCCCCGGCGAACGTCACGGTCGACCGCATCGACCAGCGCATCCTGATGGTCGACGCCTCGCGCAAGCGCGCGGTGCTGCTGCGCCTGCTCGAGGACCCGGCCTGCGCGCGCGTGCTCGTCTTCACGCGCACCAAGCACGGCGCCAACCGCGTCGCGCGCCAGATCGAGGAGCACGGCATCCCGACCGCGGCCTTCCACGGCAACAAGTCGCAGAACGCCCGCCAGGCGGCGCTCGGCGCCTTCGCGCAGGGCCGCATCCGCGTGCTCGTCGCGACCGACATCGCCGCGCGCGGCATCGACGTGCCGAACATCAGCCACGTGATCAACTTCGACCTGCCGGTCGAGGCCGAG
>Ga0194133_10005971_pt1 | contig 15238 bp, 13 predicted proteins | sample TA2KigOf40mmetaG_FD_155448 | JGI IMG/M metagenome (GOLD analysis project Ga0194133, IMG submission 155448) | Freshwater microbial communities from Lake Tanganyika, Tanzania - TA2015055 Kigoma Offshore 40m | ecosystem: Environmental > Aquatic > Freshwater > Lake | place: Tanzania: Lake...
AGTGGCTGTGGCCTAGGTTAACCCGAGCTTAATATTTATTTTTCAGCCTTAGCCAAGAAAAACTGAAAAAGCAGCCCAACCCACCTCTTGTCCTCGTACAAGTGACAACCCGAGCAGCAAAATAATTATCCAAATTCGGGTCTCAGGTTAGTTGAGCCACGGCTTCCTTCAGAGATAGGTAAAACTTAGGCTGAAGCTTGACAGCCCTGGCCGATTTTATTTATTTTTTAATTATATCTAAGGTAATTTTAGCCTGTCCCTAATGTCCAAATCTAATATTTTTCAATCTGTGCCTGGGGTCAATAATAATGGTTCAATCCCACCCTTGGCCCTGGTGCTGCGCAAGTTTGCAGCTCCATTTCACATGACTCCAAACCAGCCCGCCTGAGCCCGGTATACCCGTAGCCCCAAACTCCAGTTCCATTACTTTTTCTGTAATATCCATTCCCCACTGCTGCCTTGCCGTTGCCCCTCACCCGGTGTTCACTATTTAGAGTTCAACTTGTCTTTAACCCCAATTCCCTGAGAGCTCACAAGTAAGCACCTCAAGGTGCTCGAGAAAAATTGCTTTAAGCTCGAGTCATGTCCCTCGCACACGGAAATCTTTAGTAAAAGGCGAAAGATTTATTCGAGTGAGCGAAGAACTCGAGAATGATTGTTTTAGGCAACTTTACTCGATCCAGAGATTTGCAAGGAAATTCAATGCTGACTTCGAATATCGGTATGGCAACTACTGCTAAAGCCTTCTTAATTTTATATAAAAAAACATTTGATTGGACACGTGCATTATTTCTAAAAATATAATAAAGTACAATTTTATTACTTAAAAAACTGTTTAAAAACCATAAAATGTTAAAAATTGTGAAGGCGTTTCTAGCGCCATCTGTTGACAAAATTAACAACTCCATTAAAAACGTTTTTTTCCTTTCATCCTTTTCCCTGTTGTTTTGGAGTGTTAAAATCTAAAATAGTTTTTAGGGAAGCAAAACAACAATACTGTAACTAGAATGGTTTAAAGATTAAAGTCTTAAAGTTATAAAATATCAACAAATAATTTAATCAAAAACTTGACACTAAGTCATTCATGTTGTAGAAGTTTTCCCTTAAGCTTCCAATTCAAAAGCCAAGATTGTAAAGCAAAAAAGTTATTTTAAGAAGGTTTCAAGTTTAAGTTAGTCTATTAAGTATATAATCCAATAACACTTTTTAATTTTGTATCATTTTCACGCCTTTTTGAAGGTTTGTTTACAAAGGTGAAGTAGCCGCATAAATATGGCTTGTTTTGAAAGAAATCATTTTTTGTTTTGTTCATAGAAATAGCCTAGCCTAGCCAACGCTCACAAACCGACGCCGCGGCCACGTTTTATTTAAATAATAATATTTTTGCTTTTTAAATTTTTTTTAAATTAATTAATAAATTGTATTTTTTAAATTAATTTTTTCAACATATCTTTTTTGTGAATATTTCATTATTTTTTGAAATATGCCTCAAATTTGTGATCCCACCTTCCAAGTTCCAAGACCGCAGAGCATATTTCTGACTTGAAGTAATTCGACCCAGAATTTTCTTTACCCAATCCAAAGGAACCCATTGGGTATTTTTTTCGATCCAAGCACTGAATGACCTTTGTCCTAAACCTAAAGCAATCCTTTCCGGAGAAAAGACCACTTATTTCGAATTGTTGTAGAGGTTTTGTTGCCTAAACTAGCCCACGTGTTTCCGCAGAGGACAATGAATCACAGATATATCAAGTTGTGGAATTTGAAGTCTTTGATAAAGTCAATTGGGATCGAAAATATTTTTTAAAGCCGCCAAAAAAAGTCTAGCTGGAGCGGCGCGGCCGCAGTGCTGTTTTACTCAGATTCAGATACAAATAAAGAGGTCACCCGACTTCTTGGTTGATTGTCGCTAACGAAAGCTAGAAATTAAACCAAGTATTTAGCTCGTCCAAGCTAAGGGAAAACTTTCTGCAAAGGTGAGAAATATCCCACTCTTTACCAGGTTTGAAAGTTTGATAAATTTCAACTTTTAGCGACAAAATAAGACATATTTCTAAGTCCAAGTAAGGACTAAAGTGGTTGAACTTTCAGCATTGGTCTTCTGGCAATAATAAATGCTTATTTTACAAACATATTTCTATGAAAAATCACTCGTTTTATTTAACCCATTTTAATTGCATGAAATTTTAGAAATGGCCAAAGTTCATGTTTGCAACGTCCTGGTTCTCGACAACCCGTCGTCATTCATGTCAAAATTAGAGTTTGAAATCACATTTGAATGCATCGAGGATTTGCCAGAAGATTTGGTAAGATGAAGTTTCCATTTTGTCTATCTATAAATAGTCTTGAGAATGACTGGCCAAGCTAATATCCAAGTTATGTGCATTCATTTTATTTTCAAGGAGTGGAAAATAATCTACGTCGGATCTGCCGAGTCTGAGGAATTTGACCAAGTAAAAAAGCTGTTTGACTTTCTAATCAATTTTCATCTTGGTTTTGATCGAATTGTTTCCACTCTTAAGGTACTTGATACAGTATATGTTGGTCCCGTGCCAGAGGGTCGACACAAATTTGTTTTCACCGCTGACTCTCCCAATCCAGAAAAAATCCCCACTTCAGACGTAGTCGGAGTAACTGTCATTTTACTAACTTGCTCATATAGGTATAGGTTTCGAGGGAAGACTTTTAAGTTCATAGTTTAAGCAATTTTTTTGTGTTTCAGGAGTCAAGAATTTATTCGTGTTGGATACTACGTAAGTAACGAATATACTGAGCCGGAGTTGCAAGAGACGCCACCCGAACAACCGGTTTTTTCCAAGTTGACAAGAAATATTCTCGCATCCAATCCTAGGTAAGAGAAAAATTGTCTTTATAAAAACTCATTCGTTTGTTTTAAGTCTTAAAAATCATTTCTTTCTAGAGTAACCAAGTTCAAGATCAATTGGGGCGATAGTCCAACTGATCCCAACGGAGATGCCTCCAACACAAACGAGAACGGAGCAGATGTTGACAGTGGGGAAGCTGCCGGGTCTGACGAAGAAAATAGACCGCCCCCACCTCCTCCAAATCCGTATCTCCCAGAGCACTTGGAGAGGCCGAATCCACTTCCTTTACAAAAGGACCCCATGCTGGTAACCAAATAACTTTTAATTTGCTCCCAGCCTCTTTCATTTTCAGGCCAGGCGAATCTACTCTTTGTCTCTTCAAATATAGACTGATTTTGAAGAAACAAATTTTGACCTTTTTATTTCCTTTTAAGGACTCTCCTTTAAAGGGAAATGTTCTTCGACACATGGAAGAGAGCAATTCTTGTCAGTCTGACACGATGGATTTTGATTGAGGCTTATCTGGTCTTTTCAGCAGCGCTAGCATTTCCACTTATTTCCGTAGATTGATTATAATTAAAATTTCTTAGTTTTTTCACTATTCCATTTTTTGTATAATTGTTAAATAAACAAGAGCGTTCAAGATACTTTCCTTTTTTTATATTGTTGCCTTAAAATTCAATAGAATACCGCCAACTAAGATCTATATTTTTCCTTCAAACATAGGATACAGATATATTATCACTAACACGAACACTTAATTTTAGTGGAGATGGTACTGAATCAAAAGACTAGGAATTTCCAGATGACGAACTTCAACAATTGTTTGAAAGGGCACTAAAATTGGTTCTGTTAGTCTTTCGTATTTTTGTTCAGATATCCTTATTTTGAAAACATAAAAAGAAGAAACACCAACAAAAACAAACATTAACATTTAATAGGGTGGAGGTTGAAAACATATTTTCCAGCATTGTTTGTATGGGGTAAACTGAAAAAGTTTGTAAGTAAGAAAAACTTAGAATTTTCATATGAAAACATTGATCAATCGACATTTCAGATTTTTATTGCTTCGATCCCTAAAAATTGTAAGCGTCTACCGGATGCTTGTAAACAGATTCAATGCAGACTTTGATTCCTAATTGAAAAACATATAAGAATAGAATTGAGGAGGAGGATGCTGATTTATTAAGGTTAATTTTACCTTTTGTGATCTAGCTTTTGAGAAGACGTTCCAGAATCGAAGCGTTTCATCTCCTGCACCCGTGACAATGGACTCGCCGTCTATGAAAAGTTAACCATTATTAGAAAGTTTGCGTTTAAGTAACTTTTAAGAAACTGGTAAATCTAATCTCACCTGGACTCATTGCTAAATACAGAACTCTGTACGAATGACCTGTTAATTTAGCTACCTGGACTAGACTAGGGTATTTCCAAACAAGAATCTGTAAGTGGGCAAAAATTTACATTTAGAAATCTCAAGCTAAAAAAGAACAACAGTTGAAATTTACTTGGTTTTGTGAGTATCCATGAGTTGATACAAGCTCAGAGGCATGCTTGGACCAAGCAAGATTGCAAACTTGAGAGCCTGTGTCTACGCATTGCATGGCTTGACCTAAAAATAATGTTTTGGGATTATGTAATAAAATAAAGCAAAAAAATATGAGTCTATGAACCTGTAAGGGTATTCCAGAACCTAATACACCTGTCAGCGGTCCCACCTCCTGAGGCTAGAAGTCCATGGTGATGGGGGGACCAAGCGATTGCTTTAACAGCAGCAATGTGATCAGTAAATGTGTAGACTGGTTGTCTGAAATTTATACATAATTGACACTCAAAGTTTTGTAATCGATTTTGAAAATTTGCTGGTACTGCCATTAGAAAAACTTTACTCACGTAGTTGTAAAATTACTGGTGTTATTTAAAAGCCTTGGAATTGCAGCGGCAGAGTGCGCTGATCCACTAGTGCTTAGATTCCAAATAAAAAGCTTGTTATCATTTCCACCAGATGCTAAGTAAGAATTGTCTGGAGACCACTTTAGGCCGCAAACCTAAAGAGCAAAAACTTGGTTTTATTGTTTATTCGAGAAAAGCTTTCGATTGAGGAATCATTACCTCTTGTCGATGTCCTTCCAGTTTTTTCCCCGGAACAGTCGATGATTGTCTTATGTCTCTTTGAAAAATGAGTCTATCTCTTGAACCAGAACTAATGCAGTCGCCGTTCCAAGCAAGAGCACCAACTCTTGCAGAGTGGCCATCAAGAACAGTGACTTTTTTGCTTGCTGCTACGTCCCAAATTTGAACATTTCCTCTGTGTGTACCGACAGCAACGAGATTACCCTTTAAATAAATGAAATTTCTTCAAACTTTATAAAAGTACATTGAAAATTGCTATCTTTTTTTCTCAAAAGCTTACAAACAAACAAACCCTGCCATATAAATCGAAAATATTTTACCCTCTCTGCCCAGGCTACGGATGTAACCGTGTCAGCTTCAGGAGTAAGGTCGCACAATCTTGTGACCTGGGAGGTGCATGCTGACCATAGGTAAACACAGGATCCAAGGCCAACAGAAAGCACATTTTGGGAAGACCAATCCACCAAATTGAGGTAAAAGTCGTCAGCAAGTTCTAATAAATGCATCCAGACGAATTATTTCTTTTATTCATGGAATTTCATAAGGGTTATTTTTTAGTCCACAAACCTGGAGCGTCAAGAACCTTAAAAGGAAGTTTGGAAATCTTTCTTGTAGCTTTTCTTGGGGACCGTAGGAGCTTCTGTGATTTTGAGCTAATCGGGGTTAAGCTGTAAGGCGAGGAGGCCTCATTTATGAAATTTACTCGCCTAAAAAAAAGTAACCAAAGGAGATAGATAAAGTAAGGGAAATGTTTCATTGGGAAGTTCAGCTTTAAAATTTTTACCTTGTTTTGTAAGTAAACAGGTTTCTGGAGGACGGCGAGGCCTTTTTCCCACTGTTCTGTGCGTACAAATTTGTTCTACGTTCGTCTACAGAGGAAGGTGATCCACCACTATTTTCAGTGGCAATGTTGTAATTTGTCAGAGCATCTTTACAATCCTCTATCTCTGCCCCTAGAATTTCGTTTCGCAGAAGCGACGAGTAGGTGAGAACCGAATGTTCTTTGCTGCCCTCACCATTGTCAACCAGTCCGTTGGAACACCCGAACATTGCCCTTTCCTGTAAACGTTATATTCACTTACTGAAAATCATATTTGCGTAAAAATAAGATCAAAATCTTACAGCAACTGGACTGAATTTTGTTTCCCACGTGTTTCCAGCTCGACTTGGGATGAATCTGTCACCGTAACTCTCTTTCTTGGGAGATGCTTGAGGAGATCGCAACATTGCAGGCTAAAAAATAGCTTCAATTTATTGCCTTTGTTTACAAATCCATCCGTTTAAGCATAAAATGAAGCCTTCCATAACGGTTATCTAAACACTTTATGTATTACCGATCGGTTAAATCCAGTCATTGGAGACTTTGGTGAATGGGGTCCAAAGAGATTTCTTGCAGGAGAATTAATGGGTGTGATGTGTCCTCCCCCACCTGATATGATTGACCTGACCGTGGGACTCATGGAAAGAGCGTTATAAGGCTTCAGTAGCCTTTGCTCGTAAGATGTATCCATTTTCTCCTGCTGTAGGTCCAAATGTCAAGTTTAGGACAACACGCACAAAAACTACTTTGAGCTCTTCCTTTGACCTCAAATCAGATTGGAATGATCATTTTTCACTAAAATAAATCATTATTTGTATCATACTAATGTAGAGATAAGATTAGTTACAAAGAGTTCCACATAAAGAAATTTTCCTGAGAAGAAGTAAAGAACGAACAAATTTAAATCTCTATTCACAGCACAGCAATCAGTTTTGCTCTTCTCCTCGCCTGCAAGGCAGCTTCACAAAAACAAGCTGCTGTTCATTTTGAAACACAAAAAATAGCCTAGGCCGTTTTATAATCTAAACAATCTTTTGTGGCGCTTAGATTTATTAGCTTCCTAACGGTCATGAACGGCAGACCGGCAGGTACGGCCAAGCGCAGTTCTCTTGCTTGCTACAGCCAAACTGACAATTTCTTTTAAAAAGTGCGTGCAGTAACAGCGTCCCGTGCTGTGAGTTTAGTGCAAAGCATAATGGTATGAGAAGAGATATGCACCATTCAATCTGGCACAGATAATTGAAAACAACATTCGTTCTAATTCAATAAGGGTTTTTTTAATTTAATTTATCATTTTGTTGCTAAGTTAAAACCTTTACCTTCATACTTTGTCAACTAGGAGTCTAGCTTGAGCAGCCGAGGTGAACGCGTGTTTAACTTTGATTGTTTGGCTTGGGTTAGTTGACCTTGAGGTGTAGGGTTCCTACCTGTACCCAGCGGATTAGGGTGCGAGTTCCTCCAGATCCCTCTCACTGCAGGGGGCTGCATTTAGAAAAACCACATCAGCAGTGAGGGCATTGTTTCTTTGATTGCAGTCGCCTTTTGAATGCTTAACTTTAGGCTTAAACAAGCTGAAGCTCAACCAGCTCCCTTAAATGCTCAGTTAGAGTTGCAAGGGGCTCTGGACTAGTTTTCTTGGCAAGGCCTAGGTGGCCCTATCTGAGCATGAAAATTCCAAACCAATCAGGACTTTCCAATCTACTCCTAGTGAAATTTCACACTCACCACTCAGGTTTACCCTAACCAGTGCAAACCCAAAGAAAAGCTCAACCTGGACAAATACTACAGGACACCTTCTATTCATCCTAGCAACTAGCTGCCTATTTCTGAACTGAAAAATTAACCTTTTTTGGTCAAAACCTCGAGAAGAGGTAAGGCAGGTTAACCTCCTGTGTCGCACGACCAAACGGTTGACAGAAACAAACAATTACCTCTATACAGGCATTTAAAATTAAACACTGAGATTTGCTTAAGAAAAGAAATGTCTAAGGCAATTTTGTGTAGCTTTACTGACAGGCTTGAAGCTTGGTTGTTGTTTGGAACAAAATGCTTGAAAACTTCAAGCGCCTCTAGGCCAATAGCCTGGCCACCTTCCGCACGGTGACCAATAATTCTGTTTTTGATTGGATAGCATGTTGGAGTCTTCTGAAGGAAAAAAGGAGGATTTTTCTTGCAAAAAGTTTCCCTTCCGCTTTAAAATGGAGAGCACTTGTTGAGGTCTCACCTTTAATACTCCATAGGGCCTCTTAAATGAAGCACATATCTCTGTGGGCTGGAGAGATTCTACAAAAAATCTTCAGCATGGCCTTAACCCTATTCACCAGAACTATCAAGTATCAATAACAACTTCAGTTTTATACAGACTAGACATTTGTATTGCTGGAACATTTAATGTTAACTTGATGGAGTGAAAGCCTCATAAATAGTTTGCCTCATAGAAATCGGATTCATAGAGGGAGAAAGGGTCATAAAAATTGATTTTTGGCTTATGTGTAGGTATACCGATAACTGACCCAGCTAGGCCGCACGGACTCAGCTGTTGCTAAACCCAAACTTACTACGATGCAAATTTTTCCAGCAGTGTGGGCAGGGATGAGCAGTCTATTTATGTAATGTCTATGGTTTGCCTACCTGACTAGTTTGCTTACCCATTGCATAAGTTTTCTAGTTCACCTTCCTACCAGCTGGCCCGGGCCCGGAAGGTTACATAGAATTTACCAAAACCATTTTATTGCTAACCTAACCTTTTGGGTCTAACCCTGTGGGGCTAATCGTCCAGACTTAATCCTAGAGTGCTTATCATCCGGGCCTTCTCTCCGAGTCCGGGCCCTGAGTAGGAGAACTAACAATCTTAAGAAGTAGGTAAGCAAACTATAGTCAGGGACATTAATTGTATTTTTTCATCAAATGTTTAGCAAGTCTAGCCTACAAGCCCCATAAGTATTAAAGGCATTCTACTTGCTAGGTAGACGAACTCTTCTTGCACCAGATCTGTCAATAATTAGAATTATTTCTCTCAACCAATCCAACACCTGTTGAGTTAATTGTAAAATTTGATAAGTAGTGTATAGCATGGTGATGGGGATCAAGCCTACCCGTATGAAAAAATACATCAGTTTTTTGGTCTAACCATGCATTTTAAGTAATGCCCTCATTTGCGACCGTTCCCGCGTGTATACACGCTATTTTCAGTATTTTGACGCTATTTTTACATGAATTTAGCATATTAATGTGCTAAATTTAGAAAATTTGAAAATATAGCGTTGGGTTGATTTTCATACGGGTAGCTGTGCGGGCTGCTCGGCTGGCATATACTTGAGGATTGTAATTATTTTTTGTTTAAAACTAACAATATATTTTCTATTGCAAATTTTCTTTTGAGTAGCTTTTATTTCATTCTAATATTTGAACTTAATTCTAAACTTTGAGGGAGATATTCAGGAAATTAAAAAAGAAAAAGTTGTGAGAGGTTGCGTTGAAAATTTATTGGAAAAGTTAGAGTGCAAAACAATAACGTTGACATCTATGGATGATTTTTGCAAAAGAATTTCTCATATCGGCACAATCCTCGTAATCAGAATTAGCAATTGACCTTTCTTTATTGAGTGACCTGAGGTCAGAGGTGAGTGTTTTGCAAAATCACGACACCAGAGCCATAGAAAACGTAATACATGTCGTGATTACTTATCTTATGGACTCCAGGGGAGAGCCAGACCCTGTGTATTCTTTCAATGTCTGGAATAAGCCTGAAGGTGTATGTAACAAATCAACTTTAGGTTCTAGAGACTTCAGCCTCTTTTAAGGGTTTTTCTAAGCAAAGTTGTTTAAAGTAGAATTAGTAAATTTTAGATATGGTTACGAGCGAAATGTAGAATTTGAGGTGACGTTTTACAAGTCTTGTCGAGGTATGTGGTGAGTCATCTGTTTACTGCACCGTTTTAAAGATAATTAATTACTTTTAGGCTAAACTGAAGTAACAAAGCGGCCTGATGTTTTTACTCTTAATGCCATGGACCATCGAAAAATTGTAATCAAATTAAACCCTGAGAAGGAGTACTACAATTTCAGGCACTTGTCTGAGCTTGGACAAGAAGCCAAAGGCGGCTACTTGGATGTAATGTTTATTTTATTGTTGCTTTGAAATTTTATTTTTATAAATTGGTCTTTGTTTAAAAATACCCAGATGACGATACATGCCCAAGGAGTGCCAGGTATCTCTTGAGCCCTGCCTGTCTGAATCTTTGTTATTTTTCTGGCAAGTGTATCCTTATAGTTAAAGAATGTTTTGCAAATTTTAGATGAGTCTGTAGCAAAAGTTGAAATAGATTTAGTCGAGGACCGCAACTTGGGGGTTCATCCAAATGTGCTCTTTTTAACACCTAACGAGAGAAGAAGAGTAAAAGATAACTCAAATCAGGTGTTTTAATCTTTTAAAATTATTGTCTTTCACTCAACGGTGAATAGTTTGTTACAAAATCTTTATTTTTCGGCAGTTCTATTCAAAAGAGCCTCAAATATATTAGACAATGAGCTAGTTCATTTAAAAAAGTCTTTCCTGTATGGTCAAAATAAATCTCGCCTTGTGCAAGAGTGTTTATAAATGACTAACTAAAACAATAAGACATAACATCATTTAAAAAAGCGTCAAAGTCCATGCACAGCTCACCTCTTTTTTTCAACTGGTTAAAAGCTCTCAAATTTTAGTGTGATATGACTAGCAAAGACAACTTGGTCACATTGAAGTCCAAGCCTAAGTGTTGGACCGTACAAAGAACGAAGTAATTGCCTTTTCATGTTGTATTGAATCCTTGATCGAGGGTTTTCTAATTCATCTCATTAACTGACAACTTAGCTACACTGAAGAGTTCGACATACCAAAAACTGATGGAAAATATTCTCAAATTGATTTGGGTAAAGGAAAATTGCAACTCACAATTGTAAAACCAAATCAAAAGTGCGAGACAAAAATGAAAGGCTTGTTCATGAGACCTGTTTTGGAGGCAAAATTGAACAGAAGGATTGAAATGGGCGAAGTAACGCAAGCTTTTACCGTTGAACAAAGCAGTATACCTAAAAGTATTTGTTTTTATTTCTTTTCTAGGAACCAGTAAGCCCTGATGAAAAGTTCAAGTGGTTTTCATCGACAAAGTCAGCACCTGAACCCCGTGGCAATCTTTTTAAGGTTTACATTTCTGTGTCCTTTTCCTTGAAAGATGGAACAATATTGACAGGAGTCTCCGATGTAAGATCGTTCTTTTGAATGAAAGACAATGACTAATTTTTCATTTGGATATTGTAGGAACCTCTTCTTGATAGAGGAAAACATTTCATCGAAATTGATGATATCCACCCTCGTTACATCTGTCCAAGGGGCCCAAGTTTCATAACGGTTGTTATGAAACACTTTAAGGTGTCGAACTTGTAATTCACTTGGAAAAAACTGTTCAAAACATTTCTTGCCTTTTTTTAGATAAATTCAAACGAGACTTTAAAATTTTGTTTGGAACACGGCGACAAAATCTTCAAGCCCAAAGTCAAAAAAATGTGTCAGGGCACTGCATATAAACTTGAGTTTAGAGGTATTGATTGGCCTTGTCCAAGAGTGGCTGATTTAAAATTAAATTACTCGGTGAGTCCTGTCAAATCCATTTGAGATTTTTACATGATTCTAACAATGAAATATTTTTTAGCCAGATAAAATCTTGTCCGAGAAAATAAAGGTAAGTATTTTCAGTAAATTTAATGAAATAAAAGATAGCTTTGACGGACTCATTTTATTAGATTGTGGAACATATCTCATCTCCGTTTTGTTTGTGCTCAATTAACGACGTCGAACCCTCAATAAGTAATGGTTTGAAGCGAGATCATGAACAAGGAGATGACGGTTAATACACTCATTTGAATAAAAAATAGATATATTTACCCAGAATTACTGCATTTTAATTAGCTTAGACAGTTCACAAGAATTTATGAAACTCCTTTTGAAACGGGTTTCATGTAATTTTCAAAAAATTTTTTCAGATAGAAATAACAAAACAGCTCGAATGGGTAACTTAATTGTTTCCAATTTAAAGCAAAAAATTAGTTAAACAAATTTATTGAACTTTTTTTAGACTCTTTGCCTGATGATTACCTTGGACATGATACTTTAGAGAGCAGTGAGTCGACATTTTTCCGAACTTAACATTGCCAGAGGCCCTTTTTGAGATCTCTTGTCCTTGTAATTGGTTTCAACGTCATACTTTCTAATTCTCATTTCAGGTTTTCAGGGAAGATTTGACATGAAAGAATACTACCTAGATGGCATGCTTCAAACATTTCACACGGACGGAGCCACGGCATCCTCTAGGAGCAAAGTCCTACGTCAAGGTCAATTCAAGCAATCGATTTTAAGGCATTTAAAATGTTGCTCTAAATCAACATCATATTTTTCCACAGAGCTTAGGGAGGAGCCTGTTCAAGAAAACGGATCAAGCGAATGGAGCGACTCTATTTGGATTGTGGCTAAAATTGCTGCAGCTGCTTTTGTATGCTATCTGGTGAAAAAAATTAACGATCAATAACTTTACCTGGTGAAATCCGACTCTTATTGAGGTGCAAAAAGCGTTAAAAAATTAAACAGTTTGTCTGGCTAGTTTCTTTATAAAAGGTCAAGTTGTGCGCACAAAAAGGTTTTGATGGAAAAGAGATGTCAGCCCAAGAAACAATGGTTTAGGTTTAACTAGGGCCTTTAATGTGACATAGAAATGCCAACTAGGATTGACAGAATTTTGGTACTAAAACAATTTATGTTTTGCTGATAATTATAAAAATGGCTTTTTTAATCATTTGAATCCAATAAGTCAAGAAACTTAAGTTTCATTTATTGCATCTTTTCTAGCTTGCATTCCGTTTGATTTGCAAGCTGAGAAGAAAAAACCTTTTTTCCATGCATCTACATTCAAGAACTTTACAAATTTGATATAATTTCACTTTAACTAAAAATTTACAAAAGTTAATTCTTAAAACAAAAGTTGAGTGAAAAATTGGAGTATTTTCTTCCCTGTTTGGTGCATCTGGAAAACTCAAAGACCCTAGCTCAGTAACTCAGGGCAGTACCTGGGAAGTTACAGAATTTTAACGATTAAAACCCATACGAAATGAACACTTTTAACCAACTCGTTTAAAAGAAGGAACTTATATTTCCAAAAACCAAAGAACCCTAGCGCTCAGTAACTCAGGGCAGTACCTGGGAAGTTACAGAATTTTAACGATTAAAACCCATACGAAATGAACACTTTTAACCAACTCGTTTAAAAGAAGGAACTTATATTTCCAAAAACCAAAGAGGGGTTTGTAATTTCCAGTACAATATTGCTCTTCCGATTTGTTTTCTTATTCCGTCAACAAATTATGTGAAATCTATGCCTATTGCTCACAGGGATCTACGTTAGAATTCTATCTATTCTCTCAGTTTTTGTTTACGTCTTCCTTAAATTTATACTTCAAGTTCACAAAAAATAAAATTTTATTCTGATCAAAAGCCGGTTGTTAATCTTTCAGTTTCACCGTTTATTTGCTAACCACTAAAATGTCTATAAATGAGTGGAGGAGGGCCAGAAACACAGATGTTCGTAACTCGCCAGAAGACGAAGAGCTGCTGGTATAACAAATTCAAATTAAACTTTTCAATGAAAGACTTTGAGTAGATTATTCTAGGTGTTTGGTTATTCATGCAAATTATTTCGAGATGATGAAAAAGCTTTAACAATAGACAAGGGAGAGCATCTGATACCATGGTATTCAAATTTTAATGCATCTTGATTAAATGTGGGAATAAACCATGTTCTTTTGCTAGGATGGGCGATCCTGGGCTCCCGATTGATAGGTATGACGTTCGTGGGTTGTTGCATGATATTACTCAACATGAGCAGAAACGAATTGACCCTAATTTAAAATCCTCTGATTATATGTCAGCAGAGGATCTACGGGTAAGCAAATGCCAAATCTTTGGATGATTGGGATAATGTTAAAAAGTAAAAAAATAATTTGAAACAGATAGAGGATATGTGTGAGCAGGAACGTTACTTTTTCTTAAATTATAACGACCCTAACAGCATGAACGAAGACGGCGTTGAGGAAGAGTCAAAAAAGGGGCACACTAATGCTATTGGATACGATTACTCCAGGTATTTTTTAAAATTTTAATTTAACTCGCCAGCTCAGAATCCCCAAAATCTTTTGTAATCAGAGACGCAGAAAGCAAAGCTCAAGTTCCACAACCGAAGGTTTCTCCTGAGGAGTACATAAGAAGTCTTGCCAATATACTTGAGAAGACTGCACAATTTATTTCAACCCAGGTCTGAAGAGTGAAGGCACTCTATATTAGAAAACAATATATACATTTTGGTTTGGACAAAAATGAAATGTTCTTTCAGGGACCTCAAATGGAGATAATGATGAGAGCCAGAGAGGCATCAAATCCCAAGCTCCAGTTTTTGAACCCAGACAATCCTTATCATCCTATTTACAAGCAAGTAAGAGGAAACCTCAATCAAAAACTTTGTTTATAATATTTATGTGTGAAACGTTGCCTTTAATAATTTTTGTAGGTTTTAGAAAAAAAACGTGAACGACTAAAAAATCCTGTGTCCTATACCACTAGTTATGAAGAGAAGCTTGATGTGGAAGAATCAATAAGAACGCTGACACGAAATTTGCCCTCTGCAGCTCCAGGCTTAAACTCTAAAACTGAAAGTGCTGTCCCAAAAGTAAAAAAAATGAAAAATTCTTTTTGGACCTCACCTTCTAGACTCAAAGTGATATTTTTGCGTTAGGTGCTGGTATCAAACAACGCTTACTCCAAATTGGTTGAAAAAATTCTTGAAAACCAAGCTGCTGAGAAAGCTTCAACACCGCCACCCGAGCCACCCCAACCACCCCCACCAGATGAGAAAGTCTTGGTAAGAAGGTTTGATCTTGGCAGCTTGCGTACTGGCTTCAGCTCAAGGAAGATTTACTTTCAAAAAGTCTCTTTAACCAATTTGGTTTTTACAGGTGATCGTTCCTCCTGCATCAATGCAACGTTTAATCGACCAAACAGCTTGCTATGCTTGCAAAAATGGTGTTGACAAGTTCCCTGCTCTTTCAAAATTTAAGGCAGAACAATATGAGTTTTTAGATCCAGAATCAAAGTACCATATGTTTTACAAGTATAAAATAGCTCTTTACAAAGAATTGTTTGGTCTGGCTCAAAACGGATCCCTTATACTATCTTCGAAAAACAAAAAGTTCCCCATTCTGAAAGGTTTTTTCTAATGATGATAGCTTGTGCACCTTTCATAAGAAAAAATTGTGCTTTGCAGAAAATATACACTTTTTAATGTAAAAAAGTTTAAAAATTCTTTGTGTAAGGATGGACCCCAGTTTCGCAATAAAAACTGTATTGAACTGGTTTTTTTTAAGGATATATTTATTTTAA